>Ga0268265_10000191_pt1 | contig 72200 bp, 70 predicted proteins | sample KBSSwiS52_FD_190355 | JGI IMG/M metagenome (GOLD analysis project Ga0268265, IMG submission 190355) | Switchgrass rhizosphere microbial communities from Kellogg Biological Station, Michigan, USA - KBS Switchgrass S5-2 (SPAdes) (version 2) | ecosystem: Host-associated > Plants > Roots >... | reverse complement strand
GTCCGGGGTGATATAGCCCTGGGGATCGCCCATCTCGTAAAGGAGCTGCTCGGACACGGTCTCGACCGTCACCATGCCGCCGGTCCCCTCGTGCTTGGTTACCGTGAAGGTGCCGTCCGCGCAGGCCTCGACGACGGGATAGCCGGCATTCCAGAGGTCGGGGACCTCCCACCAGCGGCTGAAGTTGCCGCCGGTGCACTGGGCGCCGCACTCGATGATGTGCCCGGCGATGGTGCCGGCCGCGAGATGATTCCAGTCGTCCTCGGCCCAGCCGAACTCGTGGACCATGGGCGCCAGCGCGAGCGCGGTGTCCGTGATCCGGCCGCAGAGGACGATGAGCGCGTCCTGGCTGAGCGCCTGGCAGACCGGCCGCGCGCCGAGATACGCGTTGGCGCTCATCACCTGGTCGATCGTGGGCCCGAGAGGCTGGCCAGTGTCCATATTCGCAAGCGCATGCCCGGCATCCGTCAGCTCGCGCAGTCGGGGGAAGATATCGTCCCCCTCCACCACGCCCACCCGGACGCCGGAGACGCCGAGCTCGCGGGCCACCTCGAAGATCTTCTCGCGGCAGGCCCGGGGATTGAGCCCGCCGGCGTTCGCCAGAATGCGGACGTTGCGCTCCTTGATCTCGGGGAGGACCCGGCGGATGAAGCCGATGAAGTCCGTGGCATAGCCCAGGCTCGGGTCCTTGCGCTTCTGCCGCATCATGATCGACAGGGTCACCTCGGCGAGGTAATCCATGCCGATGTAGTCGATCTCCCCGCCGCGCAGCAGCTCCACGGGAGCATCGACGTTGTCCCCCCAGAAGCCCTGGCCGTTGCCGATCCGGATCGTCCTCATAGGCCGGGCAAGCCTAGCACAGGGGGGTTTCCTCGCCCTGAGAGGTCAGGTTTTTGCATGCGAGGATGGATGAGATGACCGGTGAAAGGAGAGGAGACGTATGGACACGACAACGACGCTTGACGAGCGGCAGACCAAGGGCTCTGCCGAGGTGAGCCAGGAGCAGTTCCTCGAAGGGCTGAACGTGGATCTGGCCCACGAGTATGCGGCGGTCATCACCTACCGCACCTATGCCAGCCAGGTGCAGGGGCAATGGCGGATGGAGCTGCGGCAGTTCTTCGAGAGCGAGATCCCGGACGAGCTCGGCCATGCCGCGCTCCTGGCCGACAAGATCGTCACCCTCGGGGGCATCCCCACCACGGTGCCGTCGGCCGTCAAGGCGGCGCGCGACTCCAAGGAGATGCTCCGCAATGCCCTGGAGGACGAGATCGAGACCATCGACCGCTATGTCCTCCGCCGCAAGCAGGCCGAGGCCCTCGGCCACTACGGCCTGGCCGTCGAGTTCGACGATCTGATCCGCGACGAGAGCACCCACCGCGACGAGATCCAGATGATCCTCAAGCGGTGGGATACGGGCTAGCGATTTACGTCTGCAGCACGCCTGTCCTGAACTCGGGCAGGCGCGGGTTCATGGCCGCGCAGGTGAGCGAGCGGGCGAGCACCTCGCGGGTGCGGGCGGGATCGACGATGCCGTCCACCCAGAGGCGGGCGGCGGCGTAGCGGGGGTTCATGGCGGCGGCGTAGCGCGCCTGGATCTCGCTCAGGCGCTGCTGCTTCTCCTCCTCGGAGACGTCCGCTCCGCGGTTCTTGAGCTGGATCGAGAGCAGCGTCCTGCTCGCCTGCTCGCCCCCCATGACCGCGATCGACGCCGACGGCCAGGCGTAGAGGAACCGCGGACCGTAGGCCTTGCCGCACATGGCGTAGTTGCCGGCGCCGTAGGAGTTGCCCACGAAGAGCGTGATCTTCGGCACCGCCGAGTTCGCCACCGCGTTCACCATCTTGGCGCCGTCCTTGATGATCCCGCCGCGCTCGGCGCGGCTGCCCACCATGAAGCCGGTCACATCCTGGAGAAAGAGGAGCGGGATCTTCTTCTGATTGCACAGCTCCACGAAGCGCGCTCCCTTGTCCGCGGAGTCGGAGTAGATGACGCCGCCGATCTGGAGCTCCTTGTCCGAGGGGCCGGTGCCGGTCTTCCGCGGGACGATCGACCGCTGGTTCGCCACGACTCCGACCGCCCAGCCGCCGATCCAGCCGGTGCCGCAGACCAGCGTCTGGCCGTAGTTGGCCTTGTACTCGTCGAGCTCGCTGCCGTCGAGGAGGCGCGCCAGCAGCTCGTGCGCGTCGTAGGGCCGCGAGCGGTCGATGGGCAGGATGCCGTAGAGGTCCTCGGCCGGGTAGAGCGGCTCCACCGGCTCGCGCCGGGCGAACGGCGCGCATTCCCCCGCCGCGAGCTGGGCGAACTGGCTCCGGATCTTCTCCAGGCAGGAGGCGTCGTCCGGATGCCGGTGATCCACCACGCCCGAGATGTCGCATTGCACCAGGGCGCCGCCCAGCTCGTCGATGCCGATCTTCTCGCCGATCGCCGCCTGCACCAGGTGAGGGCCGGCGAGAAAGATCGAGCCCGTCCCCTCCACGATGTGGGACTCGTCGCTCATGATCGGCAGGTAGGCGCCGCCGGCCACGCACGAGCCCAGGATCGCCGCCATCTGGAAGATCCCCTCGGCGGAGAGGCGGGCGTTGTTGTAGAACGCCCGGCCGAAGTGCTCCCGGTCCGGGAAGATCTCGTCCTGGAGCGGCAGGAAGACGCCCGCCGAGTCCACCAGGTAGACGATCGGCAGCCGGTTTTCGAGCGCGATTTCCTGAGCCCGCAGGACCTTCTTCGCGGTCAGGGGGAACCAGGCGCCGGCCTTGACGGTGGCGTCGTTCGAGACCACCACCACGTCCCGAGCGTGGATCCTGCCGATGCCCACCACCACACCGGCCGAGGGAGCGCCGCCGTACTCCTCGTAGAAGCCGTAGGCGGTCCAGAGCCCGAGCTCCAGGAACGGGGCGCCGGGGTCGCAGAGGGCCTCGACCCTCTCGCGCGCCGTCATCTTGCCCTGGGCGCGCTGCCGGTCCTGCGCCTTGAGGCCGCCGCCGAGCTTCAGGACCTCCTCCTCCTCGCGCAGCCGCTCCACCTCCCGCCGCCAGTGCTCCGCCTGACGCTCGAACGCCTCGTTGCGCTTGACCTTGCTCTCCAGGATCGCCACGTTTCCTCCCTAGGCGTCGCGGATTATATGAGCAGAGCCGGCCCGGATCTTGCTTTGTACCCGGGGTGGACCGTCGAATCTCGCGAAAGGAGATCAACATGGCGAACGACGACGTTTTCGAAGGCCGCTGGAAGCAGATCAAGGGCGATGCCAAGCGCTTCTGGGGCAACCTCACCGACGACGACCTCGACCGTTCCGAGGGCAACCGCGACAAGCTCGTGGGCGCTCTTCAGGAGCGCTACGGATGGGAGAAGACGCGGGCCGAGGGCGACTTCGACCGCTTCCTGGAGTCGCTGCGGACCCCTGCCGGGACCCGCACCACTCCCTGACCCCATCTGAAAGGGGGGCGGCTCCGGCCGCCCCCCTTTGCTACCATGCCTCCATGAAGATCCGCCTCCTCGCCTTCGCCAGCGCCGGGGATGCCCTGGGCGCGACGGAGAGCGAGGTCGAGCTGCCCGACGGCAGCCGCGTCGCCGACCTGCGCGCCCGGCTCGACCGCGACCATCCCGCTCTCACCCCCCTCTGGCCCCGCCTGGCCATCGCCGTGGATGGGCGCATCGCGGGCATGGACGAGCCCCTCTCGGACGGCTTCGAGGTGGCCCTGCTCCCGCCGGTCTCGGGCGGGAGTGGATTGGCGGAGCTGGTGGATGGCCCCATCGACGTGGACCGGGCAGTCCGGAGCGTCGAGGCTCCCGGTTTCGGCGCCGTGGTGGTCTTCCTGGGTACGGTGCGCAACCACCATGCCGGCCGGGCGGTCGAGAAGCTCACCTACAGCGCCTATCGCCGCATGGCCGCGGACACCCTGGCGAAGATCGTGGCCGAGCTGGAAGCACACGGCACGCGGGTTTCGATCGTTCACCGCCTGGGAGAGGTTCCGGTCGGCGAGGCGAGCGTGGTGATCGCCGTGGGCTCTCCGCACCGCGCCGCGGCCTACGAGGCCAGCCGCACCGCCCTGGAGAGGCTCAAGGCTGAAGTGCCGATCTGGAAGCGCGAGCACTATGCCGAGGGCGAAGCGGTGTGGCGCGAGGAGGAGGCGCTCAACCCCGCCGCTGTCCCAGGACCCACAGCCTGAACCCCGCCTCCAGCATCGGCCAGCTCCTCCCCAGCTTCTCCCGCAAGGCCTCGGGCTCCGGGGGCTTTCCGTTGGAGACCTCCTGCAGGAAGGCGCGGAACCCCGGCGCCAGCGCGCCCTGCTCGCCCTGGAGCAGGTAGCGCACGAAGAACGAGGACTGCGCGTAGTTCAGCTCCCCGTCCTGGCGGACGAACTCGCTCCAGTCGAGCGACAGAAGCTGCGGCAGCGGCCGGAGCCGGCCGGCCTCCGCGGCCTGGACCAGGTCCTGGAGCGCGGCACGCGCGCCGTGCATCTCGATCCGCCGCCCGACCCGGACCGTCACGCCGCCCAGCGTCCCGGGCAGCAGCTTCCCCGAAAGGTCGATCTGCGATTGCGACAGGTCGTCCGCGATCCCCTCCTCCAGCCAGCTCGGCAGGCCCGGACCGATCGCGCGGCGGTTGAGCAGGTGGGCCAGCTCGTGGACCAGCGTGGAGGCCACCTCGCCGGCCGGGCGCCGGCCGTCGTAGAGCGACACGATGCCGTGCCCCGTGTGACCGCTCGCCGGCAGCTCGGCCACGCTCGTGGCCTCGGACAGGAAAGCGCGGTAGTCGCTCTCGCGGACGAAGAGCACCACGGCCTCGGCCGGATCGCCGACCGGCGAGACCCCGTAGCGGGCCCGGTAGGCCGCCTCCAGCCCGGCGGCCACGCGGTCGAAGAAGCGCAGGCGCGCGGGATCGCGGAGGTCCGTGTAGACCAGATAGGGGCCGACCTTGCCGACGACCTCCGGCGGAGCCAGCTTCGCGCGCGCCAAGGCCAGCCGCTGCTCGTCCGGACCGCGGCCCGTCAGCGGCCGCACCGGGTCGGGATCGCTGCCCAGGGGCGGCTCGGGACCGGTCCAGTCGCGGCTGGGGACCCAGCCGGTCACCTCGTCATACTGGACCTGGACCCAGCCCGGCCGCCGGTCGAGCACCTTGAGGACCGCGACCTTCGACGGCGTGAACACCTGGGACGCTCCCGGCCGCGGCTCGGCAAGCAGCGGGATTCCCGGCCTGACCGTGACGCGCTCCACCCCCTCGGGCTCCAGGTCGGCCGGAAACTCGATCCCCGCCGCGGGCCGCGGCGCTGGGCCGGTTGAAGGCCAGCGCCGGACCGCCGCCGGGACCTCCTGCCCGAGCTCCTCCTCCGTCCCCTCGGGCGGGATCGAGAACGGCTCCGGCCCCCGGCGGCGCAGCTCCTGGGCGTACGGCCCGATCCAGGGCCACTCCGCCGCCCGGGCCACCAGGGCGGAATCCGGGTGGAAGACCGCCCAGGCCACCGCCACGGTTACGGCGAGCAGCGCCCAGACCAGGACGATCAGAAGCCTGCGCATGCTACCCGCCGGCGGCCCGGTAGAACGCGGCCAGGTCACGCTTCAGCTTCTCCCGGTCCGCCTTGCGGATGTACATCATGTGCCCGCACTCGTAGTACGCCTTCGTCACCCGCTCCGCGTATCCCGGATCGAAAGCGAGGTGATCGAACGTGTACTCGGTGGCGAAGTATGGCGTCGCCAGGTCATAGTAGCCGTTCCCCACGAACACCTTCAGGGCCGGATTGCGGGCCATGGCCTCGCGCAGGTCCTCGGCCACGTTGGCATAGCTGTTCTCGAACTCGCGGAAGCTCCAGGGCCGCACCCGGTCGGTCAGGATCTCGTAGGGCAGGTCGCTCTTGTAATCCAGGTCCATTGCCACGTAATCGTTGAGCACCGCCGAGAACGGCCCGAGGATCGCGGCATAGCTGGGATCGAACTCGGGCTCCTCGCCCTCGGCCATGAAATCGATCCCTTCGAACCGGCTGTCGAGCCGGCCGACCGTCTTGCGCTCGGCGCGCAGCAGCTCCTTGGTGAACGGAAAGATCACGGGCCGCAGGTTGACCCGCTCCACGTACTCCGGCGACAGGCCGGTCAGGCGCGCCACCTTCTGCGCGATCTCCCGCCGCCGCCCGGGCGCGAGGTCGTTGCCCTGCGCAAGGGCCAGCGTGTACTCGCCCATGGCGAAGCTCTCGGCCTCGGCGAGCGCCTTGCGCAGCTCCCCCTGCAGGTCCGCCGGCAGCCGCTTGTGATACCACGCGGTAGCCGTGTAGGTCGGCAGGAAGAGCGGATACGGCAGGTCGTTGCCCACCTGGAAGCGCGCGGTCTGGAAGCTCAGGATGGAGGAGATCAGCACCACCCCGTTGAAATACATCCCGTACCGCTCCTGGAGGTGATGGACCAGGGCCGCGGAGCGCGTGGTGCCGTAGCTCTCGCCGGCCAGGAACTTGGGCGACGACCAGCGCCCGTTGCGCGTGGCATAGAGATGGATGAGCTGCCCCACGGACTCGACGTCCTCCCGCAGGCCGTGGAACTGCCGCGGGTCCTCCCCCGGGGCCGGCCGGCTGTAGCCGGTGATCACCGGATCGATGAACACCAGGTCGGTCAGATCGAGGATCGACTCGCCGTTGTCGGTCAGGCGGTACGGCGGCCCCGGGTCCCTGCCCTCGTCGTCGAGGACCACCCGCCGCGGTCCGAACGCGCCCATGTGGAGCCAGACCGAGGACGATCCCGGCCCCCCGTTGTAGGCGAACGTGATCGGCCGCTTCGACAGGTCCTGCACGCCGTCCCGGGTGTACGCCACCAGGAATACGGACGCCTTGGCCTTGCCCTCCTCGTCGCGGAGCACGAGCGTGCCGGCCGAGGCGGTGTAGGCGATCGAGGCGCCGCCGATCATCGCCTTGTGTTTCGTCGAGACGATCCGGTCCTCGATCGGCTTGGGCGGAGCCGGAGCCTCCTTGGGCTCCTGGGCAACGGCGGTCCCTCCGAGCAGCAAAGCAAAAGCAAGAAGAATCTGGCGCAAAGGTCGAACCTCCTTCGGATAGGCGGCCGGAGCCGCTCCGGTATGCCTATCAGAAGGAGGCTCGCAAGGGGAACCCTCAGGCTCCGGCTAATTCACCGCGACGACGCTCTCCATGGCCAGGGGGACGCCGCTCTCGTCGAGCCAGACCTTCGCCTCGGTCACGAAGGGAGCGGGCTCGTCCTTCCGATCCGGCTCAAGCAGGGCGGGACGGATCACCAGGAGCCGGGCCGGCCTCCCCTGCCAAGTCACCTTCTCGTCGCTCAGCAGCAGGCCTCCTGCCAGAGCCCACCTCCCAGCGTGCATGTTCACAGCCTTTCCTCCTACCCCCGACAACGGGTTTCAGGTCCTTCTGCAAAGGGCGGATTGCAACCCCGATGCCGGGGGTCTGCCGACCTCTTACAGGGGGAAACGTGATCGTTCAGTCCTCCGGTTCGGCACATGGCGACCTCTCGGGAGGACACCCCGAAAGCTCACCCGCTTCTCCGGCGTGCGGGTCTATCCCTTGGAAATGGAATCCTGAAACAACGCACATCCTCATGACCGGGGACGGAGAGGCAAGAGTCATGGCACCGATTGTGCGAGAGGCGATATCATGAGCGGGCGGACTTCTACCAGGAATTTTCATAAAACCTTGCGGTGGAGCGCCTTCGGCCTCGTTCTGGTCGCGTCTCTGACCTTTGCGGGCTACCGTCCGCAACCCGAAGACACCTACGTCGTCGACGCTCCCCGTACACTTCCCCCGACTCTGAACGCGATGCTCCGGACGGCTCTGGAGCCTCGGAGCGCGGACCGCGCGTGGGAAGCGATGCGCGGCTTCTATGAGAAGCGGCAGTTCCAGCCCGCCTGGTTCACTCCGCAGGGGCCGCGGCCTCAGGCCGGGGAGCTCGTCGAGGCCATCGACACCCTGGCCGGCGAGGGGCTCGAGCCCCGGCTCTATCAAAAGGAAGCCCTCGTCGCCGCCGTCCGGGGCGCGGGGACCGGCGCCGATCTCGACGATCCTCAGGTCCAGCTCCGCATCGCCCAGGCCGAGCTCAGCCTGAGCTACGCCTGGTTCTCGATGGCTGCGCACCTCGCGAGCGGCCGTCTCCAGCCTTCGGCCCTGGGCGTCAACTGGTACGCGGCTCCGCCGCAGGCAGACCTGGCGGCCGGGTTCGAAGAGGTGATGAAAGAGGGTGGATCGATCCTCACGGCCCGGTCTTCCCGGGACTATGGCGACCTGCGCGACGCCCTGGCCAGCTACGAAGGGATGGCCGGCTGGCCGCGGGTTGGAAAAACCTTGAAAAAGGGCGCCCGCGGCGCCGAAGCTCTTCTCCTCAAGGCCCGGCTGGCCGCGGAAGGAGACATGCAACTGGCGGCCGTCCAGGACGATCTCTACGACGACGTGGTCGAGGAGGGCGTGCGCCGTTTCCAGAGCCGTCACGGCCTCGAGCCGACCGGCAAGGTGGATGCCTCCACCCTGGCCGAGCTCGATGTCCCGCTGGAGGAGCGCATCCGCCAGCTCCGGGTGAACCTCGAGCGCAAGCGCTGGATGCCCGCGGACCTCGGCCCCCGCCACATCGCGGTCAACATTCCCGACTACCGGCTGCAATTGATACAAGACGGCCGGCAGACCCTGGAAATGCGAGTGATCGTGGGCAAGGCCCAGCGCAACAAGACGCCGGTCTTCAGCGGCGAGATGACCTATCTCGTCCTCAACCCGGAGTGGAGCATCCCGCGGACCATCATCGCCGAAGAGATCAAGCCGGCCCTGGCGAAGGACTCCAGCTACCTGCAACGCAAGGGCATGGAAGTCGTCCGCGGCTGGGGCAGGAACCTCGAGGTCGTGGACCCGTCGGGCCTCGACCTCGCCCGCCTGGGACCGGAGTACCGTCTCCGCGCGCGTCCGGGAGTCTCCAACCCGCTGGGCCAGGCGAAGTTCATGTTCCCGAACCGCTTCAACGTCTACCTCCACGATACGCCGACCGACCGCCTTTTCAACGCCAGCGCGCGCGCCTTCAGCCACGGCTGCATCCGGCTCGAAAAACCGATCGATCTGGCGAACGCCGTGCTTGCGGACAACCCGAAGTGGACCCCGGACGCGGTGCAGGACGCTCTCCTCACGGGAGAGTCCACGACCGTCTCCCTGCGCGAGCGGCTCCCGGTCCACATCTACTACCTCACCGCCTGGGTGGATGAATCCGGCACCGTCCAGTTCCGGCGCGACGTGTACGGATACGATGCCAAGGTTGCCGCCGCCCTCGCCAGGGAATCGCTCCTCGCGTTCGATTTCAACCTCGGCCGCGGCCAGCTCCGCGCGGAGATGGCTCCCCCGGCACCCTGAAGATCCCGGACAGGTTACTCTTGGCGGCATGACCGCAGACCGGAACCATGCGGAGCACCGCGTCCGGCGGTTCTTCCGCGACCTGGGACCCGGAGTCGTCACCGGCGCCGCGGACGACGATCCGTCGGGGATCTCCACTTACTCGACCACCGGCGCCGCCTTCGGGTACAGCCAGCTCTGGACCGTGTTCCTGACCTTCCCGCTGATGGCGGCCGTGCAAGTCATGTGCGCACGGCTGGCCCTGGTGACCGGGGAGGGGCTGGCCGGTGTCATACGCCGCCGCTACCCGCGCTGGGCTCTCTGGGCCTCCTGCCTGCTGCTCGCCGTGGCCAACGTCGTCAACATCGGGGCCGACCTGGCGGGCATGGCTGACGCGCTCGCCATGGTGACCGGAGTGCCGCGCGCCTGGTGGCCGCCGTTCCTCGCCGCCGGCATCCTCGCGGCGCTCGTCTGGTGGAGCTACCGCCACCTCGCCCGCACGTTCAAATGGCTCACGCTCGTGCTCTTCGCCTATGTGATCACGGCCTTCCTGGCGCGGCCGGACTGGCCGCAGGTCCTGCGCGCCACCTTCCTGCCGCACATCGAGTGGAACCCGAAATATCTGGCCACGCTCGTCGGCATCCTGGGGACCACCATCACCCCCTACATGTTCTTCTGGCAGGCCTCGCAGGAGGTCGAAGAGGAGCGCTCCCAGGGGAGAAAGACCGTCATATCCCGGCGGGGCGCCACGGTCGAGGAGCTGCGCCAGGCGCGGACCGACGTGCTGTTCGGCATGGGCTGGGCGGGATTGTCGATGTATTTCATCATCCTCACCGCCGCCTCGACCCTGCACGCCCACGGTCACACCCGGATCGAAACCGCGCAGCAGGCGGCGGAAGCGCTGCGGCCTCTCGCGGGCGACGCCGCCTATCTCCTCTTTGCGCTGGGGCTGGTCGGCACCGGCATCCTGGCGATCCCGGTGCTGGCCGGATCGGCGGCCTACGCCATCGCCGAAGCCCTGCACTTCCACGGCTCGCTCGACGACCGGCCGAAGGTCGGCGCCAAGTTCTACGGCGTCCTGACCGTGGCCGTCCTCCTGGGTCTCGCGCTCAGCCTCATGAAGATCGACGCCATCCAGGCGCTGTTCTACGCCGCCGTGGTCAACGGCGTGCTGGCGCCGCCCCTGGTCCTGATCGTGACGCTGCTGACCAGCGATAAAAAAGTGATGGGTGCCTGCGTCAATCCGCCGCTGCTGCGCTGGCTCGGCTGGGCCACGGCGGTCACCATGGGCGCGGCGGCCGTGGCGCTGGGCCTATCGGCGTTGGGGTGAGAACCCAAGGAAGATCGACAACGTGAGTCTCCCCCTCTCCCGGGGGGATGGGTGTGCGATGGGAGAGGGGGCCGGGGGGTGAGGGGACCCTAATACCGCGGCACCGACCGGTCCACGTTCACGCTCCACTCGTCGATGCCGCCGGCCAGGTTGATGGCGCGGTCGAAGCCCATCTGGCGGAGGAAGCGCACCGCCTGGGCCGAGCGCATGCCGTGATGGCAGTGGGCCACGATCGTGGCCGCCGGATCGAGCTCGCCGAGACGGTCCTGCAGCTCGCCGAGCGGGATCAGCTTCGAGCCCTCGATACGGGCGATGTCGTACTCCGGGGGGTTGCGGACGTCGAGGACCACGACCTCGTGCCCCTCGTCCAGCCGCCTCCTCAGCTCCTGCACGGTCATTTCGAAGTCGTCAGCCATCGTGGCGCTCTCCGGCTGCAGGCCGATGCCGCAGAACTGTTCGTAGTCGATCAGCTCCCGCTGCGTCGGATTCTCCGAGCAGACCGGGCAGTTCGGGTCCTTGCGCAGCTTCAGCTCGCGGAACTTCATCTTGAGCGCGTCGAACAGCACCAGCCGGCCGATCAGCGGCTCGCCCGCTCCCGTGATCAGCTTGATCACCTCGTTCGCCTGGAGCGAGCCGATGATTCCGGGCAGCACTCCGAGCACTCCGCCCTCGGCGCAGGAGGGCACCAGCCCCGGCGGCGGCGGCTCCGGGAACAGGCAGCGGTAGCACGGACCCTGCGCTCCCCAGAAGATCGAGACCTGCCCCTCGAAACGGAAGATCGAGCCGTAGACGTTCGGCTTGCCGAGCATCACGCAGGCGTCGTTGACGAGATACCGCGTCGGGAAGTTGTCGGTGCCGTCCACCACGAGGTCATAGTCCTTGAACAGATCGAGCGCGTTGGCCGATTCGAGGCGGGTGTCGTGCGGGACGATCCGGATGTGCGGATTGATCCCGCGCAGGCGCTCGGCCGCGGCTTCCGTCTTCGGTCGACCCACGTCCTTGTTGCTGAACAGCACCTGCCGGTGGAGGTTGGTCTCATCCACCACGTCGAAGTCGACGAGGCCCAGGGTGCCGACGCCAGCCGCGGCGAGATAGAGGCCGAGCGGCGAGCCCAGGCCGCCGGTGCCGATCATCAGCACCTTGGCCGCCTTGAGCTTGCGCTGACCGGCGGTGCCGATCTCCGGCATGATCAGGTGCCGGCTGTAGTGGCGGATCTCTGCCGGATTGAGGCCCGGCAGCGTCTCCGTCTCCGTCGGTCTTTCGGTCGGAGGCGCGGTGGGCGCGCCGCCGGCGATCGAAGGGATGATGACCAGCGTGTCGCCCTGGGCGACCGGGGTCTGGGCGCTCTTCAGGTGGCGCACGTCCTCGTCGTTCAGGAAGACGTTCACGAAGCTGCGCAGGGTGCCGTCGTCCGTATAGAGATGGCGCCGCAGGGTCGGGAAGCGGTCCGTGAGGGCCGTCAGGGCCTCCCCCACGGTCGCGCCGTCCACCTGGACCTCGCCCTGTTCGGACGTGAAGCGGCGCAGCGGCGTCGGGATCTGAATCGTGATGCTCATGCGGCCTCCTCGATCTCTTCTTCGTCGAACTTTTCCCGATCGTCGGCCAGGCGCCAGCTGCGGGCATCGGCGACGCTCCCCTTTTCCACGGAGACGATCAGGTACGACACTCCCGGCCAGGCGTGCTCGCGGTCGAACTCGCTCGGCCGCGCCGGGTGGTCGGGATGGGAGTGGTAGTAGCCCACGACGTCCAGCCCCAGCGCGCGCGCTTCCTTGTGCGCGGCCAGGACGGTCTCGGGATTGATCAGGTAGCGGTTGTGACGGCTTTCGTTCCTCTCGTTGTCCACCGAGAGCAGGCGCTCCACGACGGTGGAGTCGCCGAGGGAACGGCCGATCAGGACGCCACAGCACTCGTCGGGATAGCTCGCCGCTGCGTGCTGTCCGGCGGTGTTGAGGTGGCCGGCCGAGATGACCAGACGGCTCATGCGTTCGCTTCCTCCCAGAAGCGGTCGGAAAGATACTTGTCCGCGTTGTCACAGAGGACCGTGACGACCGTGCCGGACTCCAGACCCGCGGCGACGCCGAGCGCCGCCGCCACGTTCGCCCCCGACGAGATGCCGACCAGCAATCCCGCCTCGCGGGCAAGCCTCTTCACCATCGCGTACGCCTTCTCGGTCGGGATTTCGAGCGCCTCGTCCGCCAGCGCGGGATCGTAGATCGGCGGCACGATCGCGGAGGCCATGTGCTTCATCCCTTCCAACCCGTGGAACGGCGAGTCGGGCTCCATCGAGATCAGCCGGACTTCGGGCGCACGCTCGCGCAGGAAACGTCCCACACCCATGAAGGTACCGCTGGTGCCCAGACCCGTGACGAAATGGGTGATCTTGCCCCCGGTCTGCTCCCAGATCTCGGGCCCGGTGGTGCGATAGTGAGCGCGCCAGTTCTCGGGATTGGAGTACTGGTCCAGGTAGGCCCAGCGCTCCGGCTCCGCGGCGACCAGGCGCCGCGCTTCGAGGATCGCGCCGTCGCTGCCCGCCAGCGGATCGGTCATCCGCAGCTCGGCGCCGTAGGCCCGCAGGATCAGCTTGCGCTCCGGGCTGGCGCTGTCGGGCAGGCAGAGCGTCACCGGGATGCCCATCGCCGCTCCGACCATGGCGTAGGCGATGCCGGTGTTGCCCGAGGTGGCGTCGAGCAGCCGCCGGCCGCCTTCGAAGAGCCCGCGGCGCTGCGCATCCAGGACCATGGCCAGGCCCGGCCGATCCTTGACCGAGCCGCCCGGGTTCGCGAACTCGGCCTTGGCGAGCAGGCGCACCCCCGGCCGGCCGGTCAGGCCGGAGAGGTCGAGCATCGGCGTGTTGCCGATCAGCTCGAGAGGCCGCAGGGGGCGCCGCAGCGCCGCCTCGGCCGGCGGAAGGGGAAGGGTCAGCGTCTCCATAACCCGCGGGACAAGCTAGCAGAGCCCCTGGAAGGTGTAAAGGTGACGCCGCCACTTACAATTCCAAGGACTGACACGGACACACGGACGATCACGGACCGGCACGGACGATCACGGACCTGAAGGCTGCCGGACAGGTTCCCGGCAGTCGCCAGGTCCGTGTGGGTCCGTGATCGTCCGTGTCAGTCCGTGTGTCCGTGTCCTACAGATACTGGAAGAACCGCACGTCCACCAGCGAGGCCACGATCGAGGCCGCGGTGGCGGCCAGGCAGATCACGGCCAGGCCGGTATGGACGGGGCTCTCCTGGCGCTCGGGGCGGAGCAGCATGGCGCCGAGGTAGCCGCCCGCGAAGCCGCCGATGTGGGCCCAGTTGTCCACCCGCGGCATGAGGAAGCCGAAGACGATCATGTACAGGGCGTAGCTCCAGGCGAACCGGGAGGTCGAGTACGCCCCGGTGCGGTGGCCGTAGCAGACCGCCGCGCCGAGCAGGCCCAGGATGGGCGCCGACGCCCCGACCGTCATGGGCGCTCCGCCCAGGCCGATCCCCGCCAGCCAGGTCATGTGTTGCCCGATGTAGACCCACCAGCCCATGGCGCTGCTCGCCAGGAACCCGACGATCGTCGAGAACGTGTAGATGACGATCATGCGGCTGGAGCCGTAGAGCTCGGCCGTGGCCGGCGCGAGCATCCGGACCCAGTAGAGATTGAAGGCGATGTGGATCACGTCGCCGTGCAGCCAGCCGGCGGAGAGCACGGTCCACCAGCGGTCGAACACGAAGACCGGAAAGGCGCCCGAGGACCCGAAGCGGAGCAGCACGTCGCGCGTCGGCGGCAGGATCTGGAAGCCCCGCATGATCTGCAGCGACTCGGGCTCGCTCATCGCCATGGCCGCGATCATGGCCAGGAAGAGGAAGGCGCAGCCGCCGGTCACGATGTTCTCGAACGGCAGGGTGCGGCCAAGGTTGCCGAGGACCGAGGTGAGCCCCCACATGCCCGGGTTCCGGCGCCCGCAGTTGAGGCACACGTCGTCCGAGACGCCCACCAGCTTGCCGCAGGAGGGGCAGAGGATGGATCCGGTACGCTTGCGCTGGAGCATGTCGCTACTCTACCCTGAAGCCATGAACGCGGACTTCCTGATCCTGAAGATCCATGACGAGGTGGCCTCCCTGAACGAGCTGAGCGACGGCGAAGCCCAGCCGCTCGGAACGCGCGTGGAGGTGCGGATGCAGATCGAGCAGGCCCTGCCCTCGGTGCGCTGGCACGGCGAGGCCCTGGGCGTCTGGTGGAGCGGCGAGGTCTTCTCGGTCGAGATCGGCCTCCCGCGGGACGAGGAGCCCGTTCATTCGCTGACGCTCAAGGTGCGCATCCACCCGATGCTGGGCGCCGGCGCCTGGCTCCCCCAGGAGGAGGAGGAGCTGGAGAGCTTCCTCGTGGCGCTCTGCGATCCCGCCGGCTGGACCCTCTTCGACCTCGCCAGCGGCAGCCGCTTCGACTTCGGGGACGAGCTCGCGGACGACGAGATCGGGCCGCCGATGTGGCAGGAAGCGGGGCCGGTGAACTAGAGACGTGCCGCAGTAATGTAGGGGAGGGGTTTACCCCCTCCCGGGCGGGGGCAAGCCCCGCCCCTACATAAAGCCAGGGCCCCTTTCCCCTCCCCGGGCGCGATTCTTGCGAATAGCTGCCCACCATGCGAGACGACCTGCGCATCCCCGAAGACGACCCGCGCCGCGACCGGGACCCGCGCGAGCCGATCCAGCCTCCCGGCGAGCATGAGCCCGAGGATCCGGCGCGGGAGCAGCCGGTCGACGAGCCCGAGGATTCCCCGAGCCATGGCGAGCCCGAGCGCCGCGATCCGGGCGCGGGCCGTCCCCTGGAGCTCGCGCGTAAGGAGCTGCCATGGTGACGACCCCTCCGGTCGGCTCCGACTGGGTTCTCCAGCTCTTCTGGCTGTTCATCCTCGCCCTCCCCGTGGCCTGCGTGGCCTGGACCGTGACCCACGAGGAGGTCTTCCGCGAGCCGCGCGAGTACTGCCTCAGGCGCTCGGAGAACGCGAAGAGCCTCGCCGTCCGCAAATTCTTCTATCTCTTCACCTGCGAGTACTGCTTCAGCCACTGGGTGACGTTCTTCTTCCTCTTTCTCACGCGCTACAAGCTGCTGCTGGACGACTGGCGCGGCTACATCCTCTCGGCCTTTGCCCTGGTGGCCGTGGCGAACCTCTACATCAGCTCGTTCGCGCGGCTGCGCCAGGAGGTCAAGAGCGAGAAGCTGGATGCGAAGACGAAGGAGGAGGTGCTGGAGCGGGTGCAGAACGGCGAGGAGCTGCCTCCCGCGCCGACTCCCTGGCGCGAGTCGCCGCGGCGCTAGCCGGCCGGCTGCCCCGGCTCGAGGCCGAAATCCTCGTCCTTCCAGTCCGAGCCGCAGCCGCGGCAGCTCCAGCGCCGGCGCGGGACGGGGATCGCCAGGCCGAGCAGGAGCCAGGTGCCCAGGAGCCCGATCACCGACCAGCGCTCCAGCGACAGGTTGTCCGACTTGCAGGAGGGGCAGCGCTGCGGCAGCGGCAGGTCCGCCTCGGTGACCAGGTGGATGTCGGGGATCGGGCGCAGGTTGCGCAGCAGCTCGGAGGCGCGGGGCGCGTCCTCCTCCCGGACGAGGAGCTTGATGCCGCCGACCGTGGCGGCGCACCAGATACGGGCCAGGTGCTCGTCGGTCACGACCGAGTCGATCCCTTCCGCCTCCAGGCAGGCGCGGGCGAGCTGGGCCTCCCAGGGGCTGGTATAGGCCCTCACCGTGACCCTGCTCTCGAGCTGGACCTCCGCCGCCGGTTGGATCATCTCTGTCCGGAAGAACGCAAAACCCGCGCCGCGCATTTCTGCGTCTGCGTGAAGTTTACGCCCCCGGAAGCCCTTCCGCAGGCATCAGGAATAGCATGCCCACGAAAAGCAGGGCGAAGAAGAACAGGGTGAGCAGCGCCGCCACGATCCCGGCGTTGCGCCCGCGGGTCTGGGCCGTCAGGAAATAGGCCCCTGCCGCGCTGAACAGGGCGAACAGCGCGAACAGGATCGAGGGGACGACGACGGCGGTCAAACCGGGTAGAACCTCTCCCCCTTGCGCGCCATCTCCCGCAGCAGCTCCGCCGGCTCCAGCCGCTTGCCATGCCGCGCGGCGTAGCCTTCGAGGCGGCTCACCACCCAGTCGAGGCCGTGGCGGTCCGCCTCCTGGAGCAGGCCGCCGCGGAACGGCGGGAACCCGAAGCCGAAGATCACGCCGATGTCGACGTCCGCCGGGTCCTTGATGATCCCCTCCTCCATGCAGCGGGCGGTCTCGTTGAGCATCTGGAGCCAGCAGCGCTCCACGATCTCCTCGTCCGGAACCGCGGCCGGCTGCCAGCCGAGGAGGCGGTAGACCGCGGGGTCCACCGTCTTCTTCCCTTTCTTACTTTCGTCGTCGTAGAGGTAGAAGCCGCGCTTCGACTTCCGACCCAGGCGCTCATCCTCGATCATGCGGTGGAAGACCGGGGGCGGCGCCAGGCGGTCGCCCATGGATTCGTGCATCACCTCGGCGACGTGGCGGCCGACGTCCAGGCCCACTTCGTCCATGAGCGCGAACGGGCCGACCGGCCAGCCCCAGCGGGTCATGGCGCCGTCCACCTGGTCGATCCCGGCGCCGTCCGCGAGCAGCCAGGCCGCTTCGTTCAGGAACGGCGAGAGCACCCGCGTGGTGAAGAAGCCGGGGCCGTCGCCGACCACGATCACGGTCTTGCCCATGCGGCGGCCGGCTTCCACGACCGTCGCAAGCGCCTCCTCGGACGTGCCCGGGTGGCGGATGACCTCCAGGAGCGGCATCTTGTGGACCGGGCTGAAGAAGTGCATGCCGACCACGTTCTCCGGCCGGCGGCTGGCCTCGGCGAGACGGGCGATCGGGATCGCCGAGGTGTTCGAGGCGAAGATCAGCCCCTCGGGCGCCGCGGCCTCGGTCTCCCGGATCACGGCGTGCTTGATCCCCACGTCCTCGAACACCGCCTCGATCACCAGATCCACCCGGCGGAAGGGGGCATAGTCGACCGTGGGCTGAATGCGGCCGAGGGCGGTTTTGGATTCGGCTTCGGACATTCGGCGGCGCTTGACCTGGTCGCGGAAGCGCTCGCTGGAGAAGGCCATGCCGCGGCCCAGGGCGGCGAGGTCGCGATCCTTCATCACGACCTGGGTCCCCTTCTCCGCCAGCACCTGGGCGATGCCGGCGCCCATGAACCCGGCGCCGAGGACGCCGATCTTGCCGACCGGACGGGCCTTGCGGCCGAGCTTCGCGGCCCGCGCTTCGACCTCGTTCTTGCGGAAGAAGATGGACATCAGGGCCTTGGCCGTGTCCGAGGTCACGAGCTGCGAGAAGGCGCCGGCCTCGACGTCCAGGGCGCGCGGGAGCGGCAGCTTGATCCCCTCGCGCACCACCTCGACCACCACGAGCGGGGCCGGGTAGTGGCCGCCGGTCTTCTCCATCACCCCGGCGCGGGCCTTGTCGAAGACGAACCGGTCGGTGAGCGGCGTGCGGGCGATGAAGTCAGTGGCCTTGCGGGCGAATCCCCCGGCCGGCTCGCTCCTCTGCCTGCCGCGCGCCCAGCGCTCGGCCGCGGTGCGCAGGTCGGCGGGGTGACAGGTGTCGTCCACCAGGCCGAGCCGCTTGGCCTTGCGGGCATCCACCTGGCGGCCGGTGAGGATCAGATCGAGCGCGGCAGGGACGCCGATCAGGCGCGGCAGCCGCTGCGTGCCGCCCAGGCCCGGGATCAGGCCGAGCTGGACCTCGGGCACGCCGAGCTTCGTCTTCGGGTGCTCGGTCGCGATCCGGAAGCGGCAGGCGAGGGCGAGCTCCAATCCGCCGCCCAGGCAGGCGCCGTGGATGGCGGCCACGGTCGGGAACGGCAGCTCGGCCAGGCGATTCATCAGCGCGTGCCCGCGCTGGAGCATCGCGATCACCTGCTCTGGTTCCTTCAGAGTCTGGAGCTCCTCGATGTCGGCGCCGGCGACGAAACCGTCCGGCTTGCCGGAGAGGATCACCAGGGCGTCCGGCCGCTCCTGCTCGATCCGGGAGATTTGCTCCTCGAACCATTCGAACAGCCGGGTCGAGAGGGTGTTGACCTTCTTCGCGGGATCGTCGAGGACGAGCCAGGCGATGCCGTCCTCGGTCAGGGGTTCAGTCGTCATGCGGCCATCCTACCGGAGCCATGCCGCAGTGTGTCAAACCCTCCCCCCCGGGCACGGGGGAGAGGGGAAGGGGATCAACCGCTTACTGGACGGTGAGGTTGTAGGTGATGTCCACGCCGCCGATGAAGGGGTGGATCTCGGTGCTCTCGAACTCGCAGAAGGCGCCCCCGATGTGCAGGACGTGCTGGCCGGGCGAGAGCGGCGGCAGCAGGACCCAGAAGCCGTCCGAGATCGCCTCGGGATCGACATGGCCGGCGACCTTGCTCGCGGCGAACGGGGGCGACTGCACGCGGACGGTCGGGACAGAGTAGGTCGAGATCTCGCCGTCGAGCTTGACCTCGAGCCGGCAGGCGCGGGAGCCCGGGAGCCCGAAGTCGGCGAAGATGCCGGGCCGCAGATCGCTGATGACGCCGTCGAGGATGTCGCGCTTCTCGGCCACGGTCAGGTTCTCGCCGGGCTCGTTCACCCAGGAGTTGTTGAGCACCGGGAAGAAGAACGCCTTCTGGTGCGGGACCGTGCAGGAGCGGACGTAGACATCCGTGCCCGTGGGGGAGCCGGCCAGGAACCAGATGGGGCCGGACTGGCTGACGCTGCAGTCGACGGCGCCCTGCCGGGTCTGCGGGCTCTGGGACGCGGGGAACGAGTAGACCCACTGCCACCAGGCAGCCGTCAGCTCGCCGTAGCTCCTGCCGCTGAACGAGTCGAGCTCGGGGCTCACGGCCAGCGCGGGATGGGCGCCGGCCAGGATCAGGATTCCGAGAACAAAAAGGCTCGGGACGGTCTTCAATCTCATTTCATATCCTCCAAGAAAGCTGCGGGGTTTGCTCCTCCGCTCCCCAAGCTACGCAAAGCCAGCGGCGACCCCGCCACCCTGTTCCTGAATTCGAATGTGATCGAGGACTGGCTCTCGCTTCTGTACAAGCCGCTCTGGCTTCTGGAAAAGCGGCTCTCGCTTCTCGACAAGCAGCTTCCGCTTCAGTGCAAGCAGCTCTGGCTTCCGTAGAAGCGGCTGTCGCTAGAGCACAAGCCGCTCTCGCTTCTCGATAAGCAGCTCCGGCTTGTGTAGAAGCGGCTGTCGCTAGAGTACAAGCCGCTCTGGCTTCTCGATAAGCGGCTCTGGCTTGAGCCGCTCCAGCGCCTTCCGGACCTCCTCGTTCGCCGGGTCGAGCTCCAGGGACTTGCGGTAGTGCTCGCGGGCCCGGGCCGGGTCCCCCTTCTTCTCGTAGACCATGCCCAGGCGGAAGTGGGCGCCGGAGAGCGGCGGGCCGTCCCCCTCGTGGGTGTGGGCGAGGTACCGCTTCAGGACCTCCGCGGCCCGGTCGAGCCGCTGCCCGGACAGGGCGCCGGTGCGGCCGATCTGGTACAGGGCGTCCCAGCTCTCGGGATCGAGGGCGACGATCCCTTCGAAGGCGTCGAAGGCCTCCGTCCAGCGGGAGAGGGACTGATAGAGATAGCCGAGCGCCATGCGCGGCCGGAGGTCCGCCGGCGCCTCCCGGATCGCCGCCTGATACTCCAGCTCCGCCGCGTTGGGGCTCTTCTCGTGCAGATGGATGCTGGCGAGCAGCAGGCGGCCGGCGACGGGATCGACCGCGCGCGCGGCCTCGGCCTCCCGGCGGGCGCTCTCGACGCTGCCGCCGAGGAACTCGGGCGCGCTCAGGTAGAACGTGATCAGGTCCTCGCGGGCGCGCACGTTCTTCGGATCGAGCCGGACCGCCTTCTCGAGCGCCGCCCGGGCCTCCCGGGCGTAGCTGTTGCGCGCCACGGGATTCGCCTTGCCCGCGGCGACCCCGTAGGCGCGGGCGAGCCAGACATGGAGGTCGGCGTTGTCGCGGTCGAGATCGATCGCCTTCTCCAGCCAGTCCGCGGCCGTCTCCCCCTGGCCCATCTCCAGGTAGACCCGCCCCAGGTAGAACGCGGCCGGAGCGGACTGCGGATGGGTGGCGAGATAGGACTCGAAGAACTCCCGGGCCTTCTCCAGCCGGCCCTCGCCCATGCGCCGGGTGTTGAGCAGCTCCACCCCCGGCGCAAGCTCGACGGCGGGATCTGAGGGCGGTGGCGGAAGTGCGGAGGGGGGAGCCTGAAAGAGCAACAAGGCCAGGGCCAGGGCTTTCATGCTCCGATCCTACTCCTCGCCTCCGACCTCCTCCAGGCTCTGGACGATCTGGGTGACCTCGACCTCGGCCTTGCGGATCTTGCCGCGGCAGCGGTCGAGGAGCTGGGCGGCGCGCCGGAGCTCCTCGGCGAGACGGTCGATGTCGATCTCCTCGCCCTCGATCCGCTCCAGGATCCCCTCCAGCTCCTCCATGGCCTCGCGGAAGCTCAGGGCCGGCTGGTCCTCGGTCTTTTCTGGGGGAGTCTGCGAAAACAGGTCGTTCATGGCTCCTCCACTCGGCTCGTGAGGGTCCCTCCGGCCAGTTGAGTCTTGACCAGATCGCCGGCGGCAACCTGGGACGGGTCCCGGAGCAGAAGATCCCCGGGACCTCGGGTGAGGCTGAAGCCGCGCTCCAGCGTGCGCTCGGGGGAGAGCTGGGCACACAGCCGCTCCATCCCCTGGATCGTGGCCCGCGTCTCGCGCAGCCGGCCGCGGGCGGAGCCCGCGATGCGCTCGCCTAGGCGGACGCGCTCCCCCTCCCCCCGCTCCACGAGCCGGGGAGACAGCTCGGCGAGGCGGACGCGCAGCTCGCGTTGCCGCCTCTCGGCCTGGCGCAGGCCGCTCCTGCCCAGCCGGGCCAGGGCGCGGGCGTGCTCGTCGATGCGCTCCCCGGCCGCGGCGAGGCGCATCCGGGCCAGGCTCACGCCCCGCTCGGCGCGGCCCAGCGACTCGCGGCCGGCGCGCAGCGGCTCCAGCGCCTCGCGCACGAGCCGGCGCCGCAGCTCGTCCAGGGCGAGCTCGCGCTGGGCCACCAGCTCCACCAGGAGCTCGGCCACCTTGGTCGGAGTCTTGAACGACGAGTGCGCCACCATGTCCGCGATGGAGCGGTCGATCTCGTGCCCCAGCCCGGTCAGGACCGGGAACGGCGCCATGGCGATCGCTTCCGCAATCGCCCGGCTGTCGAACACCGCGAGGTCGCTCCGCGAGCCGCCGCCGCGGATCAGGACCGCGAGATCGATCGGCAGGCCACGGAGGGAGGCGAGGGCCGAGACCACCTCGCGCTCGGCTTCCTTCCCCTGCACCGAGGCGTGCACGAAGATCACCCGGAAGCCGTAGCCGCTCTCCTGCAGGCCGGAGAGGAAGTCGTGGTAGGCGGCGCTGCCGTAGGAGGTGATGAGGGCGATGTCCAGGGGCAGGTCGGCGAGCGGCAGGGCGCGGTTGCGCTCCAGGAGGCCGGCCGCGGTAAGGGCAGCCAGGGTCTCGCGCCGGCGCTGCTCCAACAATCCCAGGGTGAAGGCCGGGTCCACGTCCCGGACGCAGATCTGGATGCGGCCGGCCGGGGCGTAGAAGTCGAGGCTGCCGCGGACGCGCACCTGCATGCCGTCCGCGAGCTGCTGCCCGGAGGCGCCGAGGATGCGGCGGACGCGCAGGAGGTCGCCCTTCCAGATCACCCCTTCGAGCTTGCCCACGATCTCGTCGCGCTCGCCCTTTTCGACCAGCTCGAAGTAGAGATGGCCGCGGGCGCTCGGGCGGACGCGCTGCGCCTCGCCCACGACCCAGACGGCGGAGAACGCCTCGCCGAGGAAGTCGCGGACCTCTCCGCAGAGCTGGGAGACCGAGTACGTGGGCTCGAACAGGGGGAGGTTCAATGGTAGGACTTGAGCTCCTTGACCGAGCCCAGCGGGATCGACTCCGCCCATTCGACCGCCTTCTTCTCGCCGCCGGTCAGCTTGTGCAGGAAGTCGACGGCCTCGTCGCGCTCCCGGAACAGGCGCCAGATGAAGGTATGGCCGGCGGGAGCGGTGAAGTAGGTGTAGCTCTTGGAGCCCTGGGAGAGGTCGAACCCGAGGTTCGACTCGCCGTTGACGCCCACGCAGGCCACGGCGATGGCGCGGCAGGCGAGGGTCAGGGCCTTGACGGCGTCCTCATAGTCCCCCAGCTCCTCGCGCGACAGCGGCGAGTGGTAGAGGGCGATGCGCGAGCCGTCCTCCTCGGCGAGGAGGTTGTAGGGAATGTCGTTGCGGTCCATGGCGTCCTTGGTCTCGCTCGTGGTCACGAAGACGTCCTCGGTGCCGGTCACCTTGTAGGTGATGGCATAGACGTCCTTCTCGAGCTGCGAGAACGCTTCGGCGAGGATGCTTTCGTCCTCGACCGTGAAGTAGAACAGGCGGTTCATCATGCGTCGAGCCATGCGGCTGATTCCTCCAGACGGTGTCGCTTGTGCGAGTGGGATCGGCTGGCGGGAGAGAGACCTCGCCCCGTCGAGCCATTGTAACAAATGCCGCCCGGGGAACATTCGCACCCGGGATGGTTGACCGGGGGAAGCGGGATGTGGCAGGATGTTTTCTCAGAAGACGACACGAACCGGAGAGGACATGCCTGACGAGAAACTAATCGCCCATGTGGACAAGCGCCTCTACGAGATGGAACGGAAGCTTGAAGGGCACCTTGAGCGGGAACTCCGGTGGCTCCGCGAGGACTTCCGCATCATCTATAAGCAGCCTTACTGGCGCTTGGAGCGCCGCATCATAGCTCTGGAGGCCTGGAAGCAACGTGTATTCCGTGATCCGCTTGAGGTGATTCAGCAGATGTTCGGCCTGAAGAAGTCCTGAGATAGGCGTCGAGCTGGCTCCGCTCTTCCGCGGTGAGGTCGGCGTCCTCCAGGAGGTAGCTCTCTCCAGCCGGCGGGAGCGGCACCGTGGCCGTCGAAAGCATCTGGTTCAGCCTCTCGCAGTCGAGGTCGGGAGCGAGCAGCACCGGAATCCGGTCGCAGAACCCCACCACCTGGCCCGCGATCCCGCTCTGGATCTTCACCCGCATCTGCCTGGGAAGCTGCTCCGTGGTGACCACGTAGGCGCCGGGCTCGCGGGTCAGCCTCACCCTCCCCTCCAGGATTGCGGCCTGCGGCGGAACCAGCACGTCGTCCTGGAGCCGGGTGGCGGCCATGCCCGCCACGTCCAGGTCTGCCACGAGCCGGCCCTTGCCCAGGAACTCCACCCGCAGCTCGGCCGAGTGGCTGCCCCCAGGACCCGGCTCCAGCCGCAGGAAGTGGCTGCGGAGCGTCAGGTTGCTCTTCGGCGACGAGAGCTGGATCGTCAACGGACCCTGCTCGATCGGCGCGATCTCCGGGATCACCTCGGGATAGCTGCGGTTGAACCGCTCGAACCGGAACTGGCCAGGAACCACGGCACCCAGGAGAAGCACGGCGCAGGCCATGAGGAAGAGACGGCGCAACCACATCATCTAGGGATAATACCCCCTCGCCGTCCGCACCTTCCCGCCGCGCTTCACCCGCACCTCGACCGGACGGTAGCCGTACTCGTCCGCCGGCCGGTCCGACTCGTAGGCCAGGTAGTAGCGGCTGCGCAGCTCGTGCTCGATCTCGCCGTAGACCTCGGCCAGCTCCTCGGCCCGGTCCACGAAGTAGACCTTGCCGCCCGTCGATTCGGACAGGGCCGAGAGCTGGCCCCGCACGTCGAAGCTGAGCGCCGGCACGTTGAGGCCGATGGCATAGACGGCGACGCCGCTCCTCTGCGCGTACTCCAGGGCGCGCTGCCAGGGCGTGTTGCTCGCCGTATCCTCGCCGTCCGTGAGGAGGATCAGGGCGCGCTGGCCGCGATAGCCGCGGAAGTAGTAGAGCGAGGTGATCAGGCCGTCGTAGAGCGCCGTCCTCCCCGCCGCCCGCATCCCCTCCAGCGACTCGCTGACGGCCTCGAGGTCGTCCGTGGGCGGCATGGCGAGATACGGCCGGCTCGAGAAGCCGACCCCGAAGGCGCGGTCCTTGGGCTTCAGCTTGCGCAGGAAGCCATCGGCCGCGCGCTGCGCCTCCACGAGGGAGGAGGCCATCGAGGTCGAGGTGTCGATCACGAAGCCGAGAGTCAGCGGCAGGTTCTCCACCAGCTCGAAGCGCGAGATCGCCTGCGGCTTTTCCGCCTCCAGGACCTCGAAGTCCTTGGCCGTGAGACCGCGCACCAGGCCGCCGCCGTCTGTCACCGTCGCGAACAGCTCGACCAGGTTGACGTCCACGTTCTCCAGGTTTTCGGGCGCCCGCAGGAAGCGCACGGTCTCAGTCTTCCGGCCGTCGTCGAGCTGCGCCACGACCGCCAGGTGGACGATCGGCTCGTCGGGCACGTCGACATCCGCCTGCCAGGGCGGAGCCGAGAGCGTCGCGACCGTGTGATCGTTGACGCGGAGCTCGACCAGCTCGACGCGGTTCTCGTCCGGCACGGCCACCTCGGCGCGCACCCGCACCCGGCGGCCGATCTTCTCCCCCTCGGCGGGCTCCGTGATCAGCACGCGGAAGGCGCCGCGGGTCTGGTTGACGATCACCTCGTCCGCCGCCACCAGGTCGCCGGCGGCGTCGTAGCCCTCGGCCTTCACCACCTGCTCGCGCGGGAAGGACGCCAGGCGCAGCTCGGCCGAGTACGGCGCCTTCGTGCGCGAGAGCTGGGGCTCGCCGTCCACCAGGAAGACCACCTTCACGATGCGCTCGCCGTTGACCATGGCATCGGCGCGCCAGGTGCCCAGCACCACCTCGTCGATCGGCGGCACCAGGACCAGGCTGTTCTTGCCGGCCAGGGTGAGAGGGATCATCTCGCCGCGGGAGGCGGACAGGGTCGCGGCGCGGGCCAGCCGCGCCTCCGGCTTTTCCGGCACCCGGAAGCCGCGCGCCACCCGCACCTCGGCGCCGCTCACCTCGTCGCGCACCTTCATGCGCAGCAGGAACGGCTGATCCGGGCGGAGCCGGTGCTCGAGCAGCAGGGCCACGTCTCCTTCCGGGGGAGGTGGCAGCCGGAAGCGCACCCGGAGCTCCTCGAAGGACTGCCCCTCGCGCTCGATCGTGCCCTCGACCGTGAGCTTGACCCGGTCCTTGCCGTCCTCGGCGACCACTCCGACTCCCCCCTCCCGGCCGGGCGGCGCGAGCCCGACCAGGATGCGGGCGACCATGCGCTGCCCCTGCCTGTCCGGGAAGTCGAGGTCGAGGCTCTGCAGGGCGAGGAGGGGAGGGGGAGGCGCGACCCGGGTCGCGGCGGCGGCGCGCGCCCAGGCGGCGAGGTCGTCCGGCCGCATCAGGAACCGCGCCCGGTCCTGCGGCCGGGCCCAGCGGAACGCGGCGTACGGCTGCTCCTGGACCCTGCCGTCCGGCCTGCGGTGGATGCCGCCCGCGCTGGCCACGACCTTGCCGCGCAGACCGTCGATGCCGGTGGCCTCGTCGACCTTGACCGAGTCGGGACAGAAGAAACGGTCGATGCGCTTGCCGCCGATGCCCAGCGTCTCGTACTGGTCGAGCCAGTTCCCCATGTCGGCGGTGTAGAGCGCCCGCTTGGAATCGATCGGCAGCCAGAGCTGGAACGGCTCGTCGGGAGAAGGCTGGTAGAGGACGAGCCGGCGCTGGTTGGGGACGGCGCCGTAGGTCCAGATCTCCAGCGGCTTGAACGCGTTGCCGCAGTCGATCACGAGCTTTTCCGCGGGCAGCCCCTGGAGGAAGAGGAGCTGCCCGCGGGCATCCGACGGCGAGCGCTCCTCGAAGGCGAGCCGCTTCCGCAGCTCGATAGCCTCATGCAGCTCGTTGACCGTCAGGAAGCGTTCGATGAAGGCGCCGCGCCCGGCCTCGTCGAGCGACAGCAGCTCCTCCCGCTGCTCCGGCGTGAGCAGCAGGCCGGGACCGTCCTGGAGGAAGGCCCGCTGCGGCTCGGGCCAGAGGACCGGGTCCTCGGCCAGCACCGGGACTGCGATGAGGAGAGCAACTGCCAGAAGACCCCTCACTGGTAGTACCCTCGCGACGTCCGCGCCTTGAGCCCGCGTTTCACCTTCACCTCCACCTCACGGAAGACGCCCGGCTTGCCGCCGGCCTGATTGGAGTTGTAGGCCACGAGATACCGGCTGCGCAGCTCGCGCTCGATCTGCGCGTAGATGGCGGGCAGCTCCTCGGCCTTGCCGGTGAAGAAGGCCTTGCCGCCGCTCGTCTCGGACAGCTCGGCCAGCTTGTTGCGCAGGCCGCCTCCCACTCCCAGGTTGAAGCCGATGGCATAGACCGCCACGCCGCTGCGCCGCGCGTACTCCAGCGCATCGTTGTAGGCGATATAGCTCGCGTTGTCGTCGCCGTCCGAAAGCAGCACCAGCGCGCGCTGCCCCTTGATGCCGCGGAAGTAGTAGAGGCTGTGCACCAGGGCGTCGTGAAGAGCGGTGTCGCCCACGGCCTGCAGGTCCTCGAACGAGCGCACCACCGCCTCGACGTCGTCGGTGGGCGGCATGTCGAGCCGCGGCCGGGAGGAGAAGCTCACGGAGAAGCTGCGGTCGCGCGGCGTCATCACCCCGCGCAGGAAAGCCGCCGCCGCGTCCTGCGCCTGCACCAGCGACGACCGCATGGAGCCCGAGGTGTCGAGCAGGATGCCCACCGTGAGCGGCAGGTTCTCCACCAGCTCGAACTTCGTGATCTCCTGCTTCTTGCCCGACTCCAGGACTTCGAAATCGTCCTGCGTCAGCCCGCGGACCAGGTCGCTGTTGCGGTCGGTCACGGCCACGTAGAGCTCGACGAGGTTGACGTCCACCTCCTCGAAGTACTGCGGCGCCCGCACGAAGCGCACCGACTCGGCGCGGCTGCCGTCGTCCAGGGTCGCCGCGACCGTGACATAGGCCACCTCCTCGTTCGGCACCATCACGTCCGCCTGCCAGGGCGACTTGTTCAGGATGGTCGACACCTGGTCGTTGATCCGGAACTCGACCGATTCGATGCGGCGGCCGTCCGGCACGCTGACCTCGACCTTGACGGGCAGCTTGCCGGGCGCCACCCGCGTCCCCTTGGACGGCTCGACGATGAAGACCGCGAGCGCGCCCCGCGGCTGGTTGAGGATCACCTCGTCGAACACCACCAGCTTGCCCTCGGCGTCGTACCCCTCCGCCCGCACCACCTGCTCGGTGGGGAAGCGGCTCAGGCGCAGCTCGGCCGAGAACGGCGGGTTCGTCTTGATGAGCTGCTGCACGCCGTCGACCAGGAACACGACCTTCTGGATGCGCTTGCCCGTGACCAGGGCGTCGGCGCGCCAGACCCCCAGCACCACGTCGGCCGGGGGCGGCAGGAGCAGCAGACTGTCCCGGCCCTGGCCGACCTGCGCGGGCACCAGCGAGCCCACGTTCGCGACCCCGGCCTCCAGGTCGTCGCCCGTGGGGCTGATGGGCACGCGGAAGGCGCGTACCACCCGCGCCTCGCTGCCGCTCCCCTCATCCTTGATCCGGAGACGCATCACAAACGACTCCCCGGGCCGGAGCTGCTGCTCGGACACCAGCGACACCGGCACGCCCGCCTCGGGGACCGGCAGCCGGTAGCGCAGGCGAAACTCCTCGAACGGCCGGCCCTCGCTCTCCAGCATGCCGTCGACCGTGAGGATGACCTCGGGCTTCTTGGCCTCCTCGGTCACCTGGGGCTCAAGCCCGTCACCAGGCACGGCGAGATAGGTGCGCACCGTCATGCGCTGCTTCGCCATGTCCGGGAAGCGGAAGTCGAGGGACGTGACCTCCATCGCGGGCGGCGGCTCGGGCACCTTCGTTTCCGCGGCGGCGCGCGCCCAGGCCGCGAGGTCCTTGGGGGGAGCGAGGAAGGCGCCGGCATCCCTGGGCTTGATCCAGCTCAGGTTCTTGTTGTCCGTGGCCCCGCTGACCCCGCGGATGCCGGTGGCGTCGTCCACCTCCCGCGCCTCCTTGCAGTTCTGGAGGTCGATGCGCTCGATGTAGATGCGCCCGCGCAGCTCCTCCCACTGCATCATCCAGTACTCCATGACGTCGGTGTAGAGCGCCTTCTTCGAATCGGTGGGGAGCCAGAGCTTCCAGGGCTCGGACGGCGAGGGCTTGTAGACGACGAGCTTCTTCTCGTTCGGCTTGCCGTCCGTGCCCTTGCCGAAGTGATAGGTCCAGATCTCCAGCGGCTCGAAGACGAAGCCGCAGTCGAGCGTCTTCTTCTCCGCCGGAGCGCCGTTCAGGAACAGGATCTGTGCCCGCACGTCGAGCGGCGAGGCGTAGCCGGCCAGGCCGAGGCGCTGCCGGCGGTCGATGCCGGTCCGGAGCTCCGGAACGCTCTCCAGGAATTCGCGGATCCACTTCTCGCGCCCGGCCTCGTCGAGGGCCTTGAGCTCGGCGCGCTGCTCCGCGGTGAGGAGCAGGCCGGGGCCGTCCTGGAAAAAGGCGCGCTGCGGCTCGGGCCACTTGAGGGGATCGTCGGGTTGGGGAGCGGCACCGGTCAGGACACAAAAGAGGACAGAGAGCGGAAGAAAGCGCTTGAAGGGTCTCACGGAGCACCTCGTTCGCAAAGCCGGTGCCACAGGACGGGATCAACCTTGGCAGCGGAGGTCCGGACAGACTACTATGGGCGCTGTCCTATGGCGAAGCACGTCCGCAACGCACCGATCCGGACCTGGGAGAGCGGCGACATCGTCCAGGGCTTCGCGCTCCTGACGAAGAAGGAGCAGCGCCAGGACCGCAACGGCAAAAGCTTTCTGGACATGGAGATCGCCGACGCCAGCGGCTCCATGACGGCCAAGGTCTGGTCGGACAGCCCGGCCCTCACCGCCCAGTTCGAGCCCCACCAGTTCATCGCATTCCGCGGCTCGGTCAAGAACTACCGCGACCAGCTTCAGCTCAGCATCGACGATTGCCGCGAGGCCACGGAAGACGACCGGCGCTTCGGATTCGACGAGTCGCAGCTCATCCCGTCCACTCGGGAGGACATCGACGATCTCTGGATGCGACTCACCCGGATCTGCGCAGAGACGGTCGAGCGCCCGATCCTGCGGCGGCTCGCGGCCGAGACCCTGGCCCTCCACGGCAAGGCCCTGCGCGAGCATCCCGCGGCCAAGGCCATGCACCACGCCTACCGCGGCGGCCTCCTGGAGCACGTGGTCTCCATGGCGGAGCTGGCCGTCCAGGTCTGCGCCCACTACCGCGACCTCGACCTCGACCTCGTCCTGATCGGGGTGCTGTTCCACGACCTCGGCAAGCTGCACGAGCTCGGGGCCATGCCGGCCAACGACTACACGCTGGTGGGGCGGCTGGTCGGGCACGTGGTCATCGGCCGCGATCTCCTGCGAGACCGTTGCGCCGCGATCGAGGACTTCCCCGCCGACCTGCAGCTCCTCCTGGAGCACATGGTCCTCTCGCACCAGGGCAAGAAGGAGTTCGCCTCGCCGGTCGAGCCCATGACCCCCGAGGCCGTCGTCCTCCACTTCATCGACGACCTGGACTCCAAGCTCAACCAGCTCCGCGCCTCGCGCGAGGCCAACCCCGGCATCGTCTACCACCGGGGCATGGGCCGCTACGTCTACCTGCCGCCGCTGCCCGAGCCAGAAGAGAGCGCCGAGGTGGTAGAGAGCGCCGCCCTGGAAGCCGTGGCGCAGGCGACCCTGTTCACCGGCGACTGAAAGGACACCAGGGACACCAAGGACCTCAGGGACACCAAGGACAAGGACTCCCGTCCTTGAGGTCCTTGGTGTCCCTGAGGTCCTTTTTTAGCGCCCCACCGCGGCCGCCCCGGCCTCGACCTTCCCCTGGAGGTACGAGGTCGTCGTGGCGATCTCGTCGCGCACGCCGACCCCGACGGTCCAGCTCCCCTTTTCCAGCTTGATCCGCACCTCGTAGACGTAGTCCGGGGCGGCTCCGGCCGCGAGGTCCTTCTCGGGCACGGTCACCGTCACCACCCGGGTCTCGCGCACCGGAGTCACTTTCTCCGTGCCGCTCGCCACCACGAAGAGGCGCAGGCGCCCCTCCCTCTTCTCACCTTTCGGCTCCAGGTAGAGCTTGCCGAGCGGGATCTTGACCCTCAGCGGCACCACAAAGGAGTCCCCCGCGGGCGTCTGCTGGCCGATCTCCAGCGCTGCACCCAGCGGGTTCTCCTCCGCCCCGAACACCATGGTGGCGGCCGTGCGCTCGGCGATCGCCTCGCCCAGCGACTTGTCCTGATACCAGCGGCGGTAGCGCGCGGCCAGGCCCTTGCCCTTCACCTTGACCTCGATCTTGTGCTCCCGGTCGTCGGCGGGACGCTGCGGCCGGTATCCGATCGAGTAGTAGGTCGACAGGTCGGTGGCCATGGCCTGAAGGGCCGCGCCCGCCTGCGCCACGTTGAACATGGTGCGTCCGCCGGTCTCCTCGGCCAGGAAGCTCAAGCCATTCTGCCGGTTCTGGATGCGCGCCTCCTGGAGGCGGGTGCCGCGCACCCAGCGCGCTCCCATGGCCTCGATGGGATAGATCGCCACCCGGTTGCGGCTCGCCTTGGACGTCACCCGGCGGAAGAGCTCCGACGCATCATAGGCGCCGGCGTTCATACCCGAGATCCGGTTCCCGGCCCGGTATCCCGAGTAGGCCTCGGCCCAGATGAACAGATCCTCCCCCGGGACCGCCGGCAGGCCGTCGCTGACGTAGAGGACCGCCTTGCGGCCGGGCAGGCCGCCCAGCCAGCCGACCACGGTCTCCAGCGCGGAGAGCGAGGCGGCCACGTAGGAGGTCTCGACCTCCGCGTACTCCCGGATGCGCGCCTCCGCGGTCGCGCCCCAGCCGCCGATCTGAAGCGCATCCGCGATCACCTGGATCTGGTGATCGCGGGAGGTCTCCCGGCTGGCCAGGTTCGACGCGAGCTTGCGGATCACCTCCACCTCGGAGAGCACGCTTTCGAGATCGGTGGTGAACGGCTTGCGGACCTCCAGCGAGCGCCCGAAGCGCACGACCATCACCTGGTCGCCCGGCGAGAGAGAGCTGGAGAGGAACTGCTTCAGGCCGTCCAGGATCGAGTTGCGGCTCTCCTGCTCCGTGTTGTAGTCGTCCACGAACACCACCAGGCTCAAGCGCTGATCGAGCGAGCGCGGCTCCGCAGACCTCGAAGCAGACCCGGTCTCGGCGTAGAAGTTCGTGACCTCGACCGGCTTGCCGTCCTCGAGAACCTGGAAGTCCTCCCGCTGCAGCCCGGAAACCGACTTGCCCTTCCTGTCAGAGACGACCACCTCCAGGTTGACCAGGCTCACCTCGATCTCGTCGGTGAACGTCTCCTCGGCGACCTCCGTCTGCGCCGCGAGCGGCGCGCCGGGCAGAAGGAGCAGCGCGAGGAGCGCAGGGAGGAGAAAGTTCCGGGGGCTCGGGAGCGGGGGCATGCTACTCCTCCTTCCGGATCAGCCTTCCGAGCGCCTGCCGGTCGGGCGCCAGCAGCTCGTCGATCCGCGGACGGTTGACGTCGGCGACGATGATCTGGCCGACCTCGGTCTGGACCTCGCGGAAGATGCCGTGAGATTTCATCTTCGCGGTCTGGTACTGGTTGTCCTCGGTCGGAGTGACGTAGTGCACCGAGTCGGCCTTGAAGCGGTGCACGAGCCAGAGGTGGATGAGGGTCATCAGACGCTTCTGGCGCAGCTCTTCCGCGAAGGTGTTCTGATCGCGGACCGAGAGGATGCTCCGGCCGCGGCGGTCGTGGATGGGCGCGAAGACGACGTTGGAGAGCTTCTCCTCGGCCTCGTCATAGATACCCAGCTCGAGCAGCTCCGAGCCCGCCCGGTGCGGCCGGAGCTGGACGCGCAGCTTGCCCGGGAGGCCGTGGTGCTCGCTCCACATGGCCAGCCACTCTTCGAGGAGCTTCTTCGGGACCTCGGTCTGCACCAGGTGCTGGTGCTGGGTCGAGCCCTTGCCCATCGCCTTGGTGGTCGCCGTGCGCCCCGAAGAGGCGAGCAGCGCGGCGTCGCTGCGCGGGCCGCCGACAAGGGTCTGCGGCGTGCGGTAGGGGGACTCGACCATGCGCAGCTTGCGCTGCAGGCGGGCCAGCGCCAGCATGCCGTCCTGCTTCAAGGCGGTGGCGAATTCCTCGGCGGCAAGGCCGTCGATCTGGTGACCGCCGTACGTGATGAAGTTGAAGACGAAGCCCAGCTTGCCGAGCTCCTCGGGGAAGCGCTTCATCTCCTCGTCGCTCATGCCGGTGGTGTCCCAGTTGAACGAGGGCGAGAGGTTGTACGCGAGCATCTTGCCGGGGAATTCGGCATGGATCGCCTCGGCGAACTGCCGGGCCTCGGCCAGGTCCGCGGTCTTGGTCTCCATCCAGAGGATGTCGGCGAACGGCGCCGCGGCAAGCGATTTGGCGATCGCATACGGGATACCGCCGCGGATCTGGTAGTACCCCTCGGGAGTCCTGGCCAGCTCGCAGTCCCAGCCGACATGGACCCCCAGCTCGTGGGCCTTCTCCTGCGCGGTGTAGAGCGAGCCCCGCGCGGCAAAAGACCGCCAATCCTCGGCGCTCAGGTCCGCCGGCTCGCCCTCGCTTTCGCGGAACGTGAGCACGTCAGTCACCGCGTCGCCGTAGGTCTTGAGATCGGCGTCCTCCTGCCAGGCGTCGACGAAACGCGACTCGACCTTATCGAACAGCGCATCGATCGACGGCTCCTTGCCTGCCGCGACCAAGTCCAGGATGCCCCGGCGTTGGAGCCAATTCGCGGCGGCCACGTATTCACCGTCGGAGAGGGCATAGAGGAGATGGCCGTTGAGCTCCTTGACTCCCTGCTCGTAGAAACGCCGCAGGAGCGCCAGGTAGCAAGCCTTGTAGGAGGGGACGCCGAGGTTGGTGGCGCCGAGGAGGAACGGCTGGTCGCGTTCGTCGGCGCGGCTGTCGATCAGGTTGGCCGCCTCGGCGTCGGTGCGGGCGACGATGATGCCGGGGACCCGCATGATGTCGAGCTGGAAGCGGGCGGCATTGAGGCGCTTGATCTGCTCGTCCGAGGGCACCAGCACCTTGCCGCCCTGGTGGCCGCACTTCTTGGTGCCCGGGCGCTGGTCTTCGATGTGGTACCCCGGAACGCCGGCCTCGACGAAGCGGCGGATCAGGTTGCGCACATGGGGGTCGCCGCCGTGGCCGGTGTCGGCGTCGGCGACGATGAAGGGGCGGAAGTCGTGGGCCGGGGTCGCGGCGCGCTGCGCCTCGCTCATCCGCAGGCGCAGGTACTGCTGGTTGCGGTCGGCGGTGAGCAGGGCGCGCACCAGCGTCGCAGCCTCGTCCGGCACCTGGCTCAGGGGATAGCTCGCGAGATCGGGCCCCGGGTCCTCGGCGGTGGAGCCCTTGGCCGAGGTCGCCCAGCCGCCGAGATAGATCCCCTCGATCCCCATCCGCTTCATGGTCACCGCCTGCCCGGGTGAGTAGGGGCCGAAGGTGGTGATGCTCCTGCGCTCGGAGAAGAGCTCGCGCAGCCGCTCATGGAACGCCGCCGCGGCCTCGCGCGCCACGGTGTAGTCCATGGGGATCGTGCCGCGCTGCTCCGCCACCTGGCGAGCCGTGTAGAGGCGGAGGATCCCGGCAAAGCGCGGGCTGTCGAAGTACCGCTGCGTGGCGGCAACTTCACGCTCGAAGGGTGTGCTGGTTTCTACGTCCGGTTCAGCGATGGCCATGGCCCCTCCTCAGCACGGGAGTCTAGCGTGTAGACTGCCGGAGGAGGAGGGGGGCATCATGGCTTCGGACATCCAGGTGACCGGGCCCGTCCAGGGCCGTCAGGAAGAGATCCTCACCCAGAAGGCGCTGGGGTTCGTCGCGGATCTCCAGCGGCATTTCGGACCCGCCCGCGAGAGCCTGCTCGACCGCCGCACCCAGCGCCTCGCCGACTTCGCGGGCGGCGCCCGGCCCGGGTTCCTCGATTCGACCCGCGATATCCGCGAGTCCTCCTGGCAGGTCGCGCCGACCGCGCCCGACCTCCTCGACCGCCGGGTGGAGATCACCGGCCCGGTCGAGCGCAAGATGATGATCAACGCGCTCAACTCCGGCGCCAGCGTCTTCATGGCCGACTTCGAGGACTCCCTCTCCCCCACCTGGACCAACGTCCTGGATGGTCAGGTCAACCTGGTCGATGCGGTGCGGCGCGACCTCTCCTTCACCAGCCCGGAAGGCAAGGAATACAAGCTCAACGAGAAGACCGCGACCCTGCTCGTCCGGCCGCGCGGCTGGCACCTGGAGGAGCGGCACGTGCTCGTGGATGGCCAGCCGATCTCGGCCAGCCTCTTCGACCTCGGCCTCTATGTCTTCCACAACGCACAGGAGCTGGTCGCGCGGGGCAGCGGCCCCTACTTCTACCTGCCCAAGCTGGAGAGCCACCTCGAAGCGCAGCTCTGGAACCGCGTCTTCCACGCGGCGCAGGACGTCCTCGGCATCCCCCAGGGCACCATCCGCGCCACGGTGCTCATCGAGACCATCCTGGCCGCCTTCGAGATGGACGAGATCCTCTACGAGCTGCGCGATCACGCAGCGGGTCTGAACGCCGGCCGCTGGGACTACATCTTCAGCATCATCCGCAAGTTCCCCCGCGGACTGGTCGTCCTCCCCGACCGCGGCCAGGTGACCATGACCGTCCCCTTCATGCGCGCCTATACCGGGCTGCTGGTCAACACCTGCCACCGCCGCGGAGCCCATGCCATCGGCGGCATGGCCGCCTACATCCCGAGCCGCAGGGACGCCGACGTCAACGAGCGCGCCCTCGCCAAAGTCCGGGAGGACAAGGAGCGGGAGGTCCGCGACGGCTTCGACGGCACCTGGGTCGCCCATCCCGACCTCGTCCCGGTCGCGAAGGAGATCTTCGACCGTCACCTGGGGACCCGCCAGCACCAGAAAGAGCGGATGAGGGAAGACGTCGACGTCTCGGCCGCGGACCTCCTCGACTTCCGGGTCGAAGGAGGCCAGGTCACGGAGGACGGAGTCCGCGCCAACGTCAACATCGCCCTCCAGTACCTGGACGCCTGGCTCCAGGGTACCGGCGCCGCGGCCATCCACAACCTGATGGAAGACGCCGCCACCGCCGAGATCTCCCGCACCCAGCTGTGGCAGTGGGTCTGGAACGAAGCCCCCCTCTCAGACGGGCGCCGCATGAGCGCCGACCTCTACCGGCAGATCCGCGACGAAGAGCTCGCGAAGCTGGGGGGCCTGGACCAGGGCCGCCTCCGCGACGCCGCCGCCCTCCTGGACGAGTTGGTGCTCAGCCCGGAGATGCAGCCGTTCCTGACGTCGCTGGCGTACCGGTATCTGGACTGAGAGTTTGTGAATTAATTGGCTGACGCGTTGAGGCGCTATTGAACCTCAGGTCCTACCAACTCCAGAAACGAGAAGACCTCGAAGTCCCTTGCGTTCAGAGTCGCGAGCCTGCGGACGCCGGCGCACTCCAGCGTGGCCGCCAAAGCCGTGTCCAGAATCCTCTTCCGCCCAAGCTTGAGCGTTTCCAGGAGATCCAGGGTCCTGGGAAGAACTTCGCGCGTCGGGACAACCCACAGGATCTCCTTGGCCTCGGTCAGCGATCGGCAGACCCGCAGGGCTTCCTCCATGGAAAACGGCCGTTCGAAGCGGCGGGGATCGGTGGAGACGTGAAGGAACTCCTGGACGACCTGGGGTGTCAGTGCGAGCTGTCCGTCCCGCTCGCGGATCTCGGCGTCGAAGAGGCGGCGGATGGCGCCATGGAGTGGGGTCCCAGTCATGACCCACGTGACCAGGACGTCCGTGTCGACGCCCAGGATCACGAGCCGAGCATCTCGTCGAGGAGCTCTTCCCGGGTCCAACCCCGGAGCATGGCCCCACTCTGATGAGGAGCCAGCTCGAAGATCGAGCCCCCCTTTCCCACCCTGCGGGACAGATATTCGGACATGGCTTCGCGGATCAGCTCCGCGACGGGCCTGCCCGTCCGCTCGGCAATGGACTTCAGATCCCGGTAGACATCGTCTTCGACGTGCAGGGAGATCGGCCTCATCGCCTTATCCTATATCGGCAACCTATATTGGTCAACCCGGTCGGAGTTCGGCTCCCTCGCGAAGCTCGGTTCATCCGAGGCTCCGTCATCGGGCAAAGGGGAGGCGCCTGGCGGCGCCTCCCGAGGCTCTGGCCAGGACTTCAATCGCCGGTAATGACGCCGCCAGCCTTGACGCTGCTCTTGACGTGCATGGTCTCACCTCCTTTGCTTCCAGAAGTTCCTGTTACTCCTGGAAGAGTACCTCAGCCTCAGCAGGAGGCGCCTACCTCAAAGCCGCCGAAGGCCCTACCTGGAGGAAGAGCCCCATCTGGAAGGGGATGGCCGGGAATGACCGGCGTCCTCTCCCTCGTCAAGCCAGCTCCAGCCAGCCGCCTTGAAATCCGGCGCGTTGCAGTCCTTTGATGATGGAAGGGCATTGCCTCATCAGTCGCCAGATCAGGCCAGACCTGTAGTTTTCGATCATCATCACGATCGGACCCTGATCGAGGCCATAATACCCATCGGAAATCCAGCCCTTCTGCTTGCGGCTGCCTGAAGGAAACGTGGGGTTGTAGCTGCACTTGAGCCCGTATTTGCTCGTTATCTCCGGGTGCTTCTCATTGATCCGCTTGAGCGACGGCAGCACCACTTCCGGAGCAAAGGGCAAGGAGGCAGCGACGGCCCAGGGCGCGAGGGTACCGTCGTCAGGACCATAAGGAACGGCCCGCGCCAGATAATCGTAGAAACGCCGCGTCTTGCCCTGGATCCGCCGAACCGCCGGCCCGGGACCATCGCTCGCCGTGATTCCCCAGCTATAACGATCGTAGCCAGAGAGTCCTCTGGGATTGCGCATGGCATAAGCCTGCTGAACGTAGATCGCGCGGCGGCTGTTCTCAAAATAATCAATGCCCTTGCCGCTCATGTACTCGTCCTGGATGCCACGGAAATCGATCCACATGTGCGATAGCTGGTGAATGAAGAGCGGCCCGGCATAGAGAAACTCATGCCCATAGAGCTTCTTCCATTTGTATGTCGTCGCCCACGCGCGGTAACTCTCCTCGGGAAGGGGAAACGTAGCTGACGCAAGGCCAAGGACATACAGGATCAATGCTTCGTTGTACCCGGCCCATCGGTATTTGATGAATCCCGTCTCCGGTCTCCACCCATGCGTGACCGTGAGACCGCCATTTTGTGCCCACTGCCAGTCGGCCCGAGCGTAAAGCGCCTCCGCAAGCCTGCGGATTTCGCGCTCGTCTTTCGTCGGGCCGTCGAGATACATGGCTGTGGCGAGCGCCCCGGCCAGGAGGAACGTCGTGTCAATGGTTGAGATTTCACAGTTCCAGACGCGCCTGCCTGTCTTCATGTCGAGGAAGTGATAATAGAAGCCCTTGTAACCGACCGCGTCCGGTCCCGGTCCCTGCGGCGCGTCATGGAAAAAGCGCAACGTGATCAATGACCGCTGGATCGCCTCGGCCCGGGTCATGTAGCCCCGCTCGACACCGATCGGGTACGCGGTCAGCGCGAATCCAACCGCGGCAATCGAGCTCGGCGCTCCCTGCCGCGTATTGTCCGGAATGAGCCCGTTCTCCGCGTTCATTTCATCGGCGAAGTACCGGAAGGTATCGCGTTCTAGCCGGGCGAGCTCTTCGCCGGTCAGGGATGGCTCCTTCATCTTGAAGAAGACGGTACGCCTGTGCCGCCGGTCGCGTCAACCCGGCTTCCACCTGGTGTATCATCAATATTCGAGCATCTCAATTGGAGGGGGTCGATGCGCAAAGCTGTCGCTGCAGCGGTGTTCCTGGGAATCATGGCTTTCGCAACCCAGGCCGGAGCGCATCCGCTCGCGAAGCTCGATGCTGCCAGCCGTGCCGCGAGCCAGGCGTCCGATCTGCGCTCCGTCGGGGTCTTCCGGGGAGGGCTCGCCCGCGTGACGGAGACGACCGCGGCGCGGCCGGACCTGTTCCCCGCGGCACGCCGGCGCGGCACGCACCTGCTGAACGAGGCGGAGCGCTCGGCGGTGCGCGAAACCTGGAAGTCGTTCCTCGACTACTTACTCGCTCTCGATTCCCTGGAACGGTTCCACGCCGAATACGCGGTCCTCGCCTGGAGCGACCGCACCCCGTCGTTTCATGTCGCCCGGGGCGCCTTCCTCGCCCAGTACCGCTTCGCCCTCGACTTCATCCGCCGGGTGGAGAACGATCCGAAGCTCCCGATCCTGCTCAACGAGCCGCTGCCCGCGCTCGGCCTGCCGGCGGGGAGCTACGACCGGCTGAAATTCCGCTTCCTGAACGTGGCCGCCTCCTCCCAGCTCGCCGCCTATGGCGCTCTCGCGCGCCTCCTCCCGGCGGCGGCGGACCCGGCTCTCGCGCGGGCTGCGGCGGAAGACGAAGCCCGTCTCCTGCAGGCCGCCAGGGGCAGGCGGCAGGTCCTCACCGCGGCCAATTCCCTCAACGTGCTGACGAAGCTTGCCAACCGCGTGACCTTCCCGGTGCAAGTCCAGGTCTCGGAGTGGATGGGCGACACCAAGGTGCTGCGCAAGGACCGCGCTCTCATCTCGGCGGAGCAGATCGCGGCCCTCCCGCGGCGGCTCGCTCCCGGAGACGTCCTGCTGCAGCGGCGCGAGTGGTACATGTCCAACGTCGGCCTGCCGGGCTTCTGGAGCCATGCCGCCCTCTACATCGGCACGCCGGAAGAGCGGCGCACCTACTTCGACGATCCGGAGGTCCGCCGGTGGGTGATCGCGCAAGGGGAGCCAAGCGGCGATTTCGAAGCCCTGCTCCGGTCGCGCCATCCGCAGGCCCATGCCCTCGCCCTCGCGACCCAGGAGCAAGGCCATGTGCCGCGCGTGCTCGAGGCGATCAGCGAAGGGGTGGTGTTCACGACGCTGGAGCACTCCGCCGCCGCGGACTCGATGACCGCCTTGCGCCCGCGCCTGGAGCGCGCCGAGAAGGCGCAGGCGCTCCTGCGCGCCTTCCAGTACGTGGGACGGCCCTACGACTTCAACTTCGACTTCCAGACCGACCTGGCCTTGGTATGCACCGAGCTCGTCTACAAGTCCTACGAGCCGGTGCCCGGATACCGCGGCATCCGCCTGAAGCTGGAGGAGATCCTCGGCCGCACCGCCATCCCCGCCAACTCCATCGCCCGCCAGCTCGACGAGGAGATGGCCCAGGGGACGCCCCAATTCGACATGGTCCTGTTCCTGGACGGCCAGGAGAAGCTGGGGAAGGCGGTCGAAGCAGGCATCGACGAGCTCCGGAGAAGCTGGCAGCGCCCGAAATGGCACGTGATCGAACAGGCCGCGGCACGGTAGTCAGAGATGTATGCCCGTCAGGGATGAGCGATGACGAGCAGGGTGCGCGCCCGGCGCAGCACGCAGGCGAGGGCCTGGCGCAGGCTCTCGGGATCGAGCGCCGCGAAGCTCTCGTCGAGGACGACCAGCTCGGCATCCTGGAGCAGCGCGCGGGCGATGTAGAGGCGGCTTTTCTCGCCGTGCGAGAGCTGCCAGCCGGTGTCGCCCACCATCTGCAGGACGCCCGCGGGCATGCGGTCGAGCAGGTCCCCCAGCCCGAGCTCGCGGCAGACCTCTTCGGCCTCTGCGGCGTCGGCCGGCCCCGGCGGCCACTCGCGGCCCATGAGGAGGTTGAACAGCAGCGTGTCGGTGAGGACGTGGTTCTCCTGGAACTGCGGCGCCGCGACCACCCTCCGCCGCCAGCCTTCGAGACCGAGCGACTGGCGGTCCAGCCCCTGGAGGAGCAGCAGTCCGGACTGCGGCACCCGGAGCCCGGAGAGCAGCGAGCCGAGCGTGGACTTGCCGCCGCCCGAGGGGCCTTCGAGGAGCAGCCGCTCGCCCGAACGGATGCGCAGGCTGGCTCCGGCCACGGCCGGATCGGCGCGCTCCCCGTAGCGGAAGACCAGATCGTGGCCCTCGACCACCACGGACGCGGACCCGGCCTCCGGGAGCGGCTCCAGAGCGATCGGCTCCGTCCGGGCCGCCGCGTGGAAGATCGGCGCCACCTGCGACCAGGAGACCGCGGCTTCCGCCAGGTCCGCGAGGCCGCGCACCATCTTCCAGAGCGACCAGTAGGCGAACAGGGCGCCTCCGATCGCGACCGCGAGCCGGGCGGCCGAGGCTTCTCCCGTGATGAAGGGCCGGGCGATCGCGATCAGGCTGAGCAGCAGCCAGCCGCGGGGGATCAGGACCCGCAGCCAAGCCGCCCGGCTGTCGAGCCCGGAGGAGAGGTCGAGATAGCGCTCGAGCTGCCGGTCCTCCCGCTCGTGCCACCGGTCCGGGCTCTGCTGCGCCAGGCGCGTGCGGTGGCCGACCATCTGCTCGACGAGGTCGTGGGTCATGTCCAGCCTCGCCACGGTCCAGGCGCGCCGCTGCCGGAAGTAGCTCCAACCCAGCCAGACCGCGAAGGCCACCCAGGCCAGGAGGAGCAGGGCGTGAGGCCATCCGGCGGCTCCGGCGGCGAGCACCGGCAGGGCGAGGACGATCTCGGAGAGCGTGATGAGGCCGATGTGGCCGCCGGTCAGGGCCAGGAACTCCAGCGACTCGGAGCCCAGGATGCGGCTCAAAAGCTGGCCGGCGCCCTGATGCCGGGTCTCCTCGGGCTCGACCCGCAGCGCGCCCATCATCAGCCGGCGCTTGAGCAGCCTCCCGGCCCGCGCCATGAGCAACCCCGCGGACCACAGCTCCAGGCCGCGGAACGGGATGACCGTGAATTGCAGCAGCGCCCAGGCGAGCAGCCAGCCGGCGTCGAGCCTGCCCTGCAGCACGCTCCGGCCGAGCACCCACCAGGAGGCCAGGAGGAGGGCGTGCTGCATCATGTGCGCTCCCACCAGGACCGTGGCTCGCCCCGGCAGCCGGGCATGGCGGAGCGCCCCGCCGAAGCTGCCGCCCGGCGGCAGGTCGAGGATCCAGGCGCCTCCGATCCGCGTCCGGCCGAGCCGCTCGGCGAGGAGCGCGGTGCGCGCCCGCTCCCGGCGGCGGGCCGGCACCTGCGATTCGTCGAGCAGGCGGTCGACCTCGGGGCCGAGACGGTCGTCGTGCTCGCGCCGCAGCGCGCGGCAGATCTCCGCCACCGGCACCCGCCGCACCCGGCGCTCGGGATCGAGGACCATGGCGGTCCGCCGGCCGCCGCGCAGCAAGGCGAGAAAACAGGATTCTCCTTCTCCGGGAAGACGCAGGAGAGCGGGCGCCGCCTGGCGCACGAGCGACTCGACGTCCCGGTACGGCACCTCGACCGTCTCCGCCTCCAGGCCCATGGTCGCGGCGGCGGTGACGATCCAGGCTCCCGGGTCCCCGGTGTCGGAGGGCTCACCGGGGTCGAGCTCCCCGGGACCGAGGCCGCTCTTGCGGGCGAGGATGCGGAGCGCTTCTCCCAGGCGGTCGGCGGGCCAGGCGAGGGCGTTCATGAGCCCTCACCCCCTGGCCCCCTCTCCCACCTCCCCAACCCCCTCCCTGGGAGAGGGGGAACTGCTTCCTGGGGCGTGTGGGGGCGCCCCTCTCCCGGCGAGGGGTGCGGGGAGGCGGGAGAGGGGACGGGGGTGAGGGCCTCCGAGAGCCGCCCCCCCTCCATCCGCAGCCGCCGCCAGACCTCGCTCTCCCAGAGCCCCTCGCGGACCTCCCGCTCGGCGTCGAGCAGGGCGCGGTAGCGCGAGCCCGGCCGCTTCGCCAGCTCGGCGGGCGCACCGTCCTCGACGATCCGGCCCGCTTCCACCACCAGCACGCGGGCGAAGTCCAGAGTCTCGCCCACGTCGTGGGTCACACAGAGCAGGGTCGCGCCCTGCCAGAGCCGCCGCGACCGGGCCAGCAGCTCCCTCCGCCTTTCGCGGTCGAGGCCGCGGAACGGCTCGTCCAGGATCGCCAGTCGCGCGCCAGGACGGAGCAGCGCCCGGCCGAGACGGACCCGCTGCCCCTCGCCTCCCGAAACGAGGCCGCCGCCCTCGCCGAGCTGCGTCTGAAGCCCGTCCGGCAGCTTGCGCAGGACGCCGGCGAGATCGGCCTCGGCAACCGCGCGGTCGACCGGTGCTGCACCGTTGCCATAGCGCAGGTTCTCGAGCAGCGAGCGGTTCCAGATCTGCACCGCGGGGTCCACCCAGGCGGTCTGGCGCCGCAGCCGCTCCAGGCGCTCGCCGCCGAGCGCCTCCCCATCCACCAGGACCCGTCCTCCCTCGGCCGGACGGTGCCAGCCGAGCAGGACGCCGACCAGCGTCGACTTGCCCGCGCCCGAGGGGCCGACGATTGCGATCTGATCGCCCGGCTCGATCTCCAGGTCGATCCCTTCCAGGATCGTGTGCCCGCCGGCCCGCACGCTCACCCCTTGGTAGAGGATGCCGAGGCCTCTCCCGTCCAGCGGCGGATACGCCTCCGCGGAGGCCGGGCCGTCGCCCTCTTCGGGAGCGCCGAGCGGCTCCAGGAGGCGCAGCGCCACGTTGCGGTGGGAGGGGTACTGCGTGGCGATCGTCAGGATCAGCATGTGCCCGAGGGTGAGCACCTTGAGCGCCCAGTAGACGAGCAGCAGGGCGCTGCCGTCGAGCCCCCTGCGCGCCAGATGGCTGAACAGCAGGGCCACGGTCATCGACACCATGGCGACCTGGACCGCCGTGTCGGCCACCACCTCGGCGCCGCGCAGATGGAGGTAGGCGCGCGCCCAGTCGGCGAGCAGCCCTTCGTGCTGCCGCCGCACCGACTTCTGCGCGCCGTGCGTGCGGATGGGGAACAGGCCCATGAGCGCGTCGAAGTAGAAGCGCGTGACCGCTCCCGCGTGGTTGCGCACCCGCATGTCCCATTCCTGGAGCCGGGGGAGCAGCGCGAGCGGCACGATCACGGTGAGCGCGCCCGCGGCCAGAGCGAGCAGCGCGCTGCCCGGATCGAGCCAGACGATCGCGGCGAGCGTGAACAGCAGCTCGGACGCGGCGCGCACGAACGACTCGCCCAGGTCGGGCGCGAGGCGCAGCCGGTGGACGCTGTGGCTGCGGTCGGCCATGTCCGAGGTCAGCCGGCTCTGGAAGTAGCGGTCGCCGAGGAGCGGGATCTTGCGCAGGAACGCCATGCGCAGCCGCATCTCCAGATGGCGGCCGAGGCGCAGCGCCCCCTGGGTGATCGGCAGGTCCAGGACCAGGAAGAGCGCGATGACCGCGGCCAGCATCGCGATCGCCGCGGCCCGCTGGCGGCTCGCCGCCAGCTCGGGCCCGAGGTCGAAGAACGAGCGGAAGAGCAACGTCTCCAGCACCACCCCGAGCCCCGCAACCGCCAGGCCGAGGAGGAGAGCGCCCGGCGCGAGGAGGCCGTCCGCGGCGAGCAGCCGGAGCAGCTCCCTCCCCGGCCGCGCCGGAGGCTCGGAGAGCGCCGCGGCCAGCTCCGGCGAGAGCGCCTCCGCGGTCTTCCCGGTCTTCCGGCCCCGGACCCGGATCAGGACCGCGCCGCGGAACAGCACCTGCTCCTCGCCGTCCTCGTCCGCGGGAGCCGGCCGCACCGACCAGTACTCCTCGGGCACCGCCTCCGGGCCGGAAACCAGCGCGCGCAGCAGCCGCGCGGCTTCCGCTCCGCGCCGCAGCCCGCCGGCCTCCACCACCGAGAGGGCCATCCGGGCGCAGGCGTCGAGCGCGGCGATCGGCCGCCAGCCCGGATCGGCCAGCGCCTCGGCGATCTCCTTCATGATTTCGGCGGGAGCGAGCCCGAGCCGGCCGAGGCGGACCTTCAGAGGCTCCAGGAATTCCTCGGAGCCGGCCCACTCCCGCCAGCCCGCCGCGGGCACGGCCATGCGATGGAGGTGGACGTCGTCCAGGAACCGCCGCACCGTGGGCCAGCGCCGGCCGGTCGTCGAGTCCATCACCTGCAGCAGGCCGCCGTGCCGGCTCCACACCACGACGAAGTGGGCGACGCCGTTGGGCAGGCGCACCACGACGAGCGCGGGCAGGCAGCGCGCCTCGGGCAGGAGCAGGTGGTCCAGCGGCACCATGATCTGCTCGGCGTCCAGGCCGAGCCGCACGGCCACCTCCTCCAGATCGTCGATCGAGGTGCCGTCCAGGTCGATCTGGCAGGCCTCGCGCAGCCGGCCGTAGCTCACCGGGATGCCGAAGCCCTCGAGCAGCGACTTGAGCGCCGCGGGGCCGCAGTCCATCTCGGAGGTCTGGACGACCTCGGGGACCAGACGCTTCACGAGAAGACCTTGCCGACCGTCCGCAGCACGAGCACCGCGGGAGTGACCCGCTCCACCTCGATCTCGACCGTTCCCGGGAGCCCGTGCTGCAACGGCAGCCGGGAGCCGGGGACCGGTCGGGCGTCGAGCTCGACCCGGATGCGCCCGTTCCGGGCCTCGCTCGCGACCCGGACGACCGTGGCCGGCAGATGGCCATACTGGATGGCGGGGAAGCCTTGCAGGAGGACCCGCGCCCGCTGGCCCGGCCGGATGCGCCCCAGCGCCGTGGGCGGAAGCTCGGCGATCACCTTGAGCCCGCCCTCGGGGATCACGGCCCCGAGCTGGGCTCCGGCGGCGACCACCGATCCGGACCGGACCGGAGCGAGCTGGCCGATGCGCCCCATGACGGGGGAGCGGATCGTCCTCAAGGAGAGATCCCGCTCCAGCCGGCGCACGGTCGCCGTTGCCGCGGCAGCCTGGCCTTCGAGGAGGGCGAGGTCGCGCCGCAGCTCGTCGATGTCTCCCTGGCGGTCGCTCTCGCCGGTGCGCTCGCTCCAGGTCAGGCGGTCCAGCTCCCGGCGCCGGGACTCGGCCGCGGCGCGGCGCTGCTCCGCCTCGGAGCGGGCCCGCTCGGCCTCGGCGGGCGGGACGAGCCCTTCGGCCAGGAGCCGCTCCTGGCGCGCTGCCTCCTGGTCGGCCAGGCGCGAGGCGGCCTCGGCTTCCGCCGTCCGCGACCGCGCTTCGGCCGCGGCGGCCCCGGTGGCGCGCCGCTGCTCTCCCAGGCCCTGGCCCCCCGTGGCGATCTGCTGGCGCAGGGCGCCGATCTGGCCGCCGAGCGCGGCCTGGCGCGCGCGCTCCTCGTCCAGCCGGATGCTCTGCTCCTCGCCCTCCAGCTCGACCAGGACGTCTCCGGCGTTCACCCGCTGGCCGAGCGCGGCGCGGACGGCCGCGACGCGCCCCCCGACCGGCGCGGCGATCGGGTGCGCCTCCCGCTCGGCAGAGAGCCAGGCGCTGCCGGTGGTTTCGTACAGGGTGACTTTCGCGGACAGGAACCAGGCGGACCAGGCGCCGAGGAAGAGGAGCGCCGGCACCAGCGCGAGGAGAGAGCGGCGATGCCCGTCAGCTTCGAGGGAGCGCAGCGTGCGTGAGAACGGGCTGGCCATGACGGCCAGGGCAGCCTATCAGTTGCTGCAGTCCTCGGGGAGGAACCACTCGACCGGCTTCTTGTAGAGGTCGGCAAAGTGGCACAGCTCGACCGGATCGATCCGCCGCTCGCCGCTCTCGACCTTCGACAGAAACGACTGGGGACGTCCGAAGACCTCCGCCACCTCTTCCTGCGTCAGCCCGGCATCCTCCCGTGCCTTGCGGAGGCGTTCCACCAGAGACTCGTATTCCTCGGAATGAAGCGTTGCCACGACCATCCTCCTCTTCGCCCAACCGAACCGGTACAACTACGTCGTCCGGGAGAATGCAGGGATGATGCCTGCTCCTACCAGCTCATCTGGTAGAGCATCAGGTACACGATCACGCCCGTGACCGAGACGTAGAGCCAGATCGGGAGCGTCCAGCGCGCGATGCCGGCGTGCTTCGCCCATCGCTTGCGCCAGGCGTGGACGACGGTGATCGCGGCGAGGACGGGGACCGCCGCGGCCAGGATCGTGTGGGTGATCAGCACCGCGAAGTAGAGCGTGCGCGCCGCGCCGGTGCCCTGGAAGCGGACCGAGCCCACCTGGGAGTGGTAGTAGAGGTAGGAGGTCAGGAACAGCCCCGAGGAGACCAGGGCCGCGATCATCACGTTGCGATGGGCGTTCTTCCGGCCCTGGCGGATCAGGGCGTAGCCCGTCAGCAGCAGCACCGTGGAGAGCGAGTTGAGGACCGCGTTGAGCGCGGGAAGGTTATGAACCTCGATCATGGAAAAAGGACTTAAAGGACGTAAAGGACCCAAAGGACTCAAAGGACCTCAAGGACAAACCCTCCGGCGTCCTTTTGGTCCTTTACGTCCTTTAGGTCCTTTGGGTCCTTTCTAGTTCGCCGCCACCGGCGCCGCCGCGACCTTCGGAGCGTTCTCCGACAGCCACTGCTCGTAGCCGGCCGCGTCATGGATCTGGTAGAAGCCGCGCATCCGGTAGTGCGTGATGCCGCAGAGCTGAGCGCAGGCGATCTCCCAGCAGGTCTTGGTGACGGCGCAGCCCGGCAGCGAATTCTCCGGCGGCGTCACCAGGGTCGGCTCGAACCAGATCGGGATGACCTGGCCCGGGATCGCGTCCTGCTTCACCCGCATCTGGGGCAGGAAGAAGCTGTGGATCACGTCCTTGCTGCTCAGGTTGATCAGCACCTTGCGGCCGACCGGCAGGTGGAGCTGGTTGAGCGTGACGACGTCGTCCTTGCCGGCGGGATCGCTCGGGTCGAGCCCGAGCGGGTTCATGCCTGCCGTGACCAGCTTCGAATCGGTGCGGCCGAAGACGCCGTCGGCGCCCGGATATTGGGCGTTCCAGGCGAACTGCTCGGCCACGATACGGACCCGGACCGCGTTCTGCTCGTCCGGCAGGGTACCGACCCGCGCGGCCCAGATCGGCACCGCGAAGGCGACGAGCAGGATCACCTCGACGAGCACCACGGCCGCCTCGCCGTAGGTCGAGAAGTGCCCCTTGGCGCCCTCGTAGCTCGCCACCGGGTTGCGCCCCTTGCGGAAGCGGAACAGGCTGTAGGCGAAGAAGATGCCCCAGCCGACGAACAGCACGATCATGAACCAGTGCACGATCGCCGTCAGGTTGTCGAGCTGGCGCGCGTGGGCCGACGCCTCCACCGGGAGGTTCAGCGGGAGTCCATAGTGCGTTTCCATCAGTCTTTCTCTCCGCGAATGAGACGCAATTGCGGCTTCGGATGCTCCTTCTCCGCCAGCCGCCTGGAACGCTTTCTGAAGTCCCACGCCACCTTGCCGATGCCGACGTAGACGACGCCGACGACGCCGATGAGCATCAGGATGGCGTTGTTCATCCCCTTGGTCATCGGCGCATCCGCCGCGCCGAAGCAGGTGGCGCAGGCGGACGCGATCTGCGGCAGGGACAGGATCAGAGCGGCAACCACCATCATCGTCAGCACTGCTCTTCTCATGACCTAATCCTCCGGCTCCAGCTCGCGGAGCTTCTTCCGCACCTTGAGGCCGTAAAGCGCAAGCACGATGCCCGCCACGAAGAAGAACGCGCCGAGGGCGAGATCCTCCGTGGCCTTCGTGTCCATCCAGCTCCGGATGCCCCACACGCCCACCACGGCCGACAGCACGACCGAGGCCGAGATGAAGAACAGGTGGAACGACCGGAGCGACAGGCTCATAGGTGCCGCTGGTCCCAGGCGCTGAACGTCGGGTAGAAGAGCAGCACCAGGAAGAAGAAGACGGTCAGGACCAGCACCCAGTAGATCAGTTTGCGCTCGTGGAACAGGTGCATGAAGAACCCCGCCACGAGCGAGCCCTTGAAGGCCGCGATCAGGAGCGCGACCCCGATCGCCAGCGCCGGCGGCAGGTGGAAGTAGCTGACCCCGACCGTCAGCACCGTCAGCACCGCCAGCGCGATGAAGACGCCGATGTAGGTCCGGGTCTCCTTGCGGATCGATTCCGCGTCATGCGTCTGCGCCATCTCGTCCTCCGCTACAGCAGGTAGAGGGTGGGGAACAGGAAGATCCACACCAGGTCCACGAAGTGCCAGTACAGGCCCGCGACCTCGATGCGGTTGGTGAACCGCTGCGGGTCGGTCTTCCACATCTTCGCGCCCGGCCCCCAGAGGTAGCCGTTGACGATCATGCCGCCGATCACGTGCAGGCCGTGCAGGCCGGTCAGCGTGAAGTAGATGGCGAAGAAGGTGTTGAAGCTCGGGAAGTGGCCGTGGTGGAACTTCTCCATGTACTCGAAGTACTTGATGACCAGGAACCCGAGCCCGCACAGGATCGTCAGCCCCATGTACAGCCGGAACTTCCTGATGTCGCCGAGGCGCAGCGACGCCCACGAGAGGACGACCGTCACCGACGAGGCGATCAGGACCATCGTGTTGAGCGTCGCGAGCGGCACGTTCAGCCCGAGATCGCGGCCGTGCGGCCAGCTCGGAGCGCCCGTGCGCAGCAGGATGTAGGACGAGAACAGCGCGCCGAAGAGCATCACCTCGGAGGCGAGGAACAGCCAGATGCCCAGCTTGGCGTTGTACAGCCCGGTATCCGGCCGGGCTTCCGAGTTGTAGGGAATCTCCATCGTCCTCTCCTCCTAGCCCTCGTGCTGCGGCGTGAAGTCCTTCGGCGCGCCGGGCAGGCTGTAATCGTAGGGTCCGCGCACCACCGTCGGGACCTCGGCGAAGTTGCCATGGGCGAGCGGCGGCGACGTGGTGGCCGCCCACTCGAGGGTGGTGGCATCCCAGTAGTTCGAGCCCACCTTCTTGCCCTTCGCCATGCTCCAGAACAGGTTGATGATGAACGGGAGCTGGGCGAGAGCGAGCCCCCAGGCCGAGTACGACATCATCTTGTTCAGCCCGAGAACGCCCTGGGCGTGGGAGTACGAGTCGCCGCCGTCGTAGAGGCGCCGCGACACGCCGGCCAGGCCCTGCCAGAGCATCGGCATGAAGATGCCGTTGATGAACAGGAACGAGAACCAGAAGTGGATCTTCCCCAGGACGTCGCTCATCTTCTTGCCCGTCAGCTTGGGGAACCAGTAGTAGATGCCGGCGAACATGGCGAAGATGGTGCCCGGGGCCACCACGTAATGGAAGTGCCCGATCACGTAGTACGTGTCGTGCAGGTGGATGTCCGTGGGCGCCAGGCCGAGCGGCAGGCCGGTGAGCCCGCCGATCGCGAACATCGGCAGGAAGGCGAGCGCAAAGAGCATCGGCACGGTGAAGCGGATCGAGCCGCCCCAGAGCGAGATGATGAACGCCGTCAGCACGATCACGGACGGCACCGAGATGATCATCGTCGTGATCTGGAAGAAGGTGCTCATCACCGTGCCCATGCCGGTCATGAACATGTGGTGCGCCCACACGATGAACGACATGAAGCCGAGGAAGACGACCGAGTAGACCAGCGACTTGTAGCCCCACAGCGGCTTGCGCGTGTTGTTCGCGATCACCTCGGCGATGATGCCGAACGCCGGCAGGATCAGGACGTAGACCTCCGGGTGGGCCAGGAACCAGAACAGGTGCTGCCAGAGCAGCGGGCTGCCGCCGCCGGAGACTGCAAGCTGCTGGCCGGAGACCACCAGGCCGCTGGGCAGGAAGAAGCTCGTGCCGGCGAGCCGGTCCATGCCCTGGAGCACCGCCGCGGCCTGGAGAGCCGGGAAGGCGAGCAGCAGCAGGAACGAGGTCACGAACTGCGCCCAGACGAAGAACGGCAGGCGCATCCAGGTGAGGCCCGGGGCGCGGAGCTGGATGATCGTGACGATGAAGTTCGTCGAGCCGAGCAGCGACGAGATGATCAGGCAGAGCATGCCGAACAGCCAGGCCGTCTGGCCCGTGGGCGCGATGTCCGAGAGCGGCGGGTAGGAGGTCCAGCCCGACTGCGCCGCGCCACCCGGCAGGAAGAAGCTCGTCAGCATGATCACGCCGCCGACGAAGTAGATCCAGTAGCTGGCCATGTTCAGCTTGGGGAAGGCCATGTCGGGCGCCCCGATCTGGAGCGGCACCAGGTAGTTGCCGAACGCACCGACGGCGAGCGGCACGATCCCCAGGAACACCATGATGGTGCCGTGCATGGCTCCGAGCTGGTTGTAGAACTCGGGGAGCATGATGCCGCCGGGCGCGTTGAGCTGCCCGAACAGCGCCCCGACCAGCGGGATCGGCTTGCCCGGGAAGGCGAGCTGCCAGCGCATCAGCATCATCAGGGTGAAGCCGAACAGCAGGAAGACCAGGGAGGTGAAGCCGTACTGAATGCCGATGACCTTGTGGTCCTGGGAAAACACGTACTTCCCCAGGAACCCCGGCTCATGGTGGGCATCGGCATGGCCGTGTGTGTGAGCTGCGTGATCGTCGACTAGTGCCATCGTCTACAGTCCTCCGACCTCACGTTCCGGACCGGCGAGCCCCGGCCGGGCGCAGCACGCGCCTGACCCTGCGTCGTCCGGCTTTTTCTGCATCCCAAAACTTCATGCGGAAGCGGCTGTCCGTGAAAGACGCCAGAGTCTACGACACGGAGCTTGCGACCTGCAAGGGAGACCTCACCCCCTGTCCCCCTCTCCCATCTCCCTCCCCGGCCTCCGGCCGGCCTGCCCCGGGAGAGGGGGGACGTGACTGAAGCCGTCTTGCCTGCGCTTGGGCACAATCGCCCCAGGAACGTCCCCCCTCTCCCGGCGGGGGTGGTTGGGAGATGGGAGAGGGGGACAGGGGGTGAGGTTCACGGCTCCACCAGCCGCAACAGGTCCTTCCGCAGCTTCTCCGTCGAAGCCTCGTCGAACGCCTCGTAGTACCCCCGGATCCGCCCTTCGCCGTCGACCAGCACGAAGCGGGTGCTATGCAGAATCGGCTCGGGGCCGATCCCCGGCCCCGGCTCCATGTCCAGCCCCAGCTTGAAGCCCTCGACGCAGAGGCGGCGGACCTCCTCCCGCCCGCCGGTCAGGAAGAGCCAGCGCTCCGGGGCTTCGAAATTCCCGGCGTAGCGCTCCAGAATCTCCGGCGTGTCGTACTCGGGGTCCACGCTGATCGAGACCAGGCGCACCTTCAGCTCCGGGGGGAGGCTGCGGTTCAGGCGGGCCATGCGCGCGGACATCATCGGGCAGGAGGCGGGACAACGGGTGAAGACGAAGTCCGCCACCCAGGGCGTGCCCGCCAGGTCCTGGAGTCCGATCGTCCGGCCGTCCCGGTTGACCAGGGAGAACCCGGGGAGCTGGCCGAGGATGGGGAGCGGCTCCGGCCTCCTCAGACGCTGGACCAGGGTCGCCGCCGCCACGAACACCAGGGCCGCGACCAGGAACCCCCAGAGGAGCCCCCGCCGGAGAGGGACTTTCACTCTGATGTCCCCCGCATGGCGAGCAGGTCGAAGCCGAAGGCGAGCACTGCTGCCAGGATGGTGACTCCGATCGCCAGGCCCGGACCGGGCAGGCCGGTCCCGACCTCGGGGGCGGAGCCGTAGAGCGCCCAGCGCAGTGCGCTGACCCCGTAGGTAAGCGGGTTCGCCATCATCACGGCCGCCAGCCACCCCGGCGCGCCGGACGGCGGAAAGAACGCCCCCGACAGGAGCCACATGGGGACGAGCAGCAGGTTCATCACCGCGTGGAAGCCCTGCACCGAATCGACCCTCCAGGCGAACGCGAAGCCGACCGCGGTCAGCGCGATCCCGAGGACGGCCAGCACTCCGGCCGCGGCGAGGGCCGAGGCGAGCGTCAGCCGGATCCCGGAGAGCGGCGCGAGCGCCAGGAAGATCACGGACTGGAGCCAGGCGATCGTGGCTCCGCCCAGCACCTTGCCCGCGGCGATCGCCGCCCGCGGCACCGGCGCGACGAGCACGCCCTGGAGGAAGCCCTGGCTGCGGTCCTCGATGACCGAGATCGTCGAGAAGATCGCGGCGAACAGGAGGGTCAGCACCATCGTGCCCGGGAAGAAGTACTCCAGGTAGCTCAGGTCCGAAGGCCCGCCCGGCAGCTTGAACGAGCCCGAGAGGCCGCTGCCGATCAGCACCCAGAACAGGAGCGGCGACCCGGCCGCGCCCGCGATCCGGCTCGGCTGGCGGAAGAACCGCACCAACTCGCGCCGCCAGAGCGTGAACACAGCCAACATCAATACAGCCTCCGCCCCGTGCGATGAAGGAAGACATCTTCCAGAGTGGGACGGGCCACGGTCACGGCATCCACCCGGCCGGGCAGAGCCTCGATCAGCCGCGCCACCAGCGCATGCCCCCGGTCGTGCTCCAGCCGCACAGCGCCGTCGCGGACCTCAGGGGCCAGGTCCGGGAAGCGTTCCTGGAGCTCGCGGGCGAGCGCCTCCGGATCAGCCCCGGTCAGCGTGACCACGTCGCCGCCGATCTCCTCCTTGAGCGCGGCCGGGCTGCCCTCGGCGACCAGGGTGCCGCGGTCGATCAACGCCAGCCGGTCGCAGCGGTCCCCCTCCTCCATGAAATGGGTGGTGAGGAGGACGGTCACTCCCTCCTTCCGCAGCCCGTCGAGCGTGCTCCAGAGATCGCGCCGCGCCCCGGGATCGAGCCCCGTGCTCGGCTCGTCGAGGAGCAGAAGCCGCGGCTCGTGGAGAAGCGCCTTGGCGATCTCCACCCGGCGCCGCAGACCACCCGAAAGCTCTCCAGCCTTCTGATCCCGACGATCCGCCAGCCCGAACCGCTCCAGAGCCGCGCTGATGCGCCCCTCCAGGTCTTTTCCTCTCACCCCGTACAGATGACCCTGGTGAAGGAGGTTCTCCCGCACGGTGAGGTGGATGTCGAGGCTCGGGTGCTGGAACACGACGCCGAGTAGCCGGCGGACGGCCATGGAATCCTGCATCCCGAAGATGCCGACCGTGCCAGCCTGCGGGCGGGCCAGGGTCGCGAGGATGCGGAAGAGGGTGGTCTTGCCGCCGCCGTTGGGTCCGAGGAAGCCGTAGATCTCGCCGGGGGCGACCTGGAAGCTCAGACCTGCCAGCGCCGGATGCACGCCCTTCCGGCTGCGGTAGGCGTACTCGACACCCCGGGCCTCGACAGCGGGAGAGGGCTCAGGAGACAACGCGGTCCAGGAGCATCACCAGGAGGACAGCCGGAAAGTAGAGGATCGACGCCAGCATCAGCCAGCGGGCTCCGGGCGTGTTGCGGCTCCTGGCGAACCCGAGGCCGAAGCCGAAGTAGGCGAGGCCGAGGGCGAGCGCTCCGACGAAGTAGACGGTCCCCATCAGGCCGAGCAGCGACGGCATCAGGCTCACCGGCACCAGGACCGCCCCGTAGAGCAGAACCTGGCGCGACGTGCGCAGCCCCTGCGTGTCGGACACCGTCAGCATGGGGAAGCCGGCTTCGCGGTAGTCGTCGCGGCAGAGCCAGGCGATGGCCAGGAAGTGGGGCATCTGCCAGAAGAAGAGGATGCCGAACAGCACCCAGGCCGCGAGGTCGATCTCGTTGCGCACCGCGCTCCACCCCATCATCGGAGGGATGGCGCCCGGGATCGCGCCGATGATGGTCGCGAGCGAGCTGACCCGCTTGAGCGGCGTATAGACGAACACGTATCCGGCGAGGGCAACAGCGCCGAGGAGCGCGGTCAGGAGATTGACCCCCAGCGCCAGCTCCGCCAGCCCCGCGACTCCCAGGGCTACGCCGAAGAGCAGCGCGACGTCCGGGTCCATCCTCCCTGCCGGGAGCGGACGCTGGGCGGTCCGGCGCATGAGCGCGTCCGTCTCACGCTCGATGACCTGGTTGAGCGTCGAAGCGCCGGCCGAGACCAGCCCGGTCCCGAGGAGCGTATGGACCAGGAGGAGGAACGAGATCCCCTCCTGCTCCGCGAGCAGGAAGCCGAGGCCGGCCGTGAGGACGACCATCAGGGTGATGCCCGGCTTGGTCAGCTCGGCCAGATCGGCCAGCCGGATGGAAACCGGCAGAGCCGGGTCGGGAGTGAGGTCTTTGGTGATGCTCATGTCGTATTGGGACCTGCTCCGGCAGGCCCGCGGAAGTTTAGCAGGAGTCGTACCCCGCCGCCGAGATCCTGTCCAGGAGAGGCCGTGCACCCAGGGCTTCATACGCGGTAACCGCCCCCCTCGCCTCGACAGTCCCTTCATACAGCCCCCGGGCGACGAAGGCGGCGGGCAGGGCGGCCATGCGCTGACCTTCCCGCGCGCCGCCGATCCAGGCGTCGGAACGCTCCCCGTCCGGCCCGGTGAGCTCCACCTTCACATATCCGCCCGAGTGGCCGAAGCGGGAGGCGAGCCGGGCCATCGGCAGGATCGCCCGCGAGATCGGGACTCCCAGCTCCGGCCCCAGCCAGGACATCGCGGCCAGGCTCGCCGTGGCCATCCGGGACTCGAACCCCACCTTGACCCGCACCTCGTGCGCGCCGATCAGGTCGGGAAAGAGATCCAGCTCCGGGCTGTCGAAGTCGTGGACGCCGCGCGGTCCGAACGGCGGCGGAAGGTCCACCACCTCCCGTCCGCGCAATCCGATCAAGGTCCCCTGGGGCGCCTCGAACCGCCGGCCGAGCTGGGCCGCGGCCGACTCGACCGCCGCCGTCCCTTTCGGGTTGGCGTTGCCGATGAAGAGCGTCACCCGGGCACGCCGGACCTCCCGCAGGCGCTCGGCCGCGACCAGGGCCAGGGCGCCGGAGATCCCGGGCAACGTCGAGCATCCGCAGGCCGCGGTCAGCCCCGCGGACCGGAAGCGCTCGCTCATCCCCCGCAGCCGGGCGAACCAGCCGCGGTCGTCCGCAATGTCCACGTAATGGACGCCCGCGGCGAGGCAGGCTTCGGGGAGGGCGAAGGTCAGGTCTCCGAACGGGCCGGCGCAGGAGACGGCGACCCGGGCTCCCTCCAGGGCGCGGGCGCACGAGGCGGGATCGGAGACATCTGCTGCCATCCCCTCCCCACCGAGGGATGCTGCCAAGAGGGCGGCCCGGCCGCCGTCGCGGCCCGCGATCCGGAGCGGCAGCCCCGCCAGCTCCTTCGCCACGAGCGAGCCGAACACTCCATAGCCGCCGAAGACGACGATCATCGGAGGTCCCGCGCCACCAACAACGTCCAGAGGCTGTAGAACCCGATCGTCGGCCCCGTCGCCAGCTCCAGGAGCCGGGGCGAGGGAATCAACCCGGCAATCGCCATCGCCGCGCCGAAGACGACCGTGGCGAAACCGGCGAAACGGCCCCAGGGCCCGAGCCGCAGACGGAGGGTGAGGATCAGCACGGCGAACGTGTAGAGGCCGTTGGCCACCGTGGCCCCGCCAGTGAAAGCGACTGCCTCCAGAGAGTGAAAGAGCGGCTCCGAAGCCGTGGCCAGAGGCAATCCGCGGATCTGAATCACATCGCAGAGCAGATCGGCCCCCATGCCCGCGGCGGTCAGGATGAGGGCGAGATCGGCAGCCAGCGACCGCTCGGGCAGGGAGCCGCGCAGAGCCGCGACATAGCCCAGGAGCAGGAGCGAGCAGACCATCCAGGTCCCCCAACCCCAGCTCCAGGCCGCGGGATGCCCGGCCAGATACTCCATGCGTTCAGGAAGTGGGACCAGGGGGCTGCCCGGCCGCATGCCGATCACGGCGAGGACCAGCCCCACACCATGGAGAAAGACGTTCCCCCAGGCAAGCCTCCAGAGGAGCCGGTTCGAAGGAGGGTTCATCTGGAAGCGATGCTACAGTGAGCCGCCCATGGAGCGCATCCCCATTCCGCAGGACGGCTCTCATCTGGCCGTCCTCTTCGATGCTCCGCCGAACGCCCGTCTCTGCTTCCTCTACCTCCACGGCTTCGGCTCGGTGCAGACCGGCGAGAAGGCCGACTTCTTCCGCCAGCGTGCCCTGGAGAGCGGCTTCGCCTTCTGCTCCTTCGACTTCCAGGGCCACGGCCAGTCCGGGGGGACGATGCAGGACCTCACCCTGACTCGAAACCTTGAGGACGTGGCCCGGGCGCACGCCTGCGTACGGGAGCGGGGCTACGAGCGGGTCTGCCTGCTCGGCTCCTCGATGGGAGGCGGCACGGCGCTCTGGTACTCCGCGCTCCATCCGGACGAGGTGGTCGCCGGCCTCCACATCGCGCCGGCGCTCCAGTTGGAAAAGGGCCTCACCGCCTGGGCCGGGCCGGAGCGCTGCCGCACCTGGCAGGAGACCGGAACGATCCACTTCGAGAACGACCTCGTCTCCTGCGAGCTCGGCTGGGAGCTGATCGAGGACCTCCGCCGCCACTCCTTCGAAGACCTTCTGGAGAGGTACCGCACCCCCGCCCTCCTCCTCCAGGGCAAGCTCGACGCCTCCGTCCCCTGGAAGGAAGTTGCCGACTTCGCCACCCGCTGCGCCTTTCCCGGCATCGAGCTCCATCTCTTCGCGGACGGCGACCATCGCCTCACCGACCGCAAGGACCGGCTCTGGGCGTTGATGCTGGAGTTTCTGCGTGGACGTGCAATAATTAAATGACCTGCTTCAGGTGCTGTGGCCATGAAGTTTCACCCACACGACTTCCTGCTCCTAGAAGCCTTTGGTTCTCTGTCCCGCGAGCAACGTCGCCCGGTCATTGAACACCTCGAACGGTGCGCGAGATGCCGGGAGAGGCTCAGAGCTCTGCACCGTCAGAGGTCGGGCGTCCTATTCCAAAAGATTGCCCGTCTGACCAAGGCACCCGAATCGCTCGGTGATTATGACTCGGCCCTCGATCAAGCCTTCCGACGATTCCGTTCCCGCCAAGCCGCTCTTGCAAACGAGCGAAGCGAGGCCTCCAGCCTCTTCGCGAAGCTGCTGGAAGAATCGCCAGAGCGCCAGGAGTGGCTCGTACAGAACAATCCAAAATTCCAGACCTGGGGCCTTCTGGAACATACCGTGGACGAAGGAAGGCGCGCGGCCCAGAAAGAGCCGGCGAGCGGCGAGCCTTTGGTCCGGCTCGCACTCACTCTGGCGGACCACCTGGATGAAGCCTACTACGGCCGAGAACGGATCGACGATCTTCGGGCGCGTACCTGGTCCATTCTGGGGAACACGCTTAGGCTGAGGTCCGAGTTCCCTGCTGCCGAAGCAGCGTTTGAAACCGCCGAAGATCACCTCCGGAGGGGGACGGGTGACCCGCTGGAACGAGCCGGCATCTCGAATCTCAAGGCATCCCTGTGGAGAGATCAGGGGCGGTTTGACGATGCTCTGACCCTACTCAAGCGCCCCTTGGCCGCCTATAACCAAGCCGAAGACTGGCACAGTGCCGGTAGAATTCTTGTCGCCATGGGCGTCATCCATTATGAGGCCGGCCACCCTTCTGAGGACATCCCTCTGCTCAGACAGGCATTAGACCTCATTGATGGAAACCGAGAACCTCTTCTTCTCCTAAGCATATTGCATAATTTGACGGACGACCTCACGCGATCGCGTCGGATCATGGAAGCGCAAGCTGTCTTTACGAGAGCCCACCCGCTCTATGCTTCATTGCAAGAGCGTGGCATACAGAACAAAAGCTTCTGGCTTGAAGGACGGATTGCCTCAGGGCTGGGGCAGCATACAAGAGCAGAAGCTCTCCTCTTGAGGGCTCGAGACGGCCTTATCAGCGAGGGGCTCACGCATGCGAGTGCACTCGCTGACAGCGAGTTGCAGACTCTCCGGGCCACAAGGCGGAAGAAACCAAAGCGCCTGAGTCATCAAGGTGGATGACACATAGGACGGATCTCGCTACTCGCTCACCTATCGGCACTTCAGTGGCGGATTTCGCCTTCGGTGACAACATGAGTCGGCGACCCACCGCCTCACCGACCGCAAGGACCGGCTCTGGGCGTTGATGCTGGTGTTCTTGCGAGGACGATCGCTGATCTGAGAAGCTCCCCCTTTCCCGCTTTAGGGGAAAAGTGCCACTCTTTCAAGTAGAGGGACGCCTGGCGGCCATGGTGGCCGCATTTTGGGTTCCCCAGGGGGAGGATTTTTATGCTTCGAAAGGTCGGTTTACTCGCTCTGCTCCTAGCCCTGACCCTGCTGGTCTCCGGTGCTGCCCAGGCGATGCCGCTGGCAGGGTCAACGCGGGCGTCCGAGTCCGGGATCGTGGACCGATTCTGGGATTGGATCGAGGGTCTCTTTCAGGGCCACTCCGGATCGCAGCCAAAGTCGATCTGGGCCCAGGATATGAGCCATATCGATCCCAACGGGGACCACTAGGGCTGCGGTCGCGCCGGATTCGCTTCGACTCCGGCGCACTTTTTTGTCCCGCTTTTCGCGTCTCAAGCATCTTTTCTTGTAGATGCCACTCTTCTCCCTATCTCTTAGACCGCTCGAGCAGCACTTCCGCCGTAATTACGGCCGTTCGCGGGAGAACTACGCTCGTTTGAGGATTTTTGGAGGGCTTAGCAATGAGGACTCACCCCCCTGACTATGACACAGTGCTGACGATCAACACTCGCCGACTCAGCGAGTTGCAGGCGGCCTACCAGAAGGAGCGGGCGGCGGCGAAAGGTTTGGTCGCCGAGCTCATGCGACACCCGGGAGAGAGGCAGCGAATCCTGGTGGCCAATCATCCCCGGTTCCACACCTGGGGCGTGTTCGAACACTTGATTGAAACAAGCCGCGAGGTGACCTCGAATGACCCCAAACTCGCGGAAGAGCTGGGAAAGCTCGCCCTGGACCTTTCGGAACACCTCGACACACCGATTTACGGGGCCGAAGCCATCGAGGACCTGAGAGCCCGAGCCTGGGCCTACATCGGTAACGCACACCGCATCCGATTTGAGCTGCGGGAAGCGCAGGACGCATTCGACCGAGCGCTCCTCCACCTTCGTCGAGGAACGCGGGAACCCTGGGAGCTGGCTGTCTGGCTGGACCTCAAAGCTTCCCTGCTCCGCGCCCAGCGGCGTTTCGACGAGGCCATGAAGCTGCTCAAACGCGCCTTGGTGCTCTTCCTCGCGGTTGGAGACCGCCACCGGGCAGGACGCACCTTGATCAGCATGGATAATGTTCTTTACTGCGCAGGACAACCCGAAAAGGGTATCCCGCTTCTATACCGTGCCCTCGATCTCATCGATCCGAAACAAGATCCGCGTCTTCTTTTCAGCGCCAAGCACAATCTCATCGACAACCTTGCCGATGCCGGCCGGCATATGGAAGCTCAACGGCTCCTGATGCAGGCTCACCCCCTCTACCGTCGCTTCGACGAGCCCGCATTCCGAAACCGGCGCCGCTGGGTCGAAGGCAAGATCGCGCGCGGCCTGGGACACCCGGTAAGGGCGGAGGAGCTTCTCCTGGCTGCTCGATCCGGGTTCCAGGAGCAGGACGCAGCGTACGAGATCGCCCTCGTCTCGCTCGAGCTCGCCGGGCTCTATGCGGAGCAGGGGCGTACGACCGAGATGAGGCAGCTCGCGGAGGAGATGGTCCCGATCTTCTCCTCTCGCCAGATCCACCGTGAAGCCCTCGCCGCTCTCTCCCTTTGGTGCCAGGCCGTCAAAAGCGAGACCGCCGGTGCCGAGCTCGCCGCCCAAGTCGCCTCCGCGATCAAGCGGGGGCGCGAGGAGCAGCCCATCCCGGGACAGGACGGGATCTAGAACCCGGAAAAGGACCCAAAGGACCACAGGGACACCAAGGACAAAAATCCGGTCAGTGTCCTTGAAGTCCTTGGTGTCCTTGTGGTCCTTTCCCCCTTAAAACAACAAGCCCCCCGTCGCCGGGGGGCTTGCCACAACCCTCTGCTGAGTGCGGGCCGCCTAGCCGCCGGTCTTCGGCTGGAAGTCGAAGGTCACGTCGGCCGTCTGGTTGGCCGCCACCGTGACCTGCTGCGTCGCGGTGCCGAGCTCCTCGTGCCAGGCCTCCAGTGTGTAGGTCCCCGGAGGCAGCTTGTCGATCGAGAACGTGCCGTCCTCGGCGCTCACCGTGTAGTACGGGTGCGGCAGCACGCCCAGGTAGGCGTTCATCCAGGGGTGGACGTCGCACTTGAAGGGCACCATCACCTCGGCCTTGTCGAAGGTGTGGTCGAACTCCATGTTCTGGATCGGCTGGCCCTGGTTGAACTCCGCGTTCGACTTCGGCATGCCGTGGATGTTGTGCAGCGTGGCGTCGCTGTTCTTGATCGACAGCGGCTGGCCCACCTGGATGCCGAAGACATGCGGGTGATACTGGCAGCCCTGCTGGTCGAGCACCTTCTTCTCGGTCGGCGTCGGGAAGCTCTTGCCCTCGAGACCGGTCTTCACGTACACGAAGACATTGCCCAGCTTGCCATCCTTCACCAGGTACTTGCCCGTGTCGACCGGAGTCGTGTGCAGGCTCAGGCAGGTCGGATCGGCGTTCATCGCGATCGGAGTGTCGCCGTCCGGACCGCTGTAGTTGATCACACCCTTCACACCCCCCGCATTGGCCGTGTCCACGGCCGGCGCGGTATCGGCCGGAGCATCGGAGGACGCCTCAGGGACGTCGTCACCCTCGCCCGAACCCTCACCCTCGCCACCACCACCGCAGGCAACCAGCAGCGCCAGCGAGCAACAGAGGACGAGAAGCAACCAGAATCGATTCCTGCTCATTCACAACCTCCTTGAAAGGATCTTTTGGATCGAAGGGTTGGTCTGCCGGATTGGGAAGGCCGGCCGCCGGATTATGTCACAGCGGCCGGCCCTTGGAGCAACCGGGAATGGCTAGCGCCCGCCCGCGGCCCCTGCCGACACGCTCGCGGCCGGCGCTCCGCCCCCGTCCTTGGTCCCCGCGGTCGTCGTGGACGGCCCCGGGACCGTTCCGCCCGAGAGCCGCCAGATGTGGTCGCGGATCGCCGCCGTCACCTTGTCCACGTCGGCCAGGTAGGCGTTCATCTCCTCCTCGGAGGAGAAGTACGGCCGGATCTGCTGCCTCTGCGCGGCATACGTCGGAGAGGCCAGCGCCTGGGCCACCGGCGACATGAAGTGGCCCGGCTGGGTCTCGGGGAAGAACGACGGCATCCGCGTGCCCGGGATCCAGCCCTGCGGGTTCTTCACCCAGGACGGGACCCAGTCGTGGCGCAGCCGCTCCCCGGCCAGCAACAGGGACGGCGCCAGGTCGCCCGCGGAGGTGACGCCCCCCGGCGTCACCGGACCGGCCGGATGGCACTTGGCGCACTGGAACATGTCGAACACCATCTTGCCCACCGCCAGATCGCGCGGATGGGCCGCCATCGGCCGCGAGGCGAACGGCTTCTGCATCTCCCGGGCTTCGAAATAGCCGACGATGGTATTCGCCTGCTCGTCCGTGAAATCAAAGGTGGGCATGCGGACCGTGAGCCACGGCCGCATCCTCACCCGGCTGGGGTCGTGCAGGTAGGCGAACAGCCAGTCGCCCTGCACGCGGGCGCCCTCGGCCGCCAGGTTCGGCGGCAGCATGGCCGGATCCGTGATGACCTGCTGGATCGCATGGCCGTGGCCCTCGATCAGGTGGCAGCCCTGGCAGTTGAAGCGCGTGATCAGCTTGCGCCCCTCGGCCATGGCGGCCATGCGGCTGCCGTCCGCCGACCCGGCCTTGCGCTGCGCCGCCGCCGTTTCCTTGGTGAAGCCGACGACGTTGGACGTGACCGCCTGGGCCTCGCGCTCGGACATGCCGAAGCTCGGCATCTTGAGCAGCTCGTTGTAGTCCTTGACCTTCTCCTTGCCCTCGTCCCAGATGCGCGGGCGCAGGACCTTGGTCTGCACCCAGTCGTGGCGCGTGTGGGAGACGCTGTGCACGTGGCCGAAGTCGAACTGGTGCAGCGGCTTGGAGCCTTCCTGCGTCAGCTCGGTGCCGATCGGCTTGGCGTTTTCGAAGCCCCGGATGTCGTGGCAGCCATAGCAGCCGTACTTGGTGATCGTCTGCTCGCCAAGGTAGACGTTGCGCTCGGCCTCGGGCATCGCTTTCAGCTTCGCCTGGCTCGCCTCCGTGGTGTAGAGGTTCTGGAGGTATCCCAGCGCGAGCTCGTCGCGCACCTGCCTGTCCACCGCGGGCAGCGCCACGTTCTCGTACTTGGCGTCACGGCTGGACGCGACGTAGGCGACGACGTCCGCGGCCTCCTGGTCCGTCAGCCGCAGGTTGGGCATGTTCGTGTCGGGGAAGTACTGCTTCGGGTTCTTCACCCAGGCGTAGAGCCAGCCCTTGTCGACCTTGCTGCCCGTCCGGATCAGGTTGGGGCCGTGCAGGCGGTTGATCTTGGGGAAGAAGTCGTCGCGCTTCGCCTTCTCGTCCCGGATGTGGCAGCCGGCGCAGCCCACCGACTCGAAGACCCTCTTGCCGTTGGCCGGATCGCCCGCGGGAGCCGGGCCATATTGCGGCCGGTCCGACTTCGCCCACAGGTAGTCGACGATGGCGCGGATCTCCGTGGCCTGCCGCTTCTTGTTCTCCGGAGTCGTGGTGTTCTCCTGGTAGAAGAAGTGCGGCATGAACGTCGTGGGATGGAAGCTCCGCGGCGCCTCGATCCACTTGTAGGCCCAGCCCTTGTTGGTCTTGCCGGCGATGCGCGTGAGGTCCGGGCCCGCCTTGCGCAGCTTCGCGTAGGACGGGTAGTTGATCGGGTGGCAGCCGTAGCAGCCCATGTGGGTGATCAGCTCGCGGCCCGTGTCCTGCGTCTCCGCGGCCGGGGTCCAGACGCCGCCCGCGTGGCAGGTGGCGCAGCCCGCCTCGGTCATGCCGGAGGGCATGATCGGGTACTCCAGGAACTGCTGCTGCTTCCAGTCGTACTTCCGCTCCCACTCCTTGCGCTGCTCTGCGGACTGCGGGCTGTGCCCGGCGCGCGAGAAGTCCGTGGCGCGGTCGAGACCGCCGTGGCAGACCGTGCAGCCGTACTGGGTGTAGGGATGGGGCGAGCCGTCGCCGACGAACTCCGCGAGCCGCGGGTGCGAGCGGTAGGGCTCCTTCCACTCCTCGCCGTCGAAGCCCGGCCGGTTCGCGGCCACATGGCAGGTGACGCAGCGGTCCACCCGGTTGATCTCGGTGAAGTTGATGTTGTGGGTCAGGCCCGGCAGGATCACCTGCTGCACCGACAGGGTGGGCTTGACGAAGTCCATCAGCGGCGCGTTGAGGACGAAGTAGCCGATGTCCTTGTCGAGAGCGGCGGCCCGGGTCTGCAGGCTCTCGACGCCGCTCTGCAGGGCGGCGAGCTTCTCCTCGGCGGCGGTGACCGCCTTGCGGCGCTCCGCCAGCTCGGCCTTCGCGTCCGCGCCTTCCTTCTCGTGGATCTCCCGCCGCTTGCGCGCGTCGGCCAGATCGCCCTTGGCCTTCTGCACCGCCTTTGCCTGGTCCTGCGCGTCCTTGCCGGACTGGATGGCCTCGTCGTACTGGAAGCGGGACGCGTCGAGCTGCGCCTTCGCCTTGCGCCAGTCCGAGTCGGCCTCGTCGCGCTTCGTCTTGGCCTCGGCGATCCGCTTCTCCAGCTTCTCGATCTCGCTGCGGTGCGAGGCCAGACCCTTCTCCGCGGCGCGGATCTCGGCCCGGAGCTGCTTCAGGTCCGTGCTGTTGATCTTCTCGCGCTCGGCCTCGAGGTCCTTCCTCAGCTTCGCCCGCTCCAGGTCGCGGAACTCGGCCTGAAACCGCTTCCAGGGCTGCGCGTAGTCGGCGACGACCATCCACAGGGTGGTCGCCAGCAGCGCCAGGGCGCTGACGGCGAACCACATGTTCATCCGACCGAAGTTGTAGTGCCGGTCCGGTCGCTTTTCAGGCGGTGTGATCGGTGGCAACTCGAGCTCCTTGCGCTAGATATTGAAGAAGTACTCCTGGACGTGCACGAAGTACTTCAGGTTGAACAGCCAGCGACAGTACATCTTGATGGGCAGCAGCATCATGAACAGGAACAGGGTGACGCCGGTGTAGTACCGCGCCGGCCCCATCTTTTCGTAGAACCCCCGGAACCATTTCGTCCGGCGCAGGAGCACGGGCAGGCCGAAGAAATAGAACCCCATGAGCAGGATGCCGGGCAGCTCGCGCAGGAACCAGTTGCCGGGCAGGCCCTGCCTCAGCAAGCGGATCCAGAAGTACTCGGAGAGGTCCACGTTGACCAGGGCCTCCACCTTGCCCGGATCCCAGAACTCGTAGGGTCCGAAGAAGTTCCAGTTCGGCCCGCGCAGGAAGGTGCCGATGACGATCATCTGGCTCCACAGGATCAGGAAGCCGAACAGGAAGAGCCCGATCTCGACCCTGCGCTCGCGGAACGTGTAATAGCCGTTCCCCTTGGGGTTCGTGTCGATGTAGGGGATCGCCATCAGCCCGACGATGATCAGGCCGGGCAGCAGCACGCCCGCGAGCCAGGGATCGAAGTAGACCAGCATCTCCTGCAGGCCCAGGAAGTACCACGGCGCCTTGGACGGGTTCGGAGCGAGCGCCGGGTTGGCCGGCTCTTCGAGCGGCGCCTTGAGCACGATCGACCAGATCACCATGCCGACCGTCAGGAGCACCATGCAGATGAACTCGGAGAAGACCAGGTCGGGCCAGGTGAAGATACGGTCCTCGACCTCGGTCGACTCGAAGGTCGGCTGGCCCGCGGCGAGCCGGGCGTCGTTCTCGGTCGCCTTGTGCATGGCGAACCAGACGAAGAAGCCGACCAGGAAGACCATCATGACGATGGGCACGTTGTCCGGCTTGGCCACGATCGACCTGAAGTCGGGATCGAACAGCGAGAGCACGAAGAAGGCCACGCCGGCCGCGAGCAGGATGAGCCCGGCGCGCTTGCTCCACAGGGACCGGGAGCGCAGCATGAAGTAGAACGCGATCAGGGTCAGCGTGAACGACCAGTAAGGATAGGCCAGGATGTCGACGAAGTGCTTGATGCCCTCCATCGGCCCTCCCCCTTCCGCGAACACCAGTGGTAGCAACGCCTCGATCATGGTATCCCCCTCCATGCCCCTACATGGGACCCGAGATGCCGCCGTCCTTGCGGACGCGCCAGAAGTGGACCGCCATGAGGAAGGCGGCGACGAGCGGGATGCCGACGCAGTGCAGCACGTAGAAGCGGATCAGGGTGGCGTTGCCGATCGTCCTGCCGCCGATCAAGGCGAAGCGGGCGTCGCTGCCCACGTGGATCAAGCGTTGGCCTCCCAGCTTGAGGAAGGCGGCACCCGGTCCCTCGTTGCCTAACAGGGGCGTCGCGCGGGCCATGTTCGAGCCGACCGTGATGGCCCAGATCGCGAGCTGGTCCCACGGCAGCAGGTAGCCGGTGAACGACAGAAGCAGCGTCAGCACGAGGAGGATGACGCCGACGTTCCAGTTGAACTCGCGGGGCGGCTTGTAGGAGCCGGTCATGAAGACGCGGAACATGTGCAGCCAGACCGCGATCACCATGGCATGGGCGCCCCAGCGGTGCAGCTCGCGCATGATGCCGAACGCCGCGGCCTCGCGCAGGTCGACAATGTCGACGAAGGCATACTCGACGGACGGCCGGTAGTAGAACATCAGCAGCAGGCCGGTGATGGTCTCCACCAGGAAGAGGAAGAAGGCCGTCCCGCCCATGCACCACGTGTAGCTCATCCGGATGCCCGACTTCTTGACCTTGATCGGGTGCAGGTGGAGCACCACGTTGCCCAGCATGGCGAGCGCCCGCTTGCGGTTGTCGGTCGGGATGCCCACCCGGAAGATCGACTTCCAGACCTGCGTCTTGGTGATGCCTTTGAACATGGCGCCTCTTTCGCTCTCAGTTTGACGTTCTCAAGCCAGGGGTATGAAGGAGTTGGGGTCGTCCCACTGACCGAGCTCCCACTGGAACTTCTGAGCCTTGTCCACGACGATCTGGCCGTCGTCCGGGCTGATGAAGATGCGCGCCCGCTCCAGCGGCCGGGGCGTCGGCCCCTCGAAGTTGATGCCGCTCTTGTAATAGCCGCTGCCGTGGCACGGGCACTTGAACTTGTTCTGCGTGTCGAGCCAGGCGGGCGGGCAGCCCAGGTGCGTGCAGATCGCGATCAGCGCGTAGAGCTTGCCCTCGTTGTTGACGATCCACACGCCGTACTTGTCGACGAAGCGGGTGTCCACCACGCCGGCGCCGACGTCCTGGGGATAGCCGGCCTTGAAGGTCGTGGGAGGCTCGAACAGCACGTTGGGGAACATGAAGCGGCCCATCGCCGTGACGCAGCCGCCGATCGCCGCCGAGAACCCCACCCAGGCCACCGCGGCCCAGGAGAAGAAACCGCGGCGGGACATGTCCTCGCTCTTGGCAACCTTCGGAGCCGGAGCCGTGCCGGTCGCGGCCGGCGTGCCCGTGGCCTTCGCAGCCGCCGCAGCGGCGGCCGGAGCGGGAGCCGGAGCTGTTTTCGCCGCATGAGCGGCGCGCGCAGCGGCGGCCTTTTCGGCCTTGTCCGGTCCGGGAGGAGGAACGACGGGAGCGTTGGTTCCGCCGGCGACCGCGGGAGCCTCCGCGGCGGCGGTTTCGGAGGGAGGAGCCTTGAACGTCTCGGAGGTGGCAGCGGCCTGCCTCTCCGGGATCGGAGCGGTATCGGTCTTTTCGGCCCCGGCCTCGGCACGGGCGCCTTCAGTGGTCATCTTGGGCGGCCCAGACTCCGCCGAACCCGCCGGCTCAGACGCGGGACCGTCCTTCGTCTCGTCAGCCATGTTGCCCCTTTCCTACTGCATTGCGATTCGGGCCCTGGTGTCTACATCCTTTCGGGTGCCCCTTTCTAGCGAAAGGGGACAGGGGGTGTCAACGCCGCATTGCGGCGCAATGTCTAAGTCCCGTTCAGGGCTGGAAAAATCAGCGCAAGGGGACCTTGGCGGCCTCGATCGCGGCCTGGCGGACCTTGTAGCTGGGATCGTCCTTCGCGAGGCGCTCGAACAGGGCCCGGTGCTGGGGGCGGCCACTGGCGCCGATACTGGCGAGCGCCCGGATGGCGCCGAGCATGGCCTCTTCCTGCTGCTCCGGCGTGATGTCCGGAACCTGCGCGAGCAGCCTCCGGTCGAGCATGGATTCGAGCACCGGCACGCCGGCATCGCTGCCCAGCCGGGCGAGGGAGAGCGCCGCGTTCCAGCGCACATCGGTGACCGCGTCGTCGAGGAGCGGCTGCAGGCTCGGGATCACCGACCGGTCCCCGAGCTCGCCCAGCGCGAACGCCGCGGTCTTGCGGATGCCCGCGTCCTGGTCCGAGAGCGCCGCGGTCAGCGGCCCCCTGGCCTGGGGATCGCCCAGGATGCCGAGCGCCCAGAGCGCATAGATGCGGGTGCGGTCGTCGTCGCCCTCCAGGGCCTGGACGAGCAGCGGCACGGCCTCGCGGTCGCCGGTGCGCCCCAGCACGAGAGCCAGGTAGCGCTTCATCTCGGCATCGTCCGCCTCCTGGAACAGCCGGCGGACCTGCGCCTTGGCGCCCTCCTCCTTCTCCAGCGCCTTCGGATCGGACACCAGGATCTTGGACAGCTCATACGCCGCCTGCACCCGCCGCGGCTTCCATCCCGACTCCAGGTCGTTCAGGTAGTCGCGCGTGCTCTGGCGGTCGTAGGCGATCCACCCGAAGCCAATGAAGATGGCCACGCAGAGGAGGACCACGAGCAGCGGCACGACGAAGAGGCCCAGGAAGGAGCGCAGCGCGCCGCTGCCGGCCTCTTCTTCTTCGTCGGCCGGTTCGACCGGCAATTCGTCTTCCGGCGGCATGGGCGGAACGTCCTTCGGAGTCTCGGGCTCGTGGGGATCGGACATCGGGTGCGGAGCATAGCGGAACGGGAAGCGGGCTGCCAGCCGTGGTCCGTGACCGCCGTCACTTCGGCGTGCATACGGGTATATACTTGGTCCGAAGGAGGACGCCATGTCCACCGCCAAAGTCTTCTGGAGTGGTAACAGTCAGGCCATCCGCCTTCCGAAGGACTTCCGCTTCCCGCCGGGCACTGAAGAGGTGGAGATCCGCCGGGAAGGAGAGCGGATCGTCCTCGAGCCGGTGCATGTCGAAGAGTGGCCGGAATCCTTCTGGCGAGCCTTCGAAGGTATGCCTGAAGATTTCGAGCGGCCGACCCAGGTGCGGCAGACACGCGAAAGCCTCGATCTATGAGATACCTCCTCGACAGCAACATCTGCATCTACGCCATGAAGAACCGGCCTTTGCAGGTGCTGAGGCGCTTGCAGAACGTCGGTCGCGCGGTCGTGGCGGTGAGCGTCATCACGGTGCTCGAGTTGCGGCAGGGGGCCGAGAGGAGCCAGCAGCGAGAACTGGCCCATGCTCGCCTGGACGACTTTTTCGGACCGATGGACGCCCTATCCTTCGAGGCATCCGATGCCCTGGTCGCAGCGCGCATTCGCGCCCAGCTCTTCCGGATCGGCCGGCCGATCGGCGACTTCGATAGCCTCATTGCCGCCCAGGCGCTTGCCAGGGACCTGATCGTCGTCACCAACAATATCGACGAGTTTGAGCGCGTGCCTGACTTGAGAATCGAGAACTGGGCCGAGTAGGCGCCGCCTCGCCCTCAACGCCCAGCCGTAAGCAATAGGACCGCGGGTCGGGCGTAGCATGTCTCCTCGGGTGACCCGGTGTACGATACGTTAACGATGGCGAAAGGCAATTCCGGTATCTTGTACCACTCCTTGATCAGGACCTCCCGATTGCAGAACGACCTCACCCGCGCGCTCCCCTTGAGCGACTCTGCTGAAATCAGGATCTCCAGCTCGTATTTGGATCGAATGTCACCGCTTGTATTTCTCCAATCCTCCTGCACGGCCCGTGTCGTGATCGACATGACAAGCGTGTCTGAGGCCGAAGCTGGCAGAGGTACGAGTCGTTTCCGAAGCGCCTCAATCTTCGAGTCGACAGAAGGATAGTCAATGATCGGGTCCTCTTTTTCTGGCCACAAGCGAAGCGGCACGGCGTCTCCAGGATGCGATGACCCGAGATCCAGAAAATAGATACGAGGGGGCCGGCCGGATTCGTCTACAAAATTGACTTTATAGTAGATCCTCTTCTCCACCGGGTTCCAGCCGAGGATCGTGGCAACCTCTGGCCCGCCGACGGTGGCCCACGCTGACGCCGCCTGACTCAGCAAACAGGCGGCGATCATTTTGGCTATGTTTCGCGAGGTCCTGTTCATGAGGGATCCGTCTACCAACAGAGCCTGAGTCGTCCGCCTCATGGCTCCTCGATGAAGTATTCAAGGACCTCGTCCCCCGCAGCGTCAAACGTGCCGGTGGAACGCCAGCCGAGATGACGATAGAAGCCGTAGGACCGGGTCGAAGGGTCTGGAGAGCAGCCAAGGAACAGCCTGTTGAATCCGAGCGTCTTGAGCTCCTGAACGACTCGATTCAGGAGAGACCTGCCGATGCCTTGATTCTCGAACGCCGGCAGGAGCGCCAGCACAGCGACTTCCCCAGACGCTCTGACTCCAAAGCAGAACCCGATGATCTTGCCGTCCGCAAGACACACATGGCCCGGGAGTGCGCCCTGGCAAATGTCTTCGGCCCAGGACTGAAGGGTGATGCCCCTGGCCCTGAGACCCTCCGCCGAGATCGCGTTCTCGCGCGTTCTGCCGCGCACATCGAGGCATTCAGCCACATCGTCCGGGAGGGCCACTCTGTACTCAAGCGTCATGGTAGTTGCCGTGGTCGTGAGGCCCAACAGCTATGCGCTTCACCGGCGGATGGCGAAGCCAGCCGTCCGTGTGCAAGCGCCGGGTTGGGCGCCCGACACCCTTGTTACTTCTCTCCAACAGCGATAGGTGGAAATTTCACCGTAAACTCCTTACCAAGCAGCCCTTTGTCAGCTTCCACAACCAAGATAGCACTACCCAGCTTCCGAGTTATCCCTGAGAACATCAGATCAACAGCAGTAGCAATACCGGGCACCAACTTTGGAGAACGCGCAAGAGCAGCTGCCACGGCGCTCCGGTTGCTTGTGGCATGATACTGAGTTCCATCCTCGGTAACCAGAAAAGAAATGCGACCGCCAGAGGCGTACATTGGATTGAGCACCAGAGGCTGCTTGGAATTCGATATATTTTCTACTAGTAGTCTACATCGAACGCGCTGCTCCCTCTCCATATGGATGCATTCATTGAGAGTAAAGCGAAAGGGGTCGCGAACAACAACGTGTGGCCCGGATATTGCCGTGTGGGTGGTACTAGGCGCAGCGCCGGGAGAAGACCCTGAATTTTCCCCCGTTGCCAACCGACTCGGACTATTTTGGGGCGATTGTGGCTCCGGTGTCTGCACAGGTTCGGTGGGTGTCAGTGTGGGCGATGGCACAGCACTAGGGCGCTGTTGGCCAAATGTAGGGACCTCGGATGCAGGTGTATCAGCCGACTTCTTTTGAGATTCTTGATTATTTGGGGTCTCCTTGCTTAGCTCAGCGATCACAGCATCACGTTTTGCCAACTCCCTCCTGAGGCCTTCAGATTCTTCTTCGCCCCGACCTCGAACAACGGAAACACCAATCAAAGCGGCGATGATCACACCTGCACTGCCTATGATTGCGGACCAAATTGCAGCATGAGACTGGTGCCGTGACGGATCATCTTGCTTGCTCTCACCCATACTAGACCTCTTTTCGATAATTCATGATGCACTCTTGCATTTGTGCGCCCAACGCTCTGGCGGTGAGCGGCGGGACCGCACACCAGTGCGGTATCCGTCCGCTCGACCGCCTGGGTTAGCCGAACCACTCAAGAGGCCTGCGCGGCCCTCTCAAGTTCCTCTTCCGGTTCTGGCACGGTGTAGCCTCTCGAGTGATGCTCGTGATCATTGCCCATCTTGATACACTTACAATTCATCAGTGGGCCTTCGGTATCAAGTCGCCATGAGGTCACGATCGCGTCAAGCCCCTCCAACTCTGACTTCTTAACGGGCTGGATGGTCTGGATCCTAGTCTTCAAATCAGTGGTTTCAAGTAGGAGTTCATCCTCTGCCATCTCGAAATGCTTATGGAGGAGGGTGATGCCGAAGCGGTCGAGTGCGTTGTGCTTCTTCAAGACCTGTATCAGATCATCGACCAAAGGCCTGTCCTGGTCTGTGAGCGGCTCAACTTCACTGACATGCCGGAGCGATGCAAGAGCGGCAGCTTCTCGACTTAGGCTCATCGGAAACCTCCTGAAAGAGGGTTGAACAAATCTCGGAGGCACGTTGCCCCCGCACGAAGCGTCTTTTGGTTTCCCGTGCACTTAAATCGTTCCTGTCTGACGGCTAACGCCGCGGGGCCTCAGCGCGCACCTGGGCGCGAGCCCAGGTGTCCGCTGCAGGCCGCTTGTTAGCCGCTCCCGATCCGGTGAACTCGACGCCAGAGCCAAAGCTCAAAAAGGCCGTGCAGCACCGACGCGAACAAAGCGCCAACGAAGGCATAACCAAATAAGCTAGGCATTCTAATCATTATCACCACTAGCGAAAGAATTCCGGCAAGCCCCGTGGCAGCACCCATAAGACGATTTCCTGCAACTTGCCGATAGTGTGTGAACAGGAGTCTGGTGATGGCAAACATTGACATTTGACCGCCCATGAAGCCAAACATGAGAGCAAGAAATTTTGGAGGCGGAACCTTATCGGCAATCTGAATTCTTAGTAGGGCTTGTATACCGTAAAGTATCAGCGATGATATACCTATAAAATGGGCCAAGGCAAAATCAACTCGGGAGGAGACCATGGCTCTTCTTCCGGGATGACTTTGCTTCCATTCGATCGTGAGCCGGAGCGCAAAATATAGAACCAGAACAACTAATATATAGGGAACTGCCTGAGGGCTCTTCAACGTGACATTGATACTCTCGATGGGTGTTGCTCCGAAGTCGATTCCAATTAGTTCTAGGGCGATAAGCAAGGCACCCGCCAACCCATATGCTTTGCGGGCGTCCTGATAGGCTTCTGTAAGTGCCGGCACATCTGCCATAGGAGGATCTTCCATACTTGTAGCACCTGGTCGGCTAACGCTTAGAGGTCTATCCGACATCCTCCTGGCAAGCCCGTCCGGAGTCCACCGCGTTTCGCGGAGGATGTTGGATAGACCCAGGTTGAACGAAACCGCGGGGGAGGCTACGGCTGGTGCCTATGGA
>Ga0268265_10000186_pt1 | contig 73892 bp, 66 predicted proteins | sample KBSSwiS52_FD_190355 | JGI IMG/M metagenome (GOLD analysis project Ga0268265, IMG submission 190355) | Switchgrass rhizosphere microbial communities from Kellogg Biological Station, Michigan, USA - KBS Switchgrass S5-2 (SPAdes) (version 2) | ecosystem: Host-associated > Plants > Roots >... | reverse complement strand
GCTCGGCACCTTGCGTTTCGTTTTGCCTCGCGCACTCGCGAACGTGCGCGTGACGGCGGCGACGCGACGCTCGTCGCACGGAATCCACGTCACCCATTGATGCTTGAGCGGTGTGCGCGTCCATTTCTTGTACGGACGCTTTTTCTTGCGCGTGGATTTCGACGATTTACGAGCCATCACGATGCCTCCAATGAGGTCACCGTGATTCGCGGGGTGACGGGCCGCGCAGGGCTAGCAGGACCGGCAGTACGGAACCGGCGAGCCATAAGGCTCCCCCGCGCGACCCGCCGTAAACGCGCGCGGGTGCGCAGCGCAACGCTTACGGCGAATGCCGAGCGTGCGAAGTCCGTACTACCAGGGCCTGCTAGACCCTACGTCGCGATTGGGCGACGCGAACACAGTTTATTTCATAGGGTGGGCCTCGGCCCACCGCGTTTTTCGTGACGACGTCGAGAAGGTGGGGCCGAGGCCCACCCTATGAAGCTCGTGCCGTTTGCGCGACGCAAGCGGCAAAAGCAAGCCTGCTGGCAAGCGAGCGCGCTTGCTATCCTCGCCTGATGACCGAACCGGCTTCCCCGCCACGCATGGCCGAGCGCTTCCGCGGCTTCCTTCCCGTCATCGTCGACATCGAGACCGGCGGCTTCGATCCCGAGCGCCACGCGCTGCTCGAGATCGCCGCGATCACCGTGCGCATGGACGAAAGCGGTTTCATCCATCCCGATCCGGTCGTGTCGACGCACGTCGAGCCGTTTGAAGGTTCCCTGCTGGATCCGCGTTCGCTCGAGATCACCGGCATCGATCCCACGCATCCGTTCCGCGCAGCCGTGCCGGAGCGCCAAGCGCTCGATCACATCTTCAAGCCGGTGCGTCAGGCCGTGCGCGACGCGGGATGCCAGCGCGCGATCCTGGTCGGCCACAACGCCGCGTTCGACATTAGCGTGCTCAACGCCGCGATCCGGCGCACGGCCCACAAGCGGAGTCCCTTCCATCCTTTCAGCTGCTTCGACACCGTGACGCTCGGCGGGCTCGCCTACGGGCAGACCGTTCTCAGCCGTGCGGTGGAAGCTTCCGGCCGCTCGTGGAACGCGCGCGAAGCGCACGCGGCGGTCTATGACGCTGAGCGAACGGCCGAGCTCTTCTGCGGCATCGTCAATCGCTGGAAGCAGATGGACGACGTCTGGCGCGCGCACATGGGCGAAGGCATCGCGCCCTCGCCCGCTTGATCCGGCCGCGCTTCGGGCGCATCTTGCCGTCATGCCGATCTATCAATATGCGCCGAGCTCGGGTGGATGTGCGAATTGCCGCGACGGCATCGAACGCCTGCAGCGACTCTCCGACGCGCCGCTGACCGCGTGCCCGGATTGCGGAGCGCCGCTCGCGCGCGTGCTGAGCGCGCCGCAAGTCGTGGCGGGCCAGGCCCACACGCTGCGCGAAAGCCATATCGCCAAGCATGGCTTCACGCAGTATCGAAAGGTCGGCAAGGGCAAATACGAGAAGACAGCCGGCAAAGGTCCCTCGACGATCAGCGACGACTGAAGCGTGTCGACGCGCACATTCTTTCAGCGATCGTCATATGAAATTACGCAAGCTCAGCAGTCCATCTCTCTGATTTTCATGGCTTCGTGCGTCGCGATCGTCTTTACATAGCGACTGCTGTAATCCCGCTGCAACAAATCACTCATCGTTCTGCAATCTCCCGGGCCTAAAAAAGCGGCCAGGCGGCGCTGGGCCGCTCTTTCCGCTTCCCTTACGTCTGAGGAGTCACCCCGTGCTCACCTCGATCAAGACCCGCATCGTCGCTATCGGCCTTGCGACTCTCGTCGGCGCCGCATCCGCTCACGCCACCGACATCACCGGCGCCGGCGCGACGTTCATCTACCCGATCCTTTCCAAGTGGTCGGACACTTACAACAACAAGACCGGCAACAAGATCAACTATCAGTCGATCGGCTCCGGCGGCGGCATCGCGCAGATCAAGGCCGGCACGGTCATCTTCGGATCGTCCGACAAGCCGCTCGATCCCAAAGAGCTCGACGATGCCGATCTCGCGCAGTTTCCATCGGTGATCGGCGGCGTCGTGCCGGTCGTCAACATCGAAGGCGTCGAGGCCGGCAAGATCCGCTTCACCGGTCCGCTCCTCGCCGATATCTACCAGGGCAAGGTCACGAGCTGGAACGATCCCGCGATCGCGCAGGTGAATCCGGGCGTCAAGCTCGGCGAAGGCAAGATCACGGTCGTGCATCGCTCGGACGGCTCGGGCACCACGTTCAACTTCGTCAACTACCTCTCGAAGGTGTCGCCGGAGTGGAAGTCGAAGATCGGCGAAGGCACCGCGGTGTCGTGGCCGGTCGGCGTCGGCGGCAAGGGCAACGAAGGCGTCGCCGCGTACGTCAAGCAGATCAAGGGTTCGATCGGCTACGTCGAGCTTGCTTACGCGCTGCAGAACAAGATGACCTACGCCGCCGTGCAGAACTCGGCCGGCCAGTTCGTGCAGCCGAGCGCCGAGTCGTTCCAGGCTGCGGCCGCCAGCGCCGACTGGAAGAACTCGAAGGATTTCTTCCTCGTCATCACCAACGCGCCGGGCGAGAACTCCTGGCCGATCACGGCGACGAACTTCATCCTCGTCTACAAGCAGCCGAAGAACAGCGAAGGCACCAAGGCCGCGCTCGACTTCTTCAAGTGGGCGTACGCCGAAGGCGGCAAGCAGGCCGAGGAGCTCGACTATGTTCCGCTGCCCAAGCCGCTCGTCGAGCAGATCGAGAGCTACTGGCAGGCCGAGATCAAGCTCTGACGCTGCGTCCGAGTCCGCCGCTTTGCCTTCTCCCGCGATGCGGGAGAAGGTGCCGGAGGCGGATGAGGGCGATCTCGTGAAACGCCTCGCAAGCGTTCCCTCACCCTAACCCTCTCCCGCAAAGCGGGAGAGGGGATTTGTTTTTCCAGACTCGATCACGAGCGCCATGGCCGCCGACTCCGCCGCACTTCCCGCATTGTCTGCCGCCGTCGTCGACGCGAACCGCCGCAATCGGAGCGACGCGCGCGCCGACGGCATCTTTCGCTGGATCGTCGCCGCGGCCGGCATGTTCGTGCTGCTCGCGCTCGCCGGTGCCGCGCTCTCGATGTTGTGGGGCGGACGCCAGGCCTTCTCTACGTTCGGCATCAACTTCCTCTTCTCGACCGACTGGGACGCCGTCAACCACAAGTTCGGCGCGCTCGTGCCGATCTACGGCACGCTGGTCACCGCGCTGATTGCGATGCTGATCGCCGTGCCGGTCAGTTTCGGCATCGCATTGTTCCTGACCGAAGTTGCACCGAGCTGGATGCGCGGCCCGATCGGCGCCGCGATTGAGCTTCTCGCCGGCATCCCATCGATCATCTACGGCATGTGGGGCTTGTTCGTGTTCGTGCCGATCATGGGCGAATACATCACGCCGTGGCTCAACGATCACATCGGAACCTGGCCGATCATCGGTCCTTTGTTCCAGGGACCGCCGCTCGGCATCGGCATGCTGACCGCCGGCATCGTGCTCGCGATCATGGTGATCCCGTTCATCTCGTCGGTCATGCGCGAGGTGTTCCTGACCGTGCCCACGCGGCTCAAGGAATCGGCTTACGCGCTCGGCTCGACGACATGGGAAGTCGTCTGGGATATCGTGCTGCCGTACACGCGCTCGGCGGTAATCGGCGGCGTCTTCTTAGGACTCGGCCGCGCGCTCGGCGAAACGATGGCCGTCACTTTCGTGCTCGGCAACGCGCATCGCCTCTCCGCATCGCTGCTCGAACCCGGCAACTCGATCGCAGCGACGATCGCCAACGAATTCACCGAAGCCGATTCGGAGCTCTACCGCTCCTCGCTGATCGCGCTCGGCTTCCTCCTCTTCATCGTCACCTTCATCGTGCTCGCGGTCGCCAAGCTGATGCTCAAGCGCCTCTCGCGGCAGGAGGGCGTCAAATGAGCGACGTCGCCGAGCGTCTCTACCGCAAGCGCAGCATCATCAACGGCTTCAACATGATCGTGTCGGGCCTGTGTGCGGTGTTCGGTTTGTTCTGGCTGGTCTGGATCCTGTGGACCACGCTGAAGACCGGCATCGCTGCGATGAAGCCCGCTCTCTTTTACGAAATGACGCCCCCACCGGGCTCCGACGGCGGTCTTGCGAACGCGCTTTTCGGCAGCCTCGTCATGAGCGTCGCCGCGATCCTCATCGGCACGCCGATCGGCATCGCAGCAGGCACCTATCTCGCGGAGTTCGCCAAGAAGAAAGCGATCGGCGAGACGATCCGTTTCGTCAACGACATTCTGTTGTCGGCGCCTTCGATCGTGCTCGGACTTTTCGTCTACACGCTGGTCGTGCGCCCGATGGGACATTTCTCCGGCTGGGCCGGCGCGCTTGCGCTCGCGCTGATCGTGCTGCCGGTCGTCGTGCGTACGACCGACGAGATGCTGCAGCTCGTGCCGAGCCAGATGCGCGAGGCCGCGCTTTCGCTCGGCGTGCCGCAGTGGAAAGTGACGATGCAAGTGCTCTACCGCTCCGCGCTTCCCGGCATCATGACCGGCGTGCTGCTGGCGCTGGCGCGCATCAGCGGCGAGACCGCGCCGCTTCTTTTCACCGCACTCAACAACCAGTACTGGACACACGATCTCAACGCGCCGATGGCGAGCGTGCCGGTCGTGATCTTCCAGTACGCGATGAGCCCCTACGATTCCTGGCACGCGCTGGCCTGGGCCGGAGCGTTCGTCGTCACCGTCTTCGTGTTGCTGCTCAGCGTTCTCTCGCGCGCGATTCTTTTGCGCAACAAGGTGTCCAATGACTGAAGCCCAATTCGCTCTCTCCACGCCGACTCCGTCCGCGGCTGCGGTCGCGGCTCACGCCGTGAACGAGTCGCCGAAGATGGCCGCGCGCAATCTCGATTTCTTCTACAACGGATTCCGCGCGCTGAAATCCGTCAATCTCGACATCGCGGAGAAGCGCGTCACCGCGCTGATCGGTCCGTCGGGCTGCGGCAAGTCGACCCTGCTGCGCATCTTCAACCGCATCTACTCGATCTATCCCAAGCTCGAGGCCAAGGGCGAAGTGATGCTCGACGGCGAGAACATTCTCGATCCGCGCTTTCCCTTGAACCGCCTGCGCTCGAAAGTCGGCATGGTGTTCCAGAAGCCGGTGCCGTTTCCGATGTCGATCTACGACAACATCGCGTACGGCATCCGTCACTACGAAAAGCTCTCGCGCGCCGACATGGACGCGCGCGTCGAGGAAGCGCTGCGCCAGGGCGCGCTCTGGGACGAAGTCAAAGACAAGATGAAGCAGAGCGCGCTCGGACTTTCCGGCGGACAGCAGCAGCGCCTGTGCATCGCCCGCGCGGTCGCGCTGAAACCTGAAGTGATCCTGCTCGACGAGCCGACGTCGGCTCTCGATCCGATCGCGACGGGCAAGATCGAGCAGCTCGTTGCAGAGCTCAAGGATCACTATACGATCGCGATCGTGACCCACAACATGCAGCAAGCCGCGCGCTGCTCGGATTTCACGGCGTTCATGTACCTCGGCGAGTTGATCGAGTTCGGCGCGACGGAGATCCTGTTCACCAAGCCGACCAAGAAGCAGACCGAGGATTACATTACCGGTCGATTTGGATGACATGACGCTCCCGCGCGCGGGAGAGTCATTCAATTTCCCCTCTCCCGGTCGAGGGAGAGCCGTCGATTTCCCCTCTCCCGCTTGCGGGAGAGGGCGGGGTGAGGGCCATCGGAGCGAAACACTCCGACTCCCCTCACCTGCCCTTTGGGCGACCTCTCTCGCAAGCGGGAGAGGTGAACTGGAAGAGGCCTTATGAACGCAACGCCAAAATCCCAGGATCACATCGTCAAGAGCTACGACGAGGAACTGAAGCGTCTCACCGGCGAGATCCAGCGCATGGGCGAAATCGCGCTCGCGCAGCTCGACGCCGCGATCGACGCCGTGATGGATCGCGACAGCGACATGGCGATGAAGATCGTGCAGAGCGACAACGCCATCGACGCGCTCGAGCACGAAGTCAGCCACGACGTCGTGCGCCTCCTGGCGCTGCGCCAGCCGATGGCGCGTGATCTGCGCGAGATTCTCGCCGCGCTGCGCATCGCAGCCGACATCGAGCGCATCGGCGACTACGCGGCCAACGTCGCCAAGCGCTCGATCGTGCTGAACCAGTCGGCGCCGGTGCAGCTGACGTACGCGCTGCCGCGCCTGGCGCGCCTCGCCGAGACACTGGTACGCGAAGTGCTCGCTGCCTACGAGAGCAACGACGCCGACCGTGCGCTCGCCGCGTGGGCGCGTGACGAAGAGCTCGACGAGCAGTACACGGGTCTCTTCCGCGAGCTCCTCACGTACATGATGGAAGACCCGCGCAACATTACGCCGTGCACGCATCTTCTCTTCATGGCGAAGAACCTCGAGCGCATCGGCGATCACGCAACGAACATTGCCGAGAACGTCTATTTCCTCGTCCACGGCGTCGAGATCAGCCAGACGCGCCGCAAAGGCGACACCACCTCGACGGCATCGATCGAACCGCCGCATTGACGATCGGCTTCTGCGGTTCCCTTCACGAAGATCCCCAAGCCTTCAAGGCGAGTCCATTCTTAAGCCCTCCCCTTCAAGGGGAGGGTTGGGTGGGGATGGGTTTTCGACCCGCACATTCAAGGCCACCCAAAAACCCATCCCCTCCCAAACCCTCCCCTTGAAGGGGAGGGCTTAAAGGCATGCGGTAAACTGTCGTCGCTTCCATCTCGCGACGTGCCCTGATTCCGTGCCAGCTCCGCGCCCCGCTTCGGCGATAAACGCTTTCGCATCCACCCCGTGAGCGGCCGCCGCAACTTCGGCCTCGACGTGTTGCGTTCGAGCGCCAGCCTCTCCGTCATGGCGCTGACGCACGGTGCATTCCTCTTCTATCACCTGTGGCCGAACCAGCGCGCGCTCTGGTACGTCGGCAGCCTGGGCATGGATATGTTCTTCGTGCTGTCCGGGTTCCTGATCGGCGGCATCCTGCTCGACAGCATGTCCGAGGGCAAAGGCTGGGTGAAGCGCTTCTGGCTGCGCCGCTGGATTCGGACGCTGCCGAACTACTACCTCTTCCTCGTCCTCAACGTGGCGCTCTGGTGGTATGCCTTCGGGCCGCCGCCGGACTGGCCGAAATTTCTCGTCTTCGCGCAAAACCTTCTCTGGGCGCAGTCACCGTTCTACCCGGAATCGTGGAGCCTCGCGCTCGAGGAGATGTTCTATCTGATCGCACCGCTGATGTTCCTCGCATTGGCACTCGATCCGAAGAATCCCAAGCGCACACTGAAAGCGTGCGCGCTGGTCATCGTCGGCGGCATCGCGCTGCGCTGGGGCTGGGTGCTGCTGACTCACCCGACCTGGGAGGACGGCGTCAAGAAAGTCGTCGTCGCACGCGCCGACGCGATCGCGTACGGCGTGTTCGCCGTGCAGTGGTTCCGCTACGCCAAACCTTCCCGCGTGCAGACGGCGCGCGTCGCGATCGCCGGCGCGATCCTGGTCGCGATCGCAGCAGCGATCTACCTGCCGAGCGATGAGGATACGAGTGTCCTCGCGAGAGTCGTTCCATTCGCGCTGCAGGGCGCAGGATTCGCGATGATGTTGCCGTGGTTCGCGCAGCTCGACGGCTCGCACGCGCCGGCATGGTATCGCGTGATATCGAACCGCCTCGCCGTGTGGTCGTATTCGTGGTACGTGATCCATCTCGTCGTGATTCGATTGATGGACATCATCGTGCCGGGCAAGTACGGATGGGGCGTCACGAGCGTCAAGCTCGTCGTCTATCTCACGGTCTCGATCACGTGGTCGTGGGCCAACTATACGTTCGTCGAGAAACCCATCTTGCGCTGGCGCAATCGGCGCATCGGCGGCAGCGAGGTGCGCGTCATCACGACGGCAACGCCTGCGGCCGGCGCCGAGGATGCATCGAAGCGCGAATTCCGCGAGGCTTGAGCGCGCCGAATCCGCGAAAAGGCGGGATATCGTACAATCCGCGCGCTCGATCGCAGTCCTTCGACACTATGCAGTACGTTCACGACAGCCTGGTCAACACGTGGCAGCAGTTCCAATGGATCTGCGTGATCTATTGCGTGGGCCTTGCGCTGGAATGGCTGCGCCCGGCGCAGACGCCGCAACCGCTGCAGCACATCGGATTCAACATCGTCTACACCGTGTTGTTCCTGCTCGCGACCAATTTCCTGGTGCCGCCGCTGCAGGCTCTGACCAAACCTTGGATCGATGCATGGGGTTTCGCGCTGCCGATCGCGTTTCCCGAAACGTTCGGCGGCCAGCTGCTGCAGGCGCTGGCCTTCTTCTTCATCATGGATTTCTTCTACTACTGGCTGCACCGCTCGCAGCACACATTCTCGCCGCTGTGGGCGCAGCACAAGATTCATCATTCCGATGTCTCGCTCAACGTCACCACCGGCAACCGCCATCACTGGCTCGAAGAACCGATCCGCGTGTTCGCGCTGTGGCTTCCGATCGGCATCCTGTTCCAGCAGAAGCCGGTGACGATCGCGTGGCTGTGGTCGATGTTCCTATTGTGGGGCTACTTCATCCACATGAATCTGCGCCTGCCGCTCGGACCGTTGACACCGATCCTGTGCGGACCGCAGCTGCATCGCGTCCACCACTCCAACCTGCCCGAGCATCGCGACAAGAATTTCGCCGCGTTCTTCCCGATCTTCGACGTGATCTTCGGCACTTACTACAAACCGGAACGCGAGACCTATCCGACCACCGGACTTTCCGACGGCGAAGATCTCAACGGGCTCGTACGCGCGAGCCTGGCGCCATTCCGCGCGTGGAAGAAGCAGATCGGCGATCTGATCGGATCGCGCGACGCAAGGCGCGCCACGCATTAGTCCTTATTCCCCTCTCCCGCTAGCGGGAGAGGGGAATTAAGCGCGCTGCCGCAACACCTCGAACAACGCGATGCCGGTCGCGACCGACACGTTGAGGCTTTCCACGTCGCCGCGCATCGGAATCTTCGCCAGGAAATCGCAAGCCTCGCGCGTCAGCCGCCGCATGCCCTCGCCTTCGCTGCCGAGCACGACCGCGATCGGTCCCTTGAGATCGACGGCATACAACGACTGCTCGACGTCGCCGACGAGACCGACCAGCCACACGCCGGCGTCCTTCAGGGTTTTCAGCGTGCGCGAAAGATTCGTCGCAGCGACCATCGGCACGCGATCGGCCGCGCCCGCCGACGCGCGGCGCACGGTCGGCGTCATGCCGACCGCGCGATCCTTGGGCACGATCACCGCGGTGACGCCCGCGGCTTCGGCGCTGCGCAGGCACGCGCCGAGATTGTGCGGATCGGTGACGCCGTCGAGCACGAGGAACAACGCGTTCGCGCCTGCCGCTTCGGCGAGCTTGGGCAACTCGGATTCGGCCAGCGGCGCCGGCGCGCGATAACGCGCCACCAAGCCTTGATGCCGTGCGCCGCCGGTCATGCGGTCGAGCGCGGCGCGGTCGCGTGCGTGCGGTTTGATGCCGATCTCGCGCGCGCGCTCCGCGAGCTCTTTCACGCGCGCATTGTGCGATCCGGTTTCGACGTAAAGCTCGACGATATTGTCGGCGTCGTAATTGAGCGCCGCTTCGATCGCATGAATGCCGATCAAAAGATCCTGACTCATCGGCGCTTGCGCTCCGGCTCCGTGGTCACGAGTCGGAAATCGATCTTGCGATCCTCCAGGCTCGCGCGCAGAACCTGCACGCGCACCGCATCGCCGAGCCGGAACTTGAGCCCGCGCCGCTCGCCGGAAAGGAGATGGCGCACCGCGTCGAAATGGTAGTAGTCGTTCGGCAGCTGCGTGATGTGCACGAGGCCGCTGATCTTCGACTCGACGAGCTCGACGAACAAGCCGAACGACGTGACGCCGGAAACAATGCCGTCGAATTCGCTGCCGACGTGCTTTTCCATCCACGCGCACTTGTAGCGCTCGTCGACGTCGCGCTCGGCTTCGTCCGCGCGCCGCTCGTTCTGCGAGCAGTGCACGCACATCACCGTCATGTCGCTCGCGCTGTACGCGTAGTCGGCTGGTTTGCCGCCGCCGAGCGCATGGCGTATCGCGCGGTGCACGAGAAGATCGGGATAGCGCCGGATCGGTGACGTGAAATGCGTGTACGACGACAGCGCAAGGCCGAAGTGTCCCGGATGCTCCGGCTGATACACCGCGAGGCTCTGCGAGCGCAGCAACACCGATTCGATGAGGCTCGCGTCCGGACGCTTGCGCACTTTCTTCAAGAGCGCCGAGAAATCGCCCGGAGTGACCTGGTCCACCGGCGGCATCTGCAGATGGAATTCCTTGAGGAACTGCAGCAGATCCTCGTACTTCGACGCCGGCGGCGGCGCGTGCACGCGATACGGTGCAGGAATGCGCTTTTTCTGCAGGAACTTCGCCGCCTCGACATTCGCGGCGATCATGCATTCCTCGATGAGCTTGTGCGCATCGTTGCGCACGTACGCACCGAGCTGCACGACCTCGCCCGATGGCGCCAGGCGGAACTCGACTTCGGTGCTCTCGAAATCGATCGCGCCGCGGCGCTGGCGCGCCTTGGCCAGCACCTTGTAGAGCTGATGCAGTTGCTTCAACTGCGGCAGCACGTCGGCGAGCTCTTCGCACGCGTCCTTGTCCTTCTCGCCGATCGCCTGCCACACGCGCGTGTAGGTCAGGCGCGCATGCGAGCGCATCACCGCCGGATAGAACTTCGAGCGCGCGACTTCGCCGTCGCGTCCGATCTGCATGTCGCAGACCATGCACAGCCGTTCGACCCTCGGATTCAGCGAGCAGATGCCGTTCGACAGAGTCTCCGGCAGCATCGGCACGACGAAGCCCGGAAAATAAATCGAGGTCGCGCGGTTGTAGGCTTCCGTATCGAGCGCCGTGCCGGCACGCACGTAATGCGACACGTCCGCGATCGCGACCAGCAGGCGAAAGCCATCGCCGCTCGGCTCCGCGTAAACCGCATCGTCGAAATCACGCGCGTCCTCGCCATCGATCGTGACCAGAGGCAGGCCGCGAAGATCGACACGTCCCGCGATTTCGGACGGCTGGACGTCCGGCTCGACCTCGGCCGCATCGCGCAGCGCAGCCGCCGGCCATTCCTGCGGGAGATCGTGGCTCGCGATCGCCATCTCGACTACGAGCGAAGGCGTCAGCCGCTCGCCAAGCACGGCGAGCACGCGCCCCATCGGTCCGCGATGGGCAGTCGGCTGATCGGTGATCTCGACGACGACGATCTGTCCGGATCGCGCGCCGCGATCCTTGCCCGGCGCGATCATCACGTCCTGATGCAGGCGCCGATCATCGGGCGTGACCAGCACGACGCCATTCTCCTCGACGACGCGTCCGACCAGCCGCGGCGAACGGCGTTCGAGCACTTCGACGATGGAACCTTGACGGCGTCCGCGGCGATCGACGCCGACGACGCTGGCGAGCACGCGATCGCCGTGCAGCACCTTGCGCATCTCGGCCGGCGAGAGATAAAGATCATCGCCGCCTTCGTCCGGCCGCAGGAATCCGTAACCTTCGGCGTTGGCGATGATGACGCCCGGCATCAGATCGAGCTTGCTGGCAACGCCGTAGCCGCCGCGGCGGTTCTGGATCAGCTGGCCGTCCCGCAGCATCGCGGCGAGGCGCTTGGTCAGCGCATCGAAATCCTGCGGCGAGCCCAAACCCAGCTCGGCCGCGATCGCTTCGGCCTTCATCAACTGGCCGTGCTCGCCGAGGAACGCGAGGATCGCCTCGCGGCTCGGGATCGGCCTCTCGTAGCGCAGCGCCTCGCGCTCGGCGTGAGGATCGCGCACGCGTGTCGCCGCCGCCGCAGGTGGCCGCGCAGCGCGCGCAGGGGGCGTAGATGCCTTGGACGGACCGGAGCGGCGACCGGGGCCGCGCTTGCGCGGCTCGCCGCCCGGGGCGGGGGGACGGGAACGTGAGGTTCTTCTTCGTTTCAACGGAGGATCCTTGGAGGACGCGCGCAGCGTCGCCGAGCGCTCTTTCGATTGCAAGCCGTCGCGTTGACAAGGCCCGCCAGGGACCAGTATCGTTCGCCGCCCCGCGGGACGCCGTCTGGCGTTCGCACCTTGCCCAGGTGGCGGAATTGGTAGACGCACTAGTTTCAGGTACTAGCGGGTAAAACCGTGGAGGTTCGAGTCCTCTCCTGGGCACCATCGCTTCGTTCGCCGCAGTTCGCGACAAACCGTAGAAGTCCAAGAAACCCGCCTAGCTCGCGGGTTTTTTAATGCGTATCGGTTCGCAGCTGTCCGCAGCCAATCGCTTGCAGCCGGAGTCGAATCACCGTGAGGATAGAACCGAACCGATATGTGTATGTCGATCCCACGGGAATGCTATCCGTGCGTGTCGTTACGGCATGGATTGTCGCCGAGCCAGCCGCAGTGCCTAGTGCGAGAAGAAATATCCGGCGCCCTGCAGCGAGTTGCTGCCCACATTGGCACGAAAAGCATCGATCAATGCGGTTGTGCCGGACATTGAAATTGCGTCCCCAAATCCGTCATAAGTCGTGCCATCGCTGGCTCCAAACTCTTGCTGTTGAGACCAAGTCCCGCCGCTGAGCTCGAAGCTATAAACCGCACCTGGCGAACTGGTGCGTGGCGCACCGATCAAGGCGACGCTTCCGTTCGTTGCTAGGCCCATTCCGAACGTGTTATTCGCGCCGCGATCGGAAGCCATGAGCTGTTGAGAATAACTCCAGACTCCGCCTGAGAGGCCATAGACATCCACCACACCCATGCTTCGGAGCGGATAGCCGATCGACGCGTAAGGTGCACCTATCATGAGTGTCGTGCCTGCCGTGGCGATGCTGGCACCGAAGTTGGAATCTGGGTTCTGGATTTGAGAAATGGTCGGCGGAACCAGCAACTGCTGCTGATTCCAGCACGTGGTCCCGCCCACGCACGATTGCTGCACGAACACAAAGACGCCACCGACATCATTGTTACCGTCGTAGTAGTACGGTGCGCCGATGAACGTCGTGCTTCCGTTGATGGCGATCGAATGTCCGAACCCCTCGGCGGAAGCCGCATCGCCCCACAATTCCTGCGTCTGAACACGACTTCCGCCAGCTCCTTGGAATACATACGCGGCCCCGGCACTCATCACGGCGCTTTTGTCTTTCCCCGGCGCACCGACGAAGACCGCCTGACTCGAAACGCCGACCGAGTATCCGAAAGCATCGCTCTGCTGGCCGTCCGAAGCTACGAGCTTCTGCGTCTGAATCCATGTTCCGCTCGAGTTCGCAAAGGTGTAGACCGCTCCCTGCTGCGCGTGCGTACCCACCGTCTTGTTTGATGCGCCGATTACCAGACCGCCGCCCGACGGGTCGAACGCGATTGCGCTTCCAAAGAAGTCGAGAGCGGCGCCATCGCTTGCCGTGAGCTTCTGTGTCTGGATCCACGTAGAGCCGGATTTTCCAAAGACGTACACAGCGCCCTGACGACTGTTCGACCCGATCGTCGCCGCCGGGTCGCCTACGAAAGCGTGGTCTGCATAGATGAGCACGGTCGACAGTTCGTCCCCGGCAGCGGCGTCGCTGCCTGACACCTTCTGCTGCTCAGTCCAGACGATGCTATCTATCTGACTAGGCGCCGCGTGCAAGATCGGTTCCGCAGCGGACGCTTGCAAGGCAGTCGCCGTGAAAGCGAGCGCAGCGGTGAACATGAATGAAGTGGCATAGGTGAAGCGAGGCACGGAAGCAAGGGATCTCATGTCGTCCTCACAAGTAGCGAAGTGGATGCCGTATCCTTTTCCGACCGGCGCCTCTTCTAGCGCGCGATCAGGTCGCCGCGAAGCCGTACGCATATCCGTCGAATCAACTATTCAACTACACCCGCGACATCCGTTATTCATTGACGAAGTTCTCAATCGAACAACCCGCTACTGCATAGTCAAAATTATTTACTTCTGTCTTACGATACATGTACATACCTTCACAATGAGTGTGATCTTCCCGAAGGAAGCCCGTCGCCATGAAGAAGGCGAAGTGGACGATCGCCGGCGGCCGTATTACGAACATCGGATAGCCGCATGACGGGGAATGCGCCTGTTCCCAAAGATCGAGATGGTAACGACGTCGCAGTGGGCACGACCGTGCGAGTGTTGAGCTTGTCGGGACGTTGGCTAGACGAGATTCCCGAAGATGAAAGGGCCCGGGTACTGAGCATGGTGGGCGAGACGTTTCAGGTGTATGAGATCGACTCGTACGGACGTCCCTGGGTCATGAAGGAATGGCACGGAGTTGATGGACATCCCGACGTTTTTCTCATTGAAGACGTCGCTCTCGATGCTGATGAAATGCTTGTCGTGCGTGCTGATGAGCACGACGCAGGGACATGAACCCGTTTCTGGCGGCTGAAGGAGCTGTATGCCGAACCCGGAAGCGAATCAACATAGTTCCCCCTTGACGACGCGCGAGCGTTGGTCGGGAGGGTTGACGCTCCTTTCGGTGATCCTGTTCCTCGTCGGTTTGGAACTGCTGGGTAATCGATCGCTAACGTGGAATCCCAATCATGCGGGACTGTGTTGGATTCTGGGAGCATTGGTTGCGGTGACAGGATGGATTGCTTGGCCCCGATCCCGCGTTGCGCCCTGGGTAATCGCCCTTAACGCACTCGTCGGCGGCTGGCTGTTTCTCTCATCCTTCGTCATGCACTAAGAAATGGCTGAGCTGCCCGACCTCCGCAAGCGAATAGCGAGCAACGAGGAGCTAGCGCAATACCTTCGACAGCTGAGCGCCGTCTTGCGCTCCCGCGGACATCGGAACAGCGTCTAGCGAATGGAACACGCGGCTCGCTTTGCTACTGAACGTGCTGATCGAGACGAACGCCGACGCCTCGGCGTATCAGGTGGCCGAAACGTATGCGCTGCGCAAGGATCCGGATCGCATGTTCGAGTGGCTCGATCGCGCATTGACGAATCGCGATCCCGGACTCAACCAGATCCTCCGGGATGCGTTTTTCGTGCCCTACAAAAACGATCCGCGCTTTGCGGCGTTCTGCAGAAAGATCCGGCTTTCTGCGCCGCCAACGCCGATCGCCGAAGCGTCACGCTGAGGCCCTTTTCCGAGATCCGAACGCCCGATGGGCAGCGACCGCGTGATTCCGACCCCGTTTTCGCTGTGAACCGGCTCACATTCGACCCGGCGACTCCGACGCAGTCGCCGGAGTCCCGCCGGCGCAACCTCCATCTCCGATCGCGCGATCTCTGAAAGCGCGATCGACCCTTCCACCGGAGGATTTGCAATGACCGTCAAGAATGCCGCCGCCGATGTGCTCGCCGCCGTCAGCGTCATGACCCACGCCCGCAACGCCTGCCAGAGGTTGAACCCGCTCAGCTCGCCGATGACCTTGCAGCAGCTTCAGCAGCGCGCGGACATGATCGACAAGGTGATCCGCGCGCGCTCGAAGTTGCAGCAGCTGCGCAATCGCGCTGCCGCGCTCGAAGATGCGCTGGCGCGCTTCAAGGCGCGCCGCGAAGCGAGGTGCGCATGATCGCCGGAGCTGAAAACAACCGCCGACGCGGCCTTTCCGGCGTGCAGACGATTTCGATCGTCGCCGCGTGCGCGGCGTTCGTGATGGCGCTGCTGGCACTGATGCCGGATTCGTGACATCGCGACAAGCGCGCAAGCGTGTACCGGCGCTCCGCGCGAGGAGCTCGGCGACAGGGATGTCTTCGCGCGCGCCCCGGACACGCGAATCTGCGCGCATCTTCGATGCCGAAAGCATCGATTTCGTCCTCAGTCCGGAGGAGCCGCGCTTGCCGCTACGGACGCTCTCGCTGTGCCTCGCCGGGATCGAAGCGGCCGAAAACATCCACGCCGAATAAAAAACACCTTTTTTTTCGGCCTTTTCCGCTCTTTTTGCCCAAAAACAAGCTAGGCTTGGCGCCGCGGCACGGCTAATCGCAGCCGCGCAACAACCATAACCACCACGATACCTCAGGAGACACGTGATCCATGGCAAGCAAGAAGAAGCCCGCCGGAAAGACCGCATCGCCGAAAACCGCATCCCGCGCAGCTGCCAGGCCGAAGAGCATTTCGGTCAAACCGCTCTCGCAGGTGCTGTCGAAGTCTGGGCTCATCAGCCATATCGCGAATCACAGCGGTGTTGACTCGAAGAGCGTGCGCGCCGTACTCGAGACGCTGGAGCAGACGATCTCGGCAGCCGTGAACAAGAAGGGCGCAGGCATCTTCACGATGCCCGGACTCTTCAAGGTCACGTCGATCGCCGTCGCTGCGAAGCCCAAGCGCAAGGGCATCGATCCTTTCACGAAGGAAGAGCGTTGGTTCGCCGCCAAGCCGGCGACCGTGAAGGTCAAGATCCGTCCGCTGAAGAAGCTCAAGGACGCGGCACTCTGATGTCGTGCTGTCCACCACCAGCCGTACGGCTGGTGGTGTCCTTCGGGGCGTGAAGCCCCGCCGCCGTCGCCCTCGCCGATCGGCAATTTCCTACGCGCCACCGCGGTTTTTCGCCGCTTCGCGCGACGAAGCCTCCTGAGAAACTCGTCCCGAAGTTGATCGCGGGCATGGCCGCTCGCGGCAGGAGGACGTCGTGTCGCCTTCTAAATCCACGCGCCACAATCCGGCGCCGCTCGGCGACGCCGAGATCGAGCACGGCGCGCGCGCGATCGAGATCGTCGTCGACGCCTCGGTCAAGCTGCAGCGCTTGCGCAACCGCATCGCCGCGCTCGAAACCGCGATCAGGCGCGTGCGCGCGCATCCGCCGGAGCTCGCCGCGTGACAACGCGGCGCTTTCCCGAGCGGCGCCGGCACGCAAGACCGCGCTCCGCACTGCCCGAGCTCGAGATCAATCTCGCCGAGAACTGGCAGATACGCTGGTGGTGCGCGCATTTCCGCGTGACGCACCGCGAATTGTTCGCGGCGATTGCCGTGGTCGGGATTTCCGCGGAAGCCGTCCGCCGCGAGCTCGAGGCGCGTGAAGAAAAACGACGCGCGCGCACGCGTCAGCTCGCTGCGTCTCCCGCCGCCGAATCGGGCGGACCTTTGAGCTCGACCGTGTTGCCTTCGGGGTCGGACAAATACAACGACGGTCCGGAACCCTCGGCGCCGTAGCGAGTGCCGGATTCCCCGATTTGTGCGCCGCGCGCCGCGAGATGCGCGCGGATCGCTTCGATGTCGAACGGATCGACGCGAAGGCACAGGTGATCCATGTTGTGCCCTTCGCTGCCCGGAGCGGCGCCGCCCATGCGACCGAGCTTGCCGTCGACGCCGACGATGTCGATCAGCGAATGCCCCGCGCGAAGCTGCACCAGGCCGATCGCATCCTGGCGACGTTCGACGGTGCAGCCGAGCACGTCGCAATAGAAGTCGATCAGTCGCGCCGGATCGCGCGCGCGGATCACGACGTGATCGATGCCGACAATCGCGAACATCGAAGCGAGCCTGGGAATCAGGCGAACGGATCGCGCAGCACGATGTTGGCGTCGCGATCGGGACCGGTCGACACGATCGCAAGCGGCGAGCCCGCGAGCTCCTCGAGCGCACGCAGATACGCGCGCGCCGCGGCCGGGAGATCGTCCCAGCTCGTGATGCCGTGCGTCGATTCCTGCCAGCCTGGGAATTCGAGATAGACCGGCGTGCACTCGGCCCAGCCGGCGGCGTCGAGCGGCGCGTATTCGGTGCGCTTGCCGCGATATTCGTAGGCGATGCAGATGTTGAGCTTGTCCATCCCGTCGAGCACATCGAGCTTGGTGATGCAAAGCCCGGTGATGCCGTTGATCGCGACGGCGCGCTTGAGCGCCACGATGTCCATCCAGCCGCAGCGGCGCGGACGGCCGGTCGTCGCGCCGTATTCCTGGCCGCGATCACGCAGTTTCTGTCCGACTTCGTTGTCGAGCTCGGTCGGGAACGGACCGCCGCCGACGCGCGTCGCATACGCTTTGGCGATGCCGAGAACATAATCGATCGCATCGGCACCGACACCCGTGCCGGCCAATGCGCCGCCGACCGTCGTGTTGCTCGACGTCACGTACGGATACGTGCCGTGATCGATGTCGAGCAACGAGCCCTGCGCGCCTTCGTAGAGAATCTTCTTGCCCTGCTTGCGCAGCTCGTGCAGCAAGCCCGCAACGTCGGACTTCATCGGCTCGACGTAGTCGCCGAACGCGAGCGCTTCGTCGAGCGTCTTCTGGAAATCGATCGCTTCGACGCCGAGATATTTCGTCAGCACGAAGTTGTGATAGTCGAGCGTGCCGCGCAGGAGCTCGGCGAGTTGCTCGGGATAGTGAAGGTCTGCGACGCGCACGCCGCGACGCGCAACCTTGTCTTCGTACGCAGGGCCGATGCCGCGTCCGGTCGTGCCGATCGCCTTGCCGCCGGCCTTCTTCTCGCGCGCCTGATCGAGCGCGATGTGATACGGCATGATCAGCGGCGTCGCCGGGCTGATCTTGAGGCGCGAGCGCACTTCGACGCCGCTCGTCTCGAGCTCCTCGATTTCCTTGCGCAGTGCCGCGGGGCTCAGCACCACTCCGTTGCCGATCAGGCACAGCGCGTCGGCGCGCAGGATGCCTGATGGAATGAGGTGCAGTACGGTCTTCTTGCCGCCGATGACGAGCGTGTGGCCGGCGTTGTGGCCGCCCTGGAAACGCACGACGGCGCCGATTTCCTTGGTCAGGAGATCGACGATCTTGCCCTTGCCCTCGTCGCCCCACTGCGCGCCGAGGATGACTACGGATTTGCCCATTGGCGTATATCTCTTCTTGAATCGGGATTCGATTACCGCACCAGCTGCAACACCGCGAGGCCGACCACGGTCATGCCCGCCCCGATCATACGCAACGTTCTCTCATCGATTTGTTGCAGCTGCTCGGCCATCCGCTTCCAGAGCCTGGGCGATGCAAAGAGGAACAATCCTTCGATGACCAGCACGAGGCACAATGCAGCCGCGAGGTCGCCCTGCACGTCGCGCTACTTGCTTTCCTGCAGATAGCGCAGGAATTCGGATTTCGGATCGAGCACGAGCACGCCGTTCTGCGTCGGCAGCGCGTCGCGATAGGCCTCGAGACTGCGATAGAAACCGTAGAACTCCGGATCGCGGCCGTACGAGCTCGCGTAGATCTCCGCCGCCTTCGCATCGCCCTCGCCGCGCGTCTTGCCGGCATCGCGATACGCTTCGGCCTTTAGCACCTGTGCCTGACGGTCGGCGTCCGAGCGGATGCGTTCGGATGCTTCGCCGCCTTCCGCGCGCAGCGAATCCGCGACGACCTTGCGTTCGGATCGCATGCGCTCGTAGACCGAGCGCAGCACCGAGCTTTCTTCCGGCAGATCGATGCGTTTGATGCGCACGTCGACGACCTCGATGCCGAGGTTCTTGGCACGCTCGTTCACGGCTTGGACGAGGCCTTGCGCAAGATCCGAGCGCGCGCTCGACACGACTTCCTGCAGCGTGTGCGAATTGATCGCGACGCGCAGGCTGTCCTTGACGTTCTGGCCGAGGCGCAATTGCGCGCGCGATTCCTCGCCGGCGACGGCCGTGTAGAACGTCGACGGATCGGCGATGCGCCACTTGACGAAGAAATCGATGTTGACGTCCTTCTTCTCGGACGTCAGGTACCGCTCCGGCGCGGAATCGAGAGTCAATATGCGCTTGTCGAAGCGCTGCACCTGCTGGATCAGCGGCAGCTTGAAATGCAGGCCCGGCTTGAAGTTGGATTCGACGATGCGCCCGAATTGCAGCAGGATCGCGGTCTGTCCTTCGCTGACGACGAACGCGCTCGAGCTCGCGACGAGCACGATAAGAACGGCGATGACGGCGGTGACGATACGCATCAGCGGCCTCCCTTCGCCGGTTCCGGCGTGGCGCCGATCGTCGGCGCAATCGCTTCCACGGATTGCCGCGAAGATTGATTGCCGCTGTCGACCGGGAGATACAAGATGTTCTTGCCGTTGGTCAGATCAATCACCTTCGTGCTGTCGCCGAGCACCTTCTGCATCGTCTCGATGTAGAGGCGCTTGCGCGTCACTTCCGGCGCGAGCTTGTATTCGGCGGCGATCAAGTTGAAGCGCTCGGCATCGCCTTGCGCCTTGGCGATGCGCTCGGCCTTGTAGCCTTCCGCCTCGGCCAGGATGCGCGCCGCTTCGCCGCGCGCCTGCGGAACGACGCTCTTCGCGTACGCTTCGGCATCGTTGCTGCGGCGCTGGCGATCCTCGCGCGCGCTGATCGCATCGTCGAACGCTTCGCGCACTTCCTGCGGCGGGCGCACGTTCTGGAAGTTGAGCGCGGTGACGATGAGGCCCGAGTCATAGCGCGACAGCGTGTCCTGCAGCTTGGTCTTGGCCTGCAGCGCGAGCTCCGCGCTCGGATTGGCCTGAGCCTGCTTGTTGTCGACTTGAGCCTGCTTGTTGTCGACTTCGGTCTTGGCCAGCTGATCGGGCATGATCGAGGAAAGTCCGCTGCCGCCGATGACTTCGCGCACAGCGCTCTCTGCCGCCTGCTTGATGGTCTCGTCGGGATCGCGGACGCTGAAGAGGAAATGCTGGGGATTGTCGACCTGGTACTGCACGTTGAAGTCGACCTGCACGATGTTCTCGTCCTTGGTCAGCATGCGTACCTGATCTTGCGTCGCGCGCACGCCGCCGACGTCGACCTTGACGACACTCTCGATCGGCCGCGGCCATTTCACGTTGAAGCCAGGCGTCAGCACGCGCGAAACCTTGCCGAAGCGCAGCGCGACGCCGGATTCGTTCGCCTTGATCAGCACCCAGGAATCGAGCACCAGCCACGCGATCAGGATGCCGAACACGGCGATCGCAAAACCGCCGCCGCTGCCGCCGCCGAACAGGCGATTGAAGAAGTTGCTGAGGCGCTTCAATGCCGCGTCGAAATCGGGCGATGAATTGTTGCCGCCGCCGCTGTCCTTCCACGGATCGCGCTGCTTGCCACCGCCGGGTTCATTCCATGCCATTGCTCATCACCTCGCTGCGGCAACCGTCGCAGAAGCCGAACGCTCTTTGCTCTTATTGAAAGTGCGGCCATGGATGGCCGCTTCTAGATTTCCCTGCCACCACGACCCATCAGACTACAGCACGGCCGCGTCCGAGGCGATCAGGGACGATCGCATGAATTCAGCTCGTAACCAGTCGCCGTCGCCGTCCGGGAGACCGAACAGCGGCTCGACGAGCGCACGCGGCGCGTCGATGCGGATGCACCAGCCGGAATCCTCGGTTTCCTCGCCGGCCACGAGACCTTGCGCGTGCAGGCGCGCGCGCAGGCGTCCGGATTCCGCCGGCAGGTGGAGCTCGGCCTGGATGCGCTCGGCGCCGAGACGCCGCTCAATCGCGGTTTCGAGGCCATCGAGACCGACGCGCGCGATCGCCGAAACCCACGCGCGCGGCGTTTCGCCGCCATCGATCCAGTCCAGGCGCGGCAATGCGCCTTCGATACGATCGATCTTGTTGAAGACCAGCACCTGCGGCAAATCGCTCGCGCCGATTTCGCGGAGCACGGCATCCACGTCGGCGATGCGATCGTCGCGCTCCGGATCCGAAGCATCGACGATGTGCAGCAGCAGATCCGCATCGCGCGCTTCGGACAGCGTCGAGCGGAACGCGGCGACGAGATCGTGCGGAAGATCGCGAATGAAGCCGACCGTGTCGGCGAGAACGACCGGACCGCAATCGAGCCCGTCGAGACGGCGCACGGTCGGATCGAGCGTCGCGAACAGCTGATCGGCCGCGTACACGCCAGCGCCAGTCAGCGTATTGAAGAGCGTCGACTTGCCGGCGTTGGTGTAGCCGACCAGCGCGACGACGGGAATTGAATTCCGCTGGCGCGAGCGGCGCGCCTGCGTGCGCTGCACTTCGACCTTGTCGAGGCGCTTCTGCAATTGCTTCATGCGCTCGCCGAGGATGCGCCGGTCGAGCTCGAGCTGCGTTTCGCCAGGCCCGCGCAAACCGATCGCACCACCGCGCTGACGCTCCAGATGCGTCCATCCGCGCACGAGGCGCGTCGACATGTGCTTGAGCTGCGCAAGCTCGACCTGCAGCTTGCCTTCGTGCGAGCGCGCGCGCTGCGCGAAGATGTCGAGGATCAGGCCCGTGCGATCCACGACGCGGCACTCGGTGAGCTTTTCGAGATTGCGTTCCTGCACCGGACTCAACGTGCGGTTGACCAGGATCAGATCGGCATCCAGCGCCTGGCGCTGGAGCTTGAGCTCCTCGGCCTTGCCGGTGCCGACGTAGTAGCGCGGATTGGGCTTGTCGACGCGCGCGGTCAGCGTGCCGACCACGCTCGCGCCGGCTGAGCGTGCGAGCTCGCCGAACTCATCGAGTGCAGCCGGATCGTTGCGACCGGGATCCTGCGGCTGCAGCAGCAGCGCGCGTTCGCCTTTTCGGGATCTTTCGAACAGCGGGAATTACTCGTTCTGGTCGGATGCGTCGGCCGAAGCCGGTGCGCCCGGAGACGCGTTTTCGGGTCCGACGCGGACGTTGCGCGTCGGCACGACGGTCGAGATCGCGTGCTTGTAGACCATCTGGCTGACGGTGTTGCGCAGAAGGACGACGAATTGATCGAACGACTCGACGGTGCCCTGCAGCTTGATGCCGTTGACGAGATAGATCGACACCGGCACGCGTTCGCGCCGCAATGCATTTAGAAATGGATCCTGCAATGACTGCCCCTTGGACATGGTCTTTTTCTCCACCTTCGAATTCCCCGAACCGGGAAAAAACCGCGCGGCGCAATCTGCGTCCGGACGCCCCAGTTCAACCATCGTTCATGTTTCCGACCAACCCATCTTAACGATTTGTTCCGGCAAATAAAATGGCGTGCGACACGTCTTCACGATTTGGCGACATTTACGCCCAGGAAACGCCCGACGGCGTCCTCGACGTGCGACCGACTGCGTGAATCGTCGGGATCGAACCAGCGCGCATCGAGCTCCCCGCGCAGCCATGTGGTCTGCCGCTTGGCAAGCTGCCGCGTGGCAAAGATTGCGCGTTCGCGAAAGGTGGGGGCGTCGGCGGCGCCCTCAAGATGCTCCCACGCCTGGCGATAACCGACCGCGCGCAACGCCGGCAGATCGGGACCGAGATCGCTGCGCTGGCGCAGCGCGCGCACTTCGTCGAGAAAGCCCGCTGCGAGCATCGTGTCGAAGCGCTCCTCGATGCGCGCGTGCAGGCGGCTGCGATCCTCCGGCACCAAAGCGAGCTTCAAGAATTTCCACGGCGGCCGTCGCGCGCCGCCGCCGATCTGCTCCGACAACGGCTTCCCGGTCAGCTCGATGATCTCGAGCGCGCGCTGGATGCGCTGCGCGTCACCCGCACGGATGCGCGCGCCGGATTCGGGATCGAGCGCGGCGAGCCGATCGTGCAGCGCAGGCCAACCCATGCGTTCGGCTTCGCCGGCAATGCGCGCGCGCAATTCGGGCGATGCGTCCGGCAGTTCCGACAAGCCGCGCGTCAGCGCCCGAAAGTAAAGGCCAGTACCGCCGACGAGAAGCGGCACGCGACCACGTTGTCCGATCTCGTCCATTTCCCGGAGCGCGTCGCAACGGAAATCGGCCGCCGAATACGGCACCGCCGGATCGCGGATGTCGATCAGGCGATGCGGCCATCGCGCCAGCGTCGCCGCATCGGGCTTCGCCGTGCCGATATCGAGACCGCGATAAACCAATGCCGAATCGACGCTGACGAGATCGAACGCATATCGATCGGCAAGCGCGCACGCGAGCGCAGTCTTGCCGGTGGCGGTGGCGCCCATCAGGAGAACTGCGGACGGGCGTTGGTCGACGGCGTGCATCGGGCGAGTTTAGGGGAGAGAACGCAATGACTCGAACATCGATCACCTCGCATGCCGGCCAGCCTTTCGAACGCCCGGCACCGCCCTCAATTCCCTCATCCCGCGCCCGCCGCCCCTATAATCCGCCACCCCGCAAGGATCACTCTCCATGTCTCAAACGATGAAAGCCCTGGTCAAGCGCGAAGCCGCCCGGGGCATCTGGATGGAACAGGTCCCGATTCCCGAGATCGGACCGAACGACGTGCTGATCAAGCTGGAGAAGACCGCGATCTGCGGTACGGATCTGCACATTTACAAATGGGACGAATGGTCGCAGCGCGTGATCAAGCCCGGCCTCGTCATCGGACACGAATTCGTCGGCCGCATCGTCGACATAGGCGCCGGCGTGCGTGGCTATACGCTCGGCCAGCGCGTGTCCGCCGAAGGCCACGTCGTCTGCGGCGTGTGCCGCAACTGTCGCGCGGGCAAGCAGCATCTTTGCCCGAACACGGTCGGCATCGGCGTCAACCGCAACGGCGCGTTCGCCGAATACGTCGCGGTGCCCTCCTCGAACCTGTGGCCGATTCCGGACCAGATTCCGTCCGAGCTCGCCGCGTTCTTCGATCCCTACGGCAATGCCGCGCATTGCGCGCTCGAATTCGACTTGATCGGCGAAGACGTGCTGATCACCGGCGCGGGCCCGATCGGCATCATCGCCGCCGGCATCGCCAAGCATGTCGGCGCGCGCAACGTCGTCGTCACCGACGTCAACGATTATCGTCTCAAGCTCGCCGCCGACATGGGCGCGACGCGCGTCGTCAACGTCTCGAAGACTCCGCTCAAGGAAGTCGTCAAGGATCTGCACATGGAAGGCTTCGACGTCGGCCTCGAGATGAGCGGCAATCCGCGCGCGTTCAACGACATGCTCGATTGCATGTATCACGGCGGCAAGATCGCGCTGCTCGGTCTTCTTCCGAACGGCGCCGGCATCGACTGGGACAAGGTCATCTTCAAAGGTCTCGCGCTGCAGGGAATCTACGGCAGACGCATGTACGAGACCTGGTACAAGATGACGCAGATGGTATTGACCGGTTTCCCTCTACAGAAAGTGCTGACGCATCAGATCCACATCGACGATTTCCAGAGAGGCTTCGACCTCATGGATTCGGGCAACTGCGGCAAGGTCGTCTGTTCGTGGAATTGAAGCCGCCTCCCGGCGCTGCCGATCGACCGACGCCGTCCGCGGCATCGCGATGGTTTCGCCGGGAGTCGGTCAGCCTGGGCGAAATCGCTCTGCAGACGTTCTCGGTCGTGCTCGGCATCCTGCTCGCGCTCGGCATCGACGGCTGGAAACGCGATCGCGAGCAGAAGCAGGACGTCGAGGACGCGATGCGGGCCGTGCGCACCGAGCTCGCCGCCAATCGCGAAGCGCTCAAGCGCAACCACGATCATTTGATCGCCGTCGAGAACGACCTGCGCGCAAAGGACATCGGCAAGACCGGCACCGAGCTCGCCTGCAACCAGTACAAAGGCTGGTCGGGAACGGGCATGGCGCTGCTCGTCAGCGCGGCCTATCAGACGGCGATCGCCACGCAGGCGTTCGCGCACATGGAGTTCGCGCGCGCGCAGACGATTGCCGCGGCCTACGGACTGCAGGCAGCGTATCTGGACTACCTCGGCAAGATCATCGACGTGATCCTGCGTGGCGGTGCGATGCCGCCGGAATCGTGCGCCGGCATCCTCGACGAGCTGGCCCGATTCGCCGACACGCTCGATAGCGCGTACGCGAAAGCGATCGACGCTCCCGCCGGCGCTGGGCCTGCGGCTCCCTGACCCGAAGACCTTCGATGTCCGACCGCCGTTTGCGCGATTTGATCGAAAGCTCGCTCGCCGAGCTGGTGCCCGGGCCGCTGCTCGTCGCGCATAGCGGCGGCCTGGATTCGACCGTCCTGCTGCACGCGCTCGCGCAGTCCGCTGCGGCGCGAGAGCGCGGCCTGCGCGCGGTGCACGTCGACCATCGCCTGCAATCCGACAGCGCAATGTGGGCGCGCCACTGCGCCAACTTCGCCGCCGAGCTTGGCGTGCCGATCGACATGCGCACGGTCGAAGTTGCGCGCATGCCAGGCCTCGGGCTCGAAGCGAACGCGCGGCGCGCGCGCTACGGCGCGATCGAAGAGATGCTCGGAACGGGCGAGATCCTCGTGCTCGCGCATCACCGCGACGATCAGGCCGAAACCGTTCTGCTCAAGCTCCTGCGCGGCGCCGGTCCCGAAGGCCTTGGCGCGATGCGCACGCTGCGGCGTCTCGGCCGCGGCCTTGCGTGGCGGCCGCTGCTCACGCTGCCACGTGTCGCGCTACGCGGTTACGCCGAACACCATCGTCTGACCTGGATCGAGGATCCGAGCAACGCCGACGTTTCGCTGGACCGCAATTTCCTGCGCATCGAAGTGCTGCCGCGCATCACCCGGCGCTGGGCCGAAGCCGAAACCAGCATCGCGCAGAGTGCCGCGTGGGCGCGCGCCGCGGCCGACTTCATCGACGATGAAGCCGAGCGCGCGCTGGCGCGCGTGCAGGGTCTTGATCCTTGCACGCTCCGATTCCGCGAATGGCTGGCGCTGCCCGATGCGCTGCGCGATCCGGTCCTGCGCCGCTGGCTGCGCTCCATTTCGCTGCCCGAACCGACGCAATTCCAGGTCGCCGAGCTCGTGCGCCAGCTCGGCGAAGCCGGCGAGGATCGTCAGCCGTGCGTGCGCTGGCCCGGCGTCGAAGTGCGCCGCTATCGCGATCTTCTGCACGGCCTGCCGCCATTGCATTTCCCGCCGCTCGACTGGAGCGCCGATTTCGACGGCGCCGATCTGGAGCTCCCGGGCGACATCGGCACGCTGCGTCTGGTGGGCCTCGAATCGACCGCGCTGCCGCCGCGCCTAGCCGAGCCGATCCGCGTGCGCTTCCGCCGCGGCGGCGAAAGCCTGCGCCTGGCGGGCGCCACGCACACGCGCGAGCTGCGCGATCTGCTGCAGGAAGCCGGCATCCCGCCCTGGCAGCGCAGCCGCCTGCCGCTGATGTTCCACGCCGACGGCGCACTCCTCGCGGTGGCCGACCTCTGGACCAGCGATGCGGGCGCCGAGATCTTCGCGCGCTCGGGCGCGCGGCTCGCCTGGTCGCCTCGCCCCAATTGATCTTGCGCGAGCGCTGAGCTAGCTTGCGCGCCATGCCGCCCGCCGCAGAATCCTCCCAAATCGCCGAATTCGAAAAATCGCTCGACGAGCTCGAGCAGCTCGTGTCGCGCATGGAGCAAGGCGATCTCAGCCTGGACGATTCGCTGAAATCGTTCGAGCGCGGCATCGCGCTCTATCGCAACTGTCAGAGCGCGCTCGAGCAAGCCGAATTGCGTGTCAAACAGCTGCTCGATCCGGCTGCGCCCGAGAACGCGACGCCGTTCAATCCCGACACGCCGTAATCTTTGCGATCGTCCTTGATCGCTTTTTCGAGCGGCGTCGATCCTGCATGACGTGCGTGCTATCTGCGAGTTCAACGCGGCCATCCTTGGCCGCACTCTTTAATAACAGCACTCTTCGATCGATGTTGTGAGCGACCTGTCTCCAGAACTCCTTGCCCTCTCCGCGCGTGCCGACGCCGTGCTCGCGCGCACGCTGCCGCCGGAGGATCAACCGCCGGTCGAGCTGCATCGCGCGATGCGTTATGCGGTGCTCGGCGGTGGCAAGCGCTTGCGTCCTTTGCTGGTCTACGCCGCGGGACAAGCGTTCGACGTGCCGCTCGAACGTCTCGACGCTGCTGCAGCGGCGGTCGAGATCATTCATGCGTACTCGCTCGTCCACGACGATCTTCCGGCGATGGACGACGACAGCCTGCGCCGCGGGCGACCGACCTGCCATGTCGTGTTCGGGGAAGCGATGGCGATTCTCGCCGGCGATGCGCTGCAGGCGCTCGCGTTCGAAGTGCTCGCGCACGATGTCGCGCTCGATGTGCCTGCTAGCGTTCGCGTCGAGATGCTGCGCGCGCTGGCCGTCGCTTGCGGATCGCACGGCATGGCCGGCGGCCAGGCGTTCGATCTTGCGGCGGTCGGCAAGACGCTGACGAAAGACGAGCTCGAGCGCATGCACGTGCACAAGACCGGCGCGCTGATCCGCGCGTCGGTGCGTCTCGGTGCGCTCGCCGCCGGTTGCGAGGATGCCGCGACGTTCGACGCGCTCGAACGCTACGGACACTGCGTCGGGCTCGCCTTCCAGATCCGTGACGATCTGCTCGACATCGAAGCCGGCACCGAGCAGCTCGGCAAGACCGCCGGCAAGGACGTCGCGGCGGCAAAGCCGACATATCCGTCGATACTTGGCGTCGACGAGTCGCGGCGCGAGCTCGCCGCGTTGACGGAAGAAGCTCTGGCATCCGTTGCCGCGCTCGGCGAGCGGGCCGCGTCGTTGCGCCGACTCGCGCGATTCGTGGCCGATCGCTCGAGCTGAAACCATTCGGCGGGCCTTGGCCCACCGAATGGTTCAATCCATCGCTTGATTCAATTGACCAGCCGGATCGTCAGCGGATAGCGATAGCGCTCGCCGTTGTTCGCCTTGATGGCCGCGATGACGATCATGATCAGATCGAACAGGCCGACCAGCCAGATCAGGATCGCGCCGATCAGGATGAAGATCAGAATGAAGCAGACGATGAACGCGATCGCCATCGTGATCTGGAAGTTGAGCGCTTCCTTGCCCTGATCGTCGACCAGCGGATATTCGTTCTTCTTGATCTGCCAGATGATCAGCGGGCCCAGGATCGATCCGAACGGAATGACGAAACCGACGAGCGCGGACAGGTGCGCGAACATCGCCCACATGCGCTCGTCGCTCGTGCCCGGCGGAGACGGTGGTGCTGCCGGCGGCGGGTTCGGCGGCGATGCCGGCGGTACGGTGTCGTTCTCGCTCATGCGCGGATCTCCCCTCGGCGGATGACGGCGCCACTATTTCGCATAGCCCGCGCGAATTCAAGCGCAGGAAGTCACGGGGAAGAAAATAGCGTTAAAGATTTGAGCGATTTGCCTTTCTTTATTCGCCCGCCACCGTCATGCGATCGACGAGGATCGATCCGCAAAGAATATGCGAACGCAAGTCGACGTCGCTGCCGATCGCGACGATGCGATCGAACATCTCGCGCAGGTTCGACGCGATCGTGATCTCCTCGACCGGGTACGCGATCTCACCGTTCTCGACCCAGAATCCCGCCGCGCCGCGCGAATAATCGCCGGTGATGAGCGACACGCCCTGCCCCATCAATTCGGTGACGACGAGGCCGGTGCCCATGCGCTTGACCAGCGCGGCGAAATCCTCGCGGCCGGTTTCGACGACGACGTTGTGCACGCCGCCGGCGTTGCCCGTCGACGTAAGGCCGAGCTTGCGCGCCGAATAGCTGCCGAGGATGTAGCGCGCGAGTACGCCGTCGCGGATCAGATCGGAATCGCGCGTAGCGACACCTTCGGAATCGAACGCGGTCGATCCGTGTCCGCGCGGAATGCGCGGACGCTCGACGATTTGCATCCAATGCGGAAACACGCGCTTGCCGGCGTGGTCGACCAGGAAGCTCGCGCGACGATACAGCGCGCCGCCGCTGACCGCGGAGAGGAAATGTCCGATCAGGCCACGCGCGACTTCGGGTGCGAAGAGAACCGGGCATTCGCGCGTCGAGAGCTTGCGCGCGCCGAGGCGCGCGACCGTGCGCTCGGCAGCCTTGCGACCGATCGATTCCGCCGAAACGAAATCGCCGGCGGAGCGTGCAGTGTCGTACCAGTATTCGCGCTGCATGCCGGCATCGTCCTCGGCAATCAGCGCGCACGAGAGCGAATGGCGCGTGCCGCGCTCCGTGCCGACGAAGCCGAGTGAATTCGCGTACGCGGTCATCGAAGCGCCGGCCTGCACCGAGGCGCCTTCGGAATTGTCGATGCGCGGATCGAACGCGCGGCCCGCGTCCTCGATCTCGATACCCAGGCGAATCGCTTCCTCCGCGGTAATGTCCCACGGATGCCACAAGTCCAGATCCGGAAAATCTCGCGCCAGCAGCGCTGCTTCGGCGAGACCGTTGGCCGGATCTTCCTCCGTGAACCGCGCGATGGCGCAGGCGTGCTCGACGGTCTGCTCGATCGATTTCGGATCGAGATCGGCGGTGTTCGCCGAGCCCTTGCGCCGGCCGAAATAAACCGTCACCGAAACGCCGCGATCGCGCGTGCGCTCGACCGTTTCCACTTCGCCGAGGCGCACATTGACCGCGAGGCCCTCGTCGATGCTCGCCGCGACGTCGGCTTCGCTGGCGCCCTTGGCGCGGCAGCGGCGGATCACGTCCTCGGCGATCTCCGATAGGCGATCGAGCTCGGCCAAGCTGTTATCTTTGTCGATGATGATGTCGTTCACTGGTGTTTCCTGTCCTGATGCGCGAACGCGAATTACCCGATGAGCCGCTGCCGCCGAGCCGCAGCCAACAGCGCCGCGAGGCGCTCGAAATCTTCAAGCTCGCCGAAACGCTGGCGAACCTGAGCGACGCAGAGCTCGGCCGCGTGCCGCTCGACGACGAGCTGCGCGACGAAGTGCTGCGCACGCGCGCGGTCACCTCGCACATAGCGCGCAAGCGCCAGACCCAGTACCTCGCCAAGCAGCTGCGCAAGCTCGGCGACGAAGCGCTCGACCCGATCCGCCGCGCGCTCGATCGCGATCGCGTGCAGGCGCATCACGACGCCGCCGAGCTGCACCGCGTCGAAACCTGGCGCGACCGACTGATCGCCGAAGGCGACACGGCGCTCGACGATCTCATCGCACAACATCCGACGGCCGATCGCCAGCACCTGCGTCAACTTGCGCGCAACGCGCGCGGCGAGCGCGAGCGCAACAAGCCGTTGCATGCGTATCGCGAGCTGTTTCGGGCGCTGCGCGAGTTGTTGGCCGACGCGCCGTAACTGCCACGACTTACTTCGCCGGGATGACGAAATGAGTGAACACAGCTCCGACTACGCCGCCGTCCCGCCCACCGTCATTCCGTCGATCTTCAACGTCGGCTGCCCGACGCCGACCGGCACGCTCTGCCCGTCCTTGCCGCATACGCCGACGCCTTCGTCGAGCTTGAGATCGTTGCCGATCATCGAGACGCGCGTCAGCACTTCGGGGCCCGAGCCGACCAGCGTCGCGCCCTTGACCGGTCGCGTCACCTTGCCGTTTTCGATGAGGTAAGCCTCGCTCGCCGAGAAGACGAACTTGCCGTTGGTGATGTCGACCTGGCCACCGCCGAAGTTGACCGCGTAGAGGCCTTTCTTCACCGACGCGATGATCTCGCCGGGATCGCTTTCGCCGGGCAGCATGTAGGTGTTCGTCATGCGCGGCATCGGCAGGTGCGCGAATGACTCGCGGCGGCCGTTGCCGGTCGCGGCCATGCCCATCAGACGCGCGTTGAGCTTGTCCTGCATGAAGCCTTTCATGATGCCGTTCTCGACCAGCACCGTGCAGTTCGTCGGCGTGCCTTCATCGTCGATGCTGAGCGATCCGCGGCGTCCCGCCAGCGTGCCGTCGTCGACGACGGTAACGCCGGGCGCCGCGACTCTCTCGCCGAGCATGCCGGCGAACGCGGAGGTGCCCTTGCGATTGAAATCGCCTTCGAAACCGTGGCCGATCGCTTCGTGCAGCAGCACGCCGGGCCAGCCGGGTCCGAGCACGACCGTCATATTGCCGGCCGGCGCGTCGACCGATTCGAGATTGACCAGCGCGACGCGCACGGCTTCGCGCGCGAACGCATGCGCGCGGCCGTTCTCGAGCAGCTCGTCGAAACCGTAGCGGCCGCCACCGCCGGCGTTGCCGGATTCGCGGCGTCCGTTCTGCTCGGCGATCACCTGCACGTTGAGGCGCACCAGCGGACGCACGTCGGCGGCGAGCGTGCCGTCGGAACCGGCGAAGAGAATCGTGTCGAGACCCGCGGCGATGCTGACGATGACCTGCTTGATGCGCGGATCCTCGGCGCGGCAGAACGCGTCGACTTCGCGCAGCAGCTTGATCTTCGCTTCGCTCGACAGCGTTTCGATCGGATCGATCGCCGGATACAGCGCGCGACCGGTCGCGATTGCGAGCGGCTTGCCGACGCCGTTCGCGCCGCTCTGCGCGATCGCGCGCGCGGAACCCGCGGCATCGAGCAGCGCAGGCAGCACGATCTCGTCCGAGTACGCGAAGCCGGCTTTCTCGCCCGACAACGCGCGCACGCCGACGCCCTGCTCGATCGAATGATTGCCGTCCTTGACGATGCCGTCCTCGAGCACCCACGACTCGCTGCGCGAATGCTGGAAATAAAGATCGGCGGCGTCGATCGACGGTCCCATCAGGCGCGTGAACACGCGCTCGAGATCGCCGGCGGAAAGGCCTCCGGGCCGCAGCAGCCGCTGTTCGGCCTGCGCAATCAGTTCGGTCATGGAAAAGTACGTCGGGGCGGTGATGCCCCGTCAATGGGGCCGCACACGGTAGGGCACAAGCTCGGGTCAGTGCAACTCGCCGCCTTCAGGCTTCGCGTCGCCGGGTTTCGCGCGCGGATTTTCCTTCGCGATCAAGGTGATCTGCGGCTTGTCCCAGCTTCCCGACACCTGATAGCGCGATCCGATGGCCTTCCCGAGTGGCTTGCCGAGAACGCCTTGCAGGACCAGGCCCGCAGCGGCGCCGACCGGGCCGCCGGCGATCGCGCCGACGATCGGCAAAGTCGCGCCGGTGTGCGGGCTGACCACCATCTGCTGGTCGTAGTCGCGCGTGCGAAGTCCGGTGCGTCCGGTGATGACGATGTCCGCCGCCGGACTCTTGATGATGAGATCCGACGTGTACGCGTTGCCGTTGTCGAGACCGAACGTTCCGGTGATCGAGTTGAAGCTGAGGCCCGATTTGAAGAAGTCGCTGAAATCGAGCGTGAGGCGACGCGGAATCTCGCTCAGCGAAAGAAGCCCGAAGATACGTCCGCCGGCGCCGGGATTGACGTCGAGGATGCGTCCTTCGGCAACCTTCAGCGTGATCGCTCCGCTCTGAAGCTTCGGCAATGCGAACGCCGACGGCGGTCCCGCCCACAACGCATCGATATTCGCGGTCGTCTGGCCGCCGTCGATCAGGCCCGGAAATCCGAGCGCGTCCATCATGTGGCCGAGATTCTGTGCGGTCATCGTGATGACCAGATGCGAGCGGTTGTTCTTCGCCGTTCCCGTCCAGTCGCCGCTCGCGCTCATGTTCACGTTCGGCGATTTCGATTCGAGCTTGTCGATATGCATGCCGTCGGCGGTCGGATAACTTTCGAATTGCGCCGCGCCGAAACTCGCTTTGCCGAGCACGAAATCATCGACCGCGATGTGCAGCGCCGGCAGCGACGACGGCGCGACATCCGGCAACGCGCTCGAATCCTCGCCGCCTTCCTGCGGCGCATCCGGCCAGTGGAATCGCGCCATGCGCGCGGTGACGCCGTCGCGCGCGTGGCCTTTGCCGGGAATGGTCAGCGTGCCGGCAAGGCCGGGACCGTCGAGCTTGAGCTCGGTCATACCGGCGTTGTCGGAAACCACGAGGCGCGTCGCGCCGAAATTCCGGTCGCTGATGCGGAAGTCGTCGGCGCGGATGTCGACGGTCTGGATCAGGCTGTCGCTGCCGCCGCTCTCGACCTCGCCCTTGCCTTGCACGAGATCGAGCCAGCCGCCGGCATCGAAGGTCGCCACTCTTCCGCCGATCGCGATGCCGCGCGCGGGAAGATCTTGCGAGGGCGATGCGCCGAGCTCGACGCGCGCCGCGAGCGGCTTGCCCGGCGCCGGCAAACGTCCGCGCGCTTCGGCGACGCTGCCGAGCTTCGCGGTGAAATTCTGTCCTACGAACGGAAGGTCGAGATTGAGGCGGAACGGTTGCGCGGTTTCGGCAGCCTTGCTCAACGGCGAAGGCAGATCGATCGTGGTCCCGACGAGATCGCTCGATACGCTCAATTGCTTGTGTCCGCCGGCCGGATCGTTGGAGCTCTCGATCGTGAGCTTGGCGGTCCAGTCCGATTCGCCCGGAAAGTGCGTCAGCGCCGGTGCGAGATCGGGCACGTCGGCGAACACGGTCGTTGCGGGGAAGCGCCCGACGAGATTCGCTTCGAAAGAATTCCGCGAATTCTCGGCGTAGCCGCCGGTCGCGATCGCGAGCTTGGCTGGACGCTGCCGGAAACCAACGGCGAGCGGCCCCGCCGCGAAGCCGGTCTGGTTGAAGCGCACGACGCCATTGGCATCGACGAAGTGCAAGTTGAATGCTTCGTCGTCGAGATTCGCATCGCTCAGCATGACGGTTCCTTCGAGAGCGACCTTCGAGCCGTCCTTGATCGGAAGATGCATCGTGAACGCGAGATCACCCTTGCCGCCGATCGCGATGTCCTTGAGCGTGTCCTCATGGCTCTTGCCGATCGGCGATCCGCGCACGAACGCGAGCAGGTTCGCGCCGCTGCCGCTGCCTTTCGCAGAAAGATCGAGCACCGAATCGGCGAAGCTCGCGATACTCGCGCTGGCGTTTGCGACGCGGATGCCTTTGACTTCGGCCGACGCGACTTCGACCTGCATGCTGTCGCCGATGAACGTCGCGACCGCGTCGAGATGCTCGGCGCGCGGCCATTCCGGGTTGTAGTCGAACACGGTATCGATGACGTGTCCGCGTGCCTCGAAGCGGCCGCTTTCGTCGTGGAACGGCCAGCTGTCCAAATCGCCGCGCACGACGACTCGGCCTTCGTCGAGACGGCCTTCGACGATCGCGCGATCGAGAAACTGGATGACCTGCGGCGCCATCGAGGTGGTCGGCCAGAAAAGTTTCGCCGCAGTGACGTCGGCGTGCGTGACGACGGCATAGAGATCGAGCAGCGGACGGGTGTGATCGTCCTGCACTTCGATGCCGCCGCGCAGCTCGCCGCCGAAGTTTTCGCCTTCGAACGCGACGCGGTCGGTCTCGATGCGCCAGGCGTCGTCGGTGCGGAACGCGACGACGTCGCCGCCGAACTGGCTGAAGAGAAACGGTTTGCGGAACACGCGCTGATAGTCGACGCGCAGCGGCTGCACCGGCATGCGCAGCATCATCGCGGCTGCGTCGGCGCGAATCTCGGCGTCGAGATGCTCGACGCCGGGAATGCGATCGGCCATTGCGAAACCCAGGCCGAGCAAGTCGGCTTCGGCGTCGAAATCCTCCGCTCCGTTCCAGCGCAGCGACGCGCGCGTCAGCGTGCCTTGCGGATGCGCCAGATAGAGCCAGCGGCGCAGGCCTTCCGGCGCGCGCGTCGTCAGCATCGCAAGGCTGCCGATCGGCTCCAGCGAAAGATTGGTCGCGGCCGCGCGATATGTCGCCGTCTCCGCGCCGCGGCGCTCGATGCCGATCCGCGCCGGCGATGGGGCGTCGGTGCCGCGCGTCAACACGAGATCGGCGACGTCGGCCGTCCAGCCCGATTCCTCGCGCGTCCAGCGCGCGACGAATGCGAGGCGATCGAGGTGCGCACGCGGCGAGATGTCGACGCCCGTCGCCGCCGGAATCGTCTCGCCGGTCGCGAACAGCGCATCGGCGAGATCGACCTTGAGACGAAGATCGTCGACTTTCGCAGCCTCGACCTTGACCCACACCTGCACGTTGCCGCGTCCGGCCAGAAGCTGCACGCCGGCGAACGAGCGCTGGCCCGCGAGCTGGCCGATGTCGACTTCGCGTCCGCCCGCGTACAGCGTGCCGGAGCGACGGTTCATGTCGACGTCGGCGATGAGATCGAGCGGCGCTGGACCCGCGGCGAGATTGCGCACCTTGCCCGCGATGTGCGTGAGGCTGCCGCGGTTGTCGACGCGAAGCTCCGAGGCCGCGAGTGCGAGGTGCACGTCTTCGGCGGGATCGTCGATGCCGAGCTTGAAGTCCTTCAACACGAGCGCGCCGAGCGCGCCCATCGAGATGTCGGACGGCGCCGCCGACGGCGCGCTACCGATCTCGATGCCGAGCATGTGCCAGCCGTCGTCGGCGTGCACGAGGCGCACGTCGAGACCGACCAGTCGGAATTCGCTCCACGCGCGCTCGCCCTGGAACGGCGCATATAGATCGAACGCGATCTCGGCACGCGGCACTTTCAATACCGGCTTGTCGCCACCCTCGGCGCCGATGCGAACGTCTTCGAGCGTCAATGCCGGACCGCCGCCGAGCCACGCGCCCGTCACGTGGCCGATATGCACCGGCTGATGCACGCGCTCGGAAATCCACGCCTCGATGCGTTCGGGATTGCGCACCAGCCACGGCATCGCAAGCTGGGTCAGACCGACCAAGACGGCGAGCGCGATCACGACCGTCGTCAGCACGGCGAACAGCGCGAAGCGAAGCCGGCGCAGGGTCCGCCGCAACATGATCGTCAGCGCCCCCGCCAGGTGTTCCGATGCCGGCGCTGTCGCTCAGAGGAGCACGACATCGTACTGCTCCTGCGAATAGTGCTCCTCGGGTTGGAAACGGATGGTCTTGCCGATGAATTCCTCGAGCTCGGCGACCGCGGCCGATTCTTCCTCGAGGATGCGGTTGACGACTTTCGGCGCCGCCAGCACGAGCAGCTTCTGCGCTTCGAACTGGCGCACCGCGCGCGTGATCTCGCGGAAGATTTCGTACGTGATCGTCTCGGCGGTCTTGAGGCTGCCGCGTCCGCCGCAGGCGGGACACGGCTCGCACAGTTGCCGCTCCAGACTTTCGGTGGTGCGCTTTCGCGTCATCTCGACGAGGCCGAGCGGCGACATCTCGTACACCGTCGTCTTGGCGTGATCGCGGGCGAGCGATTTCTCGAGCTGGCGCAGCACCTGACGGCGATGCTCCTCGTCGATCATGTCGATGAAGTCGATGATGATGATGCCGCCGAGATTGCGCAGACGCAGCTGGCGCGCAGCGGCCTGCGCCGCCTCGAGATTGGTGCGGAACACGGTCTCCTCGAGATTGCGCGTTCCGAGGAAGCCGCCCGTATTGACGTCGATGGTCGTCATCGCCTCGGTCTGGTCGACGATCAGATAACCGCCCGACTTCAGCGGCACGTCCTTGCGCAGCGCCTTCTGGATCTCGTCCTCGACACCGTAAAGATCGAAGATCGGCCGCTCGCCCGGGTAATGTTCCACGCGCTCGGCCAACTCCGGCATGAACTGCTGCACGAACGTCGCCGCGCGGTCCAGCGTCTCGCGCGAATCGATGCGCACCTTCTCGATGGTCGGGCGCATCAGATCGCGAAGCGCGCGCAGCGGCAGGCTCAAGTCCTCATATACGCGCTCGCCGATGCGCGCGCGCCCGATGTTGTCCTGCACGGCCGTCCAGAGCTTGCCGAGGTAATCGATGTCCTCGGCCAGCGCCTCGCGCGATTCGCCCTCGGCGTTGGTGCGCACGATGTAGCCGAAGCGCGTCTCGCCGATGAGCTCCGCCAGCATGTCCTTGAGCCGCGTGCGCTCCGATTCGTCCTCGATGCGCACCGAGACGCCGAGCACTTTGGAGTACGGCAGCAGCACGAGGTATCGCGACGGAATCGAAAGATGCGTCGTCAGTCGCGCACCTTTCGTGCCGATCGGATCCTTGACGACCTGCACGACGATCTCCTGCCCGTCGCGCACCAGCTCCCCTATCGACGGCACCGGCATCGCCGCATCGCCGTTCTCGGCGATCAGCGGCGAGTGCAGGCGGATGATGTCCGAGGCGTGCAGGAATGCCGCACGATCGAGGCCGATCTCCACGAACGCCGCCTGCATCCCCGGCATGACCCGGCTGACCTTGCCCTTGTAGATGTTGCCGACATAGCCGCGCCGAGTCGCGCGCTCGACGTGCACCTCCTGCAGCATCCCGTTTTCGACCAGGGCGACGCGGGTTTCGCGCGGGGTGACGTTGATCAGGATCTCTTCGGACATGAAGTCACTAGGTCGATGGCGAAACCGGGCGTCCCGCCGCAGCCTGTGACGACGCGGCCTGCGGGCACATTTCCTGTACCGGAGCGGCTTGCAATCCGCTCACTTGGCGCGGGCAGTTAAGGTCACTTATAGCTGTCGCGCGCCTGCATTGTCGACTGCCGGGCGGTCCCGCGCGAGCGCCGCCCGCGCCCGGGCTGTAAACTTTCGAGGCAGTCGACTTTTCCGGAACAGGTTTGTCCGCCACACCCCGTTATCGCTTCGCCGACGTCGAGATCGATCTCGACGCACGCGAAATCCGCCGCGCCGGCGTGCTCGTCGATGTCGAAGCCAAGGTGTTCGATCTGATCGAGCTCCTGCTGCTCTCGCGCGATCGCGCGATGAGCAAGAACGAGCTCGTGGGCGCGCTGTGGGGCGATCGGCCGGTGACCGACGCGGCGCTCTCGCAGCAGCTGCGCAAGGCGCGCCGCGCGCTCGGCGACGACGGCGACGCACAGCGCGTGATCCGCACGGTGCATGGACGCGGCCTGCGCTGGGTCGCCGAAGTGAGCGTCGCGGAACCCGGGCAGCCCATCGCGGCGGCACCGGTTGTTGCGGTGGCGCCGGCTCACGCGTCACCGACGATGCCGACTCCGGCACGTCGCCGTCGCTGGATCGCAGCCGCCGCCTGTGCCGCGATTCTCCTCTTCGCCGCCGGACTCCTGTCGCGCTACACGATCCGCGCCGCAGGCGACGGCGCATCGCGCGTGCGCATCGCGGTGCTGCCGCTCGTCGACGGCACGGGCGAGCCGGATCTGGCCTGGACGCGCACCGGCCTGATGGGCCTCATGACCAGCCTTCTCGGACAGGACGGCAAGATCGAAGTCGTGCCCGCCGACAACGTGCAGGCGACGATGACGCGCAGCGACGCGCCCGATCTCGATCTCATGCGCCGCGCGTTCGGCGCGACGCACTTCGTCGCCGGATCGTTGCGCCGCGTCGGTCCGATCTATGAGCTCGATCTTCGCCTCGTCGCGGCCGGCGCCGCCGAGCGCCACGAAACACTGCACGCATCGACGCCGGCGCCGCTGGCGGTCGACGCGGTCGCGCGCGTGCGCCGCTGGCTCGACCTGACGCCGCTGCCCGACGTGCGCGGAACCGGCATCGCAAGTCCGTTTCTCGCCGAAGCCTATGCGCGCGGGCTCGATGCGCAATTGCACGGCGATCACGCCGGCGCCAAGAAATATTTCGAGATATGCCTCGATCACGATCCGGGCCTGGCCTGGCCACGCCTCGGGCTTGCGATCGCGCAAGGCGCGAGCGGCGAGCAGAAGTTGAGCGAAGACAACGCGAACAAGGTCGCGGCTGCGGCGCGCGAACGGAACGATCGCGATCTTCTCGTGCCGGCGCTGCGCCAGCTCGCATCGCTCGCTTATCACCGCGGCACTCTCGAAGGCGCCGCCGCGCATCTCGACGAAGCGATGCAGCAGCTTTCCGCGGCCGATCAGCCGCTGGCGATGACCGATCTTCTGATCGCATACGGATCGATCGACGACGACCGCGGCGACTTCAAACGTTCGCGTGCGCAATTCGAAGAAGCGCTGCGTCTCGCGCGCGAAACCGGAAACCGCCGCGGCGAAGCGTCGGTGCTGGTCAATCTCGCCAGTCTCGACAACGGCGCGGGCGATGCCGCCGCAGCCGCGGCGATGCTGCGCGAAGGACTCGATGCCGCGCGCGCGGCGGGCGATGCGTATCTCGAAGGCACGACGCTCGGCAATCTCGGCGCGACCGAAGCGAATCAGGGCCATCTCCTCTCGGCGATCGCGCTGCTCAAGCAAGGCCTCGCGATCGCGCGCGCGCGCAACGATACGAATCTGATCGCGATGATCGGCATGCAGCTCGCGTGGACGCTCGCGCCGTTCGGCCGCGACGACGAAGTGCGTGCGCTGGCGCACAAGATCGTCGCGCTCGGCGAGTCCGCGAAGAATCCGTACTGGCAGGCCGAAGCGCATTGGGTGCTGGCGGGTCTCGCCGCGCGTCGCCACGAGTGGCCGCAGGCGTTCGCCGAATTCGATCGCGCGCGAGCGCTTTATTCCGCGGACGGCATGACGCGCAACCTCGCGCCGGTGCTTGCCGAGATGATCGCCGCCGCCAGCGACGCCGGCGATGCCGAACGCGCGCGCGAAGCGAATGCCGCGTTTCGCACGATCGCCGCCGCCGATCCCGGCGCATGGAACGCATGGCTGCCGATGCTCGACGCGCAGCTGCGCAAGGCCGACGGCGATGCGGTCGGCGCGGCGGCGGAATTGACGCATCTTCTCGACGGCGTGCCGCCTCCGCGCGATCCGACGGCGCAATCGGCGCTGTTCCAGCTCGGCCGCTGGCAGCTCGCGCTCGGCCGCCCCGATGCGCTGCTCGCGCGTCCCGAATGGAAACGGCTCCTCGACGAGCATCCGGATGCGATTGCGCTGCGCGTCGAAGCGTTGCGCGACAGCGGCGACAGCGCCGCGGCGGATGCGGAACAGAAACGTCTCGATCGACTGCTCGCTGCGTCCGAGCTCGATCTCGATCCGGCGTGGCTTGCGGCCGAATGAGCTAGGCGAGATCGAAGCGCCGCAACAGCATCGCCGTCTCGTGGAGCGGCAATCCCATCACGCCTGAATAGCTTCCGTCGAGTCGCGACACGAACGCCGCCGCGCGACCCTGGATCGCGTATGCGCCCGCCTTGCCGAACGGCTCGCCGGTCGCGACATATCGGGCGATGTCGTCTCGCGTCAACGCCATGAACGTGACGCTCGATTCGCTGAACGCATGTTCCTCGCGCGAGGCGCTGACGCACCACACGACCGACAGCACGCGATGCGTCTTTCCCGACAGCCGCGCGAGCATGCGCGTCGCATCGTCGGCGTCGGTCGGTTTTCCGAACACGTTGTCGTCGAGCACGACTTCGGTATCCGCGCCGATCACCAGCGCGTTCGGCACCGCCGCGACCTGCATCAATCCGGCGCCGGCCTTCTCGCGCGCGACGCGGCTGACGTAATCCTCGGCCGGCTCGCCGGGTTCGCGATGTTCCGGTACGTCGACGTCGAGCACGGCGACATCGAGCCCGAGCTGGCGCAACAGCTCTCTGCGTCTGGGCGATTGCGAAGCGAGGTAGATCACGAGGCTTGGTCTTTTCCGATCACGCGCGATGATACGGATGCCCGGCCAGCATCGACGCCGCGCGATACAACTGCTCGGCGACGACGAGACGCACGAGCATGTGCGGCAAGGTCAAGGGTCCGAGCGACCAGCGCTGGTGCGAAGTCGCGAGGATGTCCGGCGCGTGGCCGTCGGGACCGCCGATCAGGAACGCAAGATCGCGTCCGTTCATGCGCCAGGCCTTGAGCTCCTTGGCGAGATCTTCGCTCGACCAGGGTTTGCCGCGTCCGTCGAGCGCGACGATGTGCGCATCCTTGAGGAGCGCCGCGCGGACGGCGGCGCCTTCGTCGGCGATCGCGCGCGCGGGATCGCGGCCTTTGCCGCGCGCGCCGAGGCGCACCTCGACGAGGTCGAGCGGAAGCTCGTGCGAGAGCCGCTTCGAGTATTCGGCGAAGCCGTCGGCGACCCAGGCCGGCATGCGCTCGCCGACCGCGATCAGGCGCGCGCGCATGCCGGAGTCCTGTCGGGCTTCAGCCGGCGAGCGCCGTCGGCATCTGATCGCCGACGGTCCACAGGCGCTCGAGTCCGTAGAACTCGCGCGTGCGCGGCAGCATCACGTGGACGACGATGTCGCCGAGATCGACGAGAACCCATTCGGCTTCGCGCTGGCCTTCGACGCCGATCGGCGGCAGGCCCGCGTGCTTGGCTTGCCTGACGACCTCCTCGGCGATCGACTTGACGTGGCGCGAGGATGTTCCGCTCGCGATCACGAGAAGATCGGTCACGCCGCTCTTGCCGCGCACGTCGATTTCCTGGACGTCGCGCGCCTTCAGATCGTCGAGCGCGCCGAGCACGATACTTCGCAGGCGATCGTTCGGCGCCTGGGCGGCGGGCTTCTTGCGGGTCCGAGTGGGTGTTTTCTGCGCTTTCGCGGCAGCCGGTTTCGGCTTCGCGGATTTGGCGGGGGTCTTGCGAGCAGCGGAAGATTTGCTGGTCTTGGGAGTTCCGGCCTTGCGCGGCCGGATGCGCTTTTCCGACGTAGTCAAGTGGAAACGACCTCTGCGATCGATACGCCTCCATTGGCGCAAGATCAGTATAGGCCCAATTCCGTAACCGTGTTGTTGCAGCGGCCGGCATAGCGGCCGCGTGCTATAAGCCGCGCATGCAGGCCGAGGAAACGACCGCACTCCTGCTCGAGCGCGTCCGCGGCGGCGACGAGGCCGCCCGCGAGCGCCTCGCGGCGCGTTACCTGCCGATGCTGCGCCGCTGGGCGCACGGCCGCCTGCCGGCCGCGACGCGCGATCTCACCGATACGGACGACCTTGTTCAGGTCACGCTGCTTCGCGTGTTGAAGCAGGTAGGACGGTTCGAGTACGGCGGCGTCGGCAGCTTCCTGGCATACCTGCGCTCGACGCTGCTCAACCTCTTGCGCAACGAGATACGCCGCGTGGCCAGGCGCGGCGAAACCACGGAGCTCGACGATGCCACCTTGCCCGACGAAACCGCGTCTCCGCTCGAACAGGCGATCGGCCGCGAGCGGCTGGAACGCTATGAATCGGCGCTCGAAGCGCTGCCACCGCGAGCGCGCGAGCTGGTGATCATGCGCCTGGAATTCGACATGACGTACGAGGACATCGCGCGCGAAGCGCAGTCGACGCCGGACGCCGTGCGCATGGCGATCCGCCGCGCCGTCGAGACGCTGGCGCGTTCGCTCGGAGCCAACGCATGACCGACGATGACCGCCTGCGCGATCTGCTCGATCGTTTCGCCGATGGCGATGCCGTCGACTGGAACCGCGTGCGCGGCGCCGAGGCGACGTTGCTCGACGGGCTGCACACGCTCGACGCCGTGCGCAGCGCGTACCGGCGCATCGGGGGCAGCGAAGAGCTGCACGAGCGCAGTCTGTTTCAATGGGGCCCGCTCGCCGCGATCGAGAAGATCGGCAGCGGCACCAGCGCAGAGGTTTATCGCGCCTGGGATTCGGGCCTGGCGACGATGGTCGCGCTGAAGCTCCTGCGCTCGGAAGCGGCGGCAGCGGGCCTGGGCAACGCGGAGTTCCTGCACGAAGGCCGCATGCTCGCCAGGATCAGCCAGCGCAACGTGCTGCGCGTCTACGGCGCCGCCGTGCACGACGGGCGACCCGGCATCTGGAACGAATGGGTCGAAGGCCGCGCGCTGGACGCGATCGTCGCCGCCGACGGTCCGCTCGGCGCGGAAGAAGCCGCGCACATCGGCGGCGAGCTCTGCGCCGGCCTCGCCGCGATCCATGCCGCCGGCCTCCTGCACGGCGACGTCAAGGCCAGCAACGCGATGCGCGCGCGCGGCGGGCGCATCGTGCTGACCGATCTTGGCGCCGCCGGCAAACCCGATGCGATCAATGCCTCGCTGTGCACGCAGGCGACGCCGGCTTACCTTTCGCCGCAAGCGCGCGATGGCGCGCCGCGCGCGCAGGGCGATGATCTCTACGCGCTCGGCGTGCTGCTGCATTTCCTCGTGACGGGCGCGTATCCGGAGAACGGCGCGAGCCGCCTGCGCGAGCTGCGGCCCGACATCGACCGCAACCTCGCCACCGTTGTCGAGCGCGCGCTCGATGCACAAGCGACGCATCGCTACGCCGACGCACACGCATTCGCCGATGCGCTGCGCGCAAGCCGCGGCGAGGCGAGCCCGCGAACGAAGATGCCGCGACGGCGCGCGATCGCTGCCGCGCTCGCGATCGTCGTCGCGGCGCTTGCCGGCCTTGGCTGGTGGAACCTGCGCGCCGCGCCGTGGAAACCGGAGCTCGAGCTGGTGCGCCGCACCGATGCAGGCACCGAGCCGCTCCGCGACGGCGCGCGGCTCGGTATCGGCGATCGCGTCGATCTGATGCTGTCGACGAATCACGCGGCCTGGGTGTACGTACTGAACGAAGACGCGCGCGGCGACTTTCACGTTCTGTTTCCGCTCGACGGACTCGCGCTTTCCAATCCGCTGTCCGCGGGCGATGCGATCACGCTGCCGGGCCATCAGGGCGCCCGCTCGCTGTCCTGGGAGGTATCGAGCGCCGGCGGTCGCGAGGAATTCCTCGTGCTCGTCTCGCGCGCCCCTCTCGCCCGCCTCGACCAGCGTCTTGCGGCGTTGCCGGCCGCGTCGATTGGCGAGGTCGAGCGCGGCCTGACGCGCACGCGAGCCAATCCGCCGGCTGAGCTCAGCCTTCGCGGCGCGCATCTCAACGAGGTGCTGGCCGAGCTCGACGAAGATCTCGCGGATCCGCGCCGCGTGCGCGTGCGCGCGTGGCGCTTCAACGACGCGGCCACCGATTAGTGCCGTTCGGGGACTAGAATCGTCGCAGGGAGGCGGCGCATGGGGAGTCAACGCCAATCGATCGTGCTTCGCGCACTGTGCGCCGTCGGCGTCGCGGCGTGCGTGCCTGCGCGTGCGAACGAAGCGCTCGACTTGCTCGCACGCGGCGCGTGCACCGCAGCTGCGAAGAGCGCGCAGCAAATGCTGGCCGGATCCGAGCACGACGGCGATGCCGCCGTTGCCGACACGCTCGCCATCAACACGCGTATCGCGCTCGATTGCAGGCGGCCCGAGACGACCGACCTTGCGAGCTGGCTCGACCGCGAGCTCGCGCTGCGCGTCCGCTTCGACGGCGAGGAGAGCGCCGCCGCCGCGAAGGTCGCGCTGGAGCAGGTCCGGCGCAACATGCAGCTCAATCGCCTCGCCGAAGCCGACGCGGCGCTCACCGCGCTCGATGCGCGCAACGAGCAGGCGCACTGGCCCGCGGACGTCGCCGCGCGCATCGCCGACGCGCGCGCTTCGTTGCACAACCTGCGCGCCGAAGCCGAACCGGCCTACGAAGCCGCCACGCGCGCGATCGCGCTCGCGCGCACGAGCGGCGACGACACGACATTGATCCACGCGCTAGAAAACCAGGCCTTCGCACGGATCCGACAGCGCCGCGGCGCCGATGCGATGGCGCCGCTCGCCGAAGCCGACCGCATCGTGCGCGAGCGCTTCGGCGAGAACAACCGCGAGCGCGCGGAAACGTTGCGCTTCACCGGACAAGCGCTGCGCGACGCCGGCAATCACGGCGCGGCGATCGACGCGTTCGAGCAGAGCCTCGCCAACTTCAAAGCGCAGCAGGAGATCGACGAGCATCAGATCGCGGTAACCACGCTGAATCTCGCGCAGACGCTGAAAATCTCCGGCGATCTCGATCGCGCGGAGGCGCGTTACGAAGAAGCGCTCGCCGCGGACGCGCGCGCGCCCGATCCGGCGCGCCGCACGCGCCCGCCGATCCTGCACGGTCTCGCCAATGTTCTTCGCGACCGCAACCAGCACGCGCGCGCGGTGACGCTGTATGCGCAGGCGTTGCCGCTGTTCGAGGACGTCTACGGCAAGGAGTCGCCGCAGCTCGCGCAAATGCTCAACAACTACGCGAACGCGCAGGCGAACCTTGGCCACTACGAGGACGCAATCCGCATGTATCGTCGCGCGCTCGCGATCGCCGATGTGCGCAAGAGTAGCGACCCCGGCGACTATCTGCCGCTCGCCAACATCGCGATGATCGACGTCTGGCAAGGCCACCACGTCGCGGCGGAAGCGGGATTTCGCAAATCGATCGAGCATTCTCGCGGAACGTCGGCCGGCAGCGAAGCGAGCACCTTGTTCTCGCGCATCGGCCTCGCCGCGAGCCTCTGGGGACAACGGCGATACGACGACGCGTTCGCGGCCGCCGTCGCCGCCGAAGAGACGCGCGAGGCGGCGCTGCGACTCGCTGCAAGCCGCCTCGGCGAGCGCCAGTCGATCAACTTCCAGGAATACCAGCGCGTCAGCCTCGACTTCGTGCTCGCGATCGCCGCCGCGAGCGGCAAGCCGGCGCACGTCGAGCGCGCCTGGGAGCTCGCGATGGCCGCGCGCGATCAGGTCACGTCGATCACGGCGCAGCGTCTTGCGGCGGCGCGCGCGTCGACCGAACCCGAGCTGGCGCCGCTCTGGAATGCATGGCGCGAAGCGAGCGGCGCGCTGGCGCTGGCCGAGCTCGATATCGCCGCCGAGACATCACGTATTCAGCGCGCGCAAGAGAACGTCGATCGCGCCGAGCGCGCGCTGGCCGCGGCGATGCCGCTCGGCACGGCGATGTCTTCGGCGAACATCGGTTTCGCCGAGCTGCGCAAGTCGCTGCCGGCGGACACCGCGCTGGTGCTGTTCTCGCCAGTGCAGCCGCGCGTGCCCGAGGATTTTTCGTCGACCGCGGCGGAAACCCGGGCGCCCGACGTCTACGCGTGGATCCTCGCGTCGGCGGATGCCGGTGTGCGCGTCGTGAAGATCGGCGCCGCCGACGACATCGCTCGCCGCATCGCAGCCTGGGAAGCCGCGCAAAGCGATCCGCGCGTCGCGCTCGCCGAAGTCGCGCGGCGCGGCGCGGCGGCGCGCGAGGCGATATGGACGCCGCTGGCGCGCGCGATCGGCAACAAGCGCGTGCTCGTGGTGCCGACCGGCGCGTTGCATCGAATGGCTTGGAACGCGATGCCGCACGGCAACGGTTACCTGCTCGACGCGGGCTACAGCTTCCACGCGCTGAACCACGAGCGCGAATTGATGGCCGCTCCGACGTCCGCCGCCGAGACGACCGGACGCCTGCTCGCCGTCGCCGATCCCTCGATATCGGCGACGCCGGCGACTTCGACGCGCGCGTGCGCAAACGGCGTCGCGATTTCGCCGCTGCCGGGCGCTCGGCGCGAAGCCGAGCGTATCGGCGCGCGCTGGCGGCAACGCTTCGGCTCGGAAGGATCGGCGACGATCCTGGAAGGCACGAGCGCGACGGAAGCGCGCGTGCGCGCCGCCGCGGGCGATGTCGAGGTACTTCATTTCGCCACGCACGGTCTCGAGCTCGGCGGCGATTGCGCGGCCACAAGCGCCGTCGTCGCGCGCGGCTTCGCGCTCGCGGCCGATGCGCCGCTGGACGATGCCGCGGCGCCCGCGGCCGCCGCCGCGCTGCTGCTCGCGCCCGGCGACGCGCCCGGCGACGACGGTCTTCTCACCGCGCAGGAAATCGCTTCGCTCGATCTTTCGCACACGCGCCTCGCGGTGCTCGCCGCCTGCACGACCGCCGCCGGCACGACGCGCCATTACGAAGGATTGTTCGGCCTCGCACGCGCGTTCCGCCTTGCCGGCGTGCGCACGACGATCACGAGCTTGTGGCCGGTCGAGGATGCGGCGACCGCGGAATGGAGCGAAGCGCTGTACGCCGCGCGGCTCGATCGCGGGCTCGACACCGCGCAGTCGCTGGCGGATGCGCAGCGCACCGTGCTCGCCGCGCGGCGCGCGCGCGGCGAGTCGACGCATCCGTACTATTGGGCCGCGTTCGTGGCGTCCGGCGACTGGCGCTGAGCGCGCGTCACTCGAATGCGTTCGCGAAGATCCGGTCCGGATCGGATTCGTATGCGCCGATATCGGCATTCGCGCCGATGACGCGCGCGAATCCGCTGCCGCGCTGGTCCCATTCGTAATCGCCGACGTTGTTGCCGGCATCGATGACGGGACTTCCCGGCAGCGGCGCGTGCGTCCGCGTGAGTCCGCCGTTGTGCGCGAGCGGTCCGAGCAACGGATCGGACACGATCGTGTCGGCCGGCAGGCTCAGGAACGAGACGCGCACCAGGTTGTTCGCGCCGGTGATCGCTGCGTTGTCGTTGCCGCCGACGTCGCGCAAGGCCGTGCCGCCCATGTTGTTGGCGACGATGCTGCTCTGGATATCGAGATCATCGCCGATGAAAAGGCCCGCCGCGTACGGCATGCCGCTGGTGTTGTTGACGATCGTCGTGCTCTGGAGCGCAAGTGGAACGCCGCACACGACGCCGCCGACGGAAATGCGGGCGGTATTTCCCGAAATCGTGCTGTTGAGGATCGTGCACGTGTCGGTGGCCGAGTTGCCGGTGACGATGATGCCGCTACCGGTGTCGACCTCGTTGCCGGAAATCGTCGTGCGCAGGACGAATGCGCCGGCCTGCGCGTATACGCCGCCGCCGCGCGAGAATCCGCCGCTGACGGTGTTGTCTTCGATCGTGCTGTATTTCGCCGTGAAATAGCCGATCGACGCGATGCCCGCGCCGTAGGAGTAGCCGACGTCGGCGGTGATCGAGTGGCCGCTCACGCGACTGCGCAGGAGTCCGACGTTGCCGCCCGCGAGCACGCCTGCGCCGCCGGCGACGTCGTCGCCGCTCGCCGAGGTGATCGAGCAACCGGAGATGATCGAATCCGTCGCGGTGAACGCGCCGGCGGTGGCGATGCAGCCGCCGCCCGCGCCGTTCAGATCGGGCGTCGTGTCGCTGAGCGCACAACCCGTGACGACGGCATCCGTCAGATACACGTTGCCGAGCGACAGGATGCAACCGCCTTGCGAGTAATAGTACGTGCCGCTGGCGTAAATGCCGTTCGCGATGGTGACGCCCGAGAGGCGCATCGTGCCGGCGCCGAGATGATAGAGCGCGCGGCCGTGTCCGGCGGCGTCGATCGTGAGCTGTGCGGCGCCCGGGCCGTCGATGTCGACGTCGCCGACCGTCGCGATGATGCCGGTGTCGAGCGTGATCGTGCCGCATGTGAGCTGCGTCATGTCGATCACGTCGCCGTCGACCGCGGCGTTGAGCGCCTCGCGAAGGCTGCCGGTGCCGCCGTCGCTGCAGCTGTCGACGAAAATCGTGCCGGCCGGCCGCATCGCCTTCATCGGCTGCAACGCCTTCATGCGTCCCGATGCGTGCAGGCCGAGCCGTTCCGTCAGCGGCACCTGCGGACGTTGCAGGAACAGTGCAAGCGGAGGCGGCGCTGCGTGCGCTATGTCCGTGGTGTGGCTCATCGTCAATGCCGCAGCGAGGCACGCGGCGAGCGGCAGACGGCTTGGACGAAGACTCTCGCTGCTCGTTGAATGGAACGTCATCGTATCTCCCCTGGAATCGATGCTTTCCAAGAGAACACCGCGGCACGTCCGCAACGAACATGCATGCGATGTTCGAAAGTGCACGCGGCGGTGTTCTCCGACATGAAGCCAAGGGGAGTCATCGCCATGCCGCGCATCGTTCTCGCCGCCTGCCTCGCCATTCTCGCGCCGGCCGCCGAGGCTGCCGTCTGCACATGGAACGCAGCGAGCGGCAACTGGACCACCGTCACGAACTGGAGCGGCTGCTCGGACGGTGGCGGCCCTTCGACGCGAAGCCCGGGGCCGGGCGACATCGCGGTGTTGGTCAACGGCGATGCGAATCTGGACACCTCGCAGACCGTGTTCGAGTTCGAGCTTGGCGCAAACGGTGTGTTGTCCGTCGCCGGAAGCGTGCTGCCGACGCTCGAAGTCATCCACGCGCTGCGCCTCGCCGGCGGACGCGCGACGAACATCCTCGGCACCAATCAGCTGTTCCTCAAACTTGATGCCGGCGGCACCGGCTCGCTGCTGGCGCCGACGACGTTCGAGAACGCGGTGTTCTTCGAGAATTCGGGCGCGGTTTCGCTGGGATCGGCGAATGGCACCGCACTGACGCTGCTCGTCGCCAGCGAGGTGCGCAACATGGCGGGCGGCACAATCACGATGTCGGGCGGCGACTCGCGCCTTTATCTCGGCACCAGCAGCAAGCTGGTGAACAACGCCGATGCGACGCTGACCGTCAATGGCAACCTGCTGGTCGCGCGGCCCGACGCCTCGCCGAGTTACGGCGCACTGACCAATTTCGGCACGATGGTCGTCAACGGACCCGGCACGCTCGACGTGCCGCTGGGCAACCAGGGTCGCCTGGAGCAATTCGGCGATCTCACCGTCAACAACGCGACCATCGCGTGCGATCTGCTTTCGCCGACCGATGGTTGTCGTTTCATGTTTTCCACCGATCCTTCGATCGGCACGATCACGCGGCTCAACAACGCAACGCTGGCGCTGGGCGGCAGCGAGGTCGATCTGTTCCTCAGCGAAGGCTCCACCCTGGCCGGCACCGGCACGGTCGATGCCGGCGTAGTGGTTCGCGGAACGATCGCGCCGGGGGCGTCGGGCGGTCCGCCGTACGGCGTGCTGATTTTCGCCGGCGATCTGGCGGTGCATGCGACCGGCGCGATCGCTCTCGACCTCGGCAATGCCGCGAGCTACGACCACCTGCAGGTCGGCGGCACCGCAACCGCCGGCTACGACTCGTCATGGGCGGGTTTCGGACGCCTCAGCCTGCACCTTGCGGCGGGCTACGCGCCGGCGCTCGGCGAAGCGCTGCCGGTCATGACTTACGCTGGCTTCGGCGCCGGCGCTTCGTTCCATCGCATCGATGCGAACTACGCGCTCGACTATGCCGCGCGTTTCGATCCGACGGCGCTGGTGGTGTTTCCCGCGCCGCGCCTGACGATCGACAGTCCGAGCCTGATCGAAGGTTCGAGCGGACAGACTCCGATGGCTTACCACCTGCGCCTGTCGCAACCCTCGGCGCTGACCGTCAGCGTCGAGGTGCTCGCTCACGACGGCACCGCGGTCTACGGCACGTCGCCCTCGGGCGACTGGCTCTTCGCCGATGGATCCGTGTTGACCTTCGCGCCCGGCGAGACGGAGAAGATGCAAGTCCATCCGATCAACGGCGACACCGTCCTCGAAGCCGACGAGTCGTTCACCGTCGAGATATTGCGCAACAAGGTCGTCAACGCGGCGATCGGGAATGGTTTCGCCGGCGATCCGTTCGGCGTCGGCACGATCCGGACCGACGAATTGCCGCCGGACACGCGCTTCGTGCTGGTCGGCAAGGACAACGGCACATCGGACCGCAAGATCCGCCGCTACACGACCACCGGCACCTTCATCGATACCTGGGACGACCGCATGCAGAATGCGCTCGGCAACATCGTCACCGGCATGTGCTTCTCGCCGACGGGCGAAGTGCTGGCAACGCGGTTCGCCTATCCGATGCCGATCCTCTACAGCCGCCACGGCGCGATGTTGAACGAAGACTTCGGCGAGCCGGTGTTCGTACCTACCAACGAATCTTGCGTCTACGATCACGCTGGCAACGTCTATGTCGGCGTCGCCGGAGCCAGCGGCTCACCCGACGAATCCGTGGCGGTGCACAAGTATTCGCGGTACGGCGAGTTCATCGACAACTACGTGCTGCCCACCGGCACGCGCGGCACGGATTGGATCGATCTCGCTGCCGATCACTGCACGCTTTTCTACACCTCCGAAGACACCAGCGTGCGCCGCTACAACCTGTGCACGCACACCGCGCTGCCGGATTTCGCGACGGGCCTTTCGCCGCCGTACTGCTACGCGCTGCGGATCCGTCCGAATCGCGAGGTGATGGTCGCGTGTCAGGAAGCGGTGCATCGCCTGAGTCCCGACGGCGACAATCTGCAGACGTATCCGCGCCTGGACCTCGGCGAGACCGACGCCGGCGGACTCTTCGCGATGAATCTCGATCCGGACAACACCTCGTTCTGGACGGCCGGCATTTTCAGCGGCGAGGTTTATCACGTCGACATCGAAAGCGGCACCGTCATCGCAAGTTTCAACAGCGGGCCGGGCGGCGTCGCGGGGCTCGCGGTGTACGACGAGCTCCACTACGAGGCGCTGTTCGTCGACGGTTTCGATCCGGTCTCGCCGACGCCGCCGGCGATCTTCAAATTCCAGCCGCTGCCGGACTGCGAGCGAGAAGAGGAGGACGAGCGCGAAACGCCGCCGTTCATGCCGCACTGGATGTTGCGCACCGCGAGCGAGGATTGTCCGCCCGAGGGCGATTGAGCAGCGCGCTTGATCCAGATCAATGCGGGCACCTGCTATGGGTTCACGCTCTTAGCCGAACGCCCCAGGTCTTGGGATTTTCGCCCAGGCGGAGCTTGCAGCTGTCCCGACGGAAAGTCCGTAATGGCCAGGCCGAAGGCGTGCTGCCCAGCGGAGTCTTCCATGTTGCGACATCTTTTGCCGATCGCCCTTCTCTCGTTTGCGCCCTTGCTCGCCGCGCAAGTTTCCTTCGTCGAGGTCACGCCGAGCACCGATCCCTACTTCGTCACGCCGGACACCGAAGACTTCTGGGTCAACGCGGTCGCGCCGGCCGACTACGACGCCGACGGGCATATCGATCTGGCGGTCCTGGGTTTCTACGTCGTCTACAACGAAAGCGTCGAGGACAAGCTGCTCTTGTTCCACAACGACGGCGAAGGCGCCGGTGGAGAGTGGACGTTCACGTCGACCGAAGTGCCGCTCGGCGGCATCTTCGCCGGCGCATCCGATCTTGCCTGGGGCGATATCGACGGCGACGGCGACTACGATCTCGCGGTCGCCTCCGAAGGCGTGACGGTGATCTATCGCAACGACGGCGGCGCCTTGAACGCAATGCCGGTTTCGCTGCCGGGCTATTTCGAGGATTCCACGTACGACGATGCGTACGACCTGCGTTCGCTGACGTTCGCCGACTTCGACAACGACGGCGACGTCGATCTCCTGATTCCGTCGATCTACGACGAGAACACGTTCAGCTACCACACCGCGCTGATGCGAAACGACGGCAGCGACGGCGCCGACGGCTGGGTCTTCACCGACACGGGCGCCGCGATCGACGCGACCACGCACGCGCAGAGCGCGTGGCCGGATATCGACGGGGACGGCGATCTCGACCTGTTCCTGACCAATGTCGATCCGTATACGGAAACCGGATTCATTCGGCTCTACACGAACGAGGGCGGCACGTTCACAGCGAACGATCCGCTCGGCGTGCGCGTCGAGCACGGCCTCGCCGACATCGCCGACGCGGACGCCGACGGCGATCAGGACATCCTCGTCGCCGGCAACATCCACGAGGCCGACGACACCTACGACACGGTGCTGCGCATCTACACCAACGACGCCGGCACCTACACGCCGACGACGCTCATCCAAGCGCCGAACGCGGACTGGCTCGATCTACACGCCGCGACCTGGGCCGACTACGATTCGGACGGCGACGTCGATCTCCTGGTCACCGGCAATTTCATCGGCGACACCGAGATCGAAGGCAAATCCGAGATCTTCGCCAACGACAACGGCACGTTCGCGCCGCTCGGCGTCGCGTTGCCGGCGCCGATCGGATCGATCGGACGCGGCGGCGCGTTCACGTGGTTCGATCTCGACGGCGACGGCGATCTCGACTACCTGGTTTCCGGCGCCTTCTTCGTGCCCGACGGCCAAGGCCTGGTCGAAGCGAAGATGCGCCTGTTCCGGAACGCAAGCGATGGCGCCAACGCGCCACCCGAAGCGCCGACCGGATTGCATCCGGAAGGCGACGGCGCCGCCGTCGCGCTGGTCTGGAACCCGGCCCTCGACGATCACACGCCGAGCGGACAGCTGACCTACGACCTGCAACTCTGGCGCGACGGCGTGCCGGTCACACTGCCCGAACGCCTGCCCGAGCCCGGCAACGTGAGCACAGCGACGCGCTGGAGCTTGGCGAATCTCCCCGACGGCAACTACACGTACAGCGTGCGCGCGGTCGACAGCGCGTACGCCGGCGGCGCGCAGGCGCAAGGCGGTTTCACGCTGCCGTTCGATGGGGAGACGATCTTTACCGACGGGTTCGACCTCGCCGGCATGGAGATCTGACGGCGCTCGGGCCGGCAAGCAGCCGGCTCCGCGCGCAACTCCGGAATCGCGAAAAACCCCGATTCAGCCGGGCACGGTAAACTAGACGGCCTCATGCTCGGCGTCCGCCGCCTTTTCCCAATGTCCACGCCGGCTCCAGAACCCGTCAACGATACCGTCGCCTTTTCCGATCTCGGACTCGATCCGCGATTGCTCGAAACGCTGTCCGAAGTCGGCTACGAATCGCCCTCGCCGATCCAGGCCGCGACGATTCCGCCGCTCGTCGCCGGCCGCGACGTGCTCGGCCAGGCGCAGACCGGCACCGGCAAGACCGCCGCGTTCGCGCTGCCGATCCTGTCGCGGCTCGATCTTTCGCGCACCAAGCCGCAGGCCCTGGTGCTGGCGCCGACGCGCGAGCTTGCGATCCAGGTCGCCGAAGCGTTCCAGCGCTATGCCGCGAAGATGCCGGGCTTCCACGTGCTGCCGATCTACGGCGGACAGAGTTACGGGCCCCAGTTGAGCGGGCTCAAGCGCGGCACGCATGTCATCGTCGGCACGCCGGGTCGGGTCATCGATCATCTCGAGCGCGGCTCGCTCGATCTTTCCCAGCTGACGACGCTCGTGCTCGACGAAGCCGACGAGATGCTGCGCATGGGTTTCATCGACGACGTCGAGACCGTGCTCAAGAAAACGCCGCCGCAACGCCAGATCGCGCTTTTCTCCGCGACGATGCCGATGCCGATCCGGCGCATCGCGCAGACGTATCTGCGCGAGCCGGCCGAGATCACGATCAAGGCCAAGACGACGACGGCCACCAACATCCGCCACCGCTATTGGTGGGTTTCGGGCTTGCACAAGCTCGACGCGCTGACGCGCATTCTCGAAGCCGAGACGTTCGACGCGATGCTGGTCTTCGCGCGCACCAAGCAGGCGACCGAAGAGCTTGCCGAAAAACTGAAAGCGCGCGGATTTTCCGCCGCTGCGATCAACGGCGATATCGTGCAGGCGCAGCGCGAGCGCACGATCCAGCAATTGAAGGAAGGCAAACTCGATATTCTCGTCGCGACCGACGTCGCCGCGCGCGGCCTCGACGTCGAGCGCATCAGCCACGTTCTCAACTACGACATTCCGTACGACACCGAAGCCTACGTGCACCGCGTCGGGCGCACCGGCCGGGCCGGCCGCAGCGGCGAGGCAATCTTGTTCGTCACGCCGCGCGAGAAGCGCCTCTTGCAGACGATCGAGCGCGCGACGCGCCAGCCGATCGCCGAAATGCAGCTGCCGAGCGTCGAGGCCGTCAACGACAAGCGCGTCTCGAAATTCAAGCAGCGCATCGGCGATACGCTCGCCGCCGGCGGGCTCGAAATTTTCCAGCAGATGATCGAGCAATATCAGAGCGAGCACGACGTGCCGGCCGTCGAAATTGCTGCAGCACTCGCGCGCCTCGTGCAGGGAAATTCGCCGCTGCTGCTGAAAGCGCCCGAGCGCAGCGAACGATCGCGCGAGTTTGCGCGCGGCGATCGCGAGCCTTCCGCATCGCCTTCGTTCCGGCGCGGGCCGGAGCCTTCGGAACGCGCCGCGGATGCGCGTCCTCGCCGCAACGATCGAAGTCGAGGAAGTGACGAGGCGGAAGCCTCGTCGTCGGCGCGACCGCGCAAGCCGGACTTCGAAGCGCGCGAAAAACCCTCGAGCCAGCGCCAGCGCATCACCGACGCGCGCATGCGCGAGCGCGCGCCGCGCAAGGAGCCCGAGGCCGGCTTCGAAACCTTCCGCATCGAAGTCGGACACGCGCACGGGGTCAAACCCGGCAATATCGTCGGCGCGATCGCCAACGAAGCGGGGCTCGATTCAAATAACATCGGCTGCATCGACATCCGCGACGATCACAGCCTGATCGATCTCCCCGAGGGCATGCCCTCGGACGTGTTCAAGCATCTGAAGAAAGTCTGGGTGTCGGGCCAGCAGCTGCGTATCACGCGCGGCGGCGAAGAACCCGAAGAGCGCAAGCCTTTCGCACCGAAACCGTTCAAGAAGCCGACGCGTCCGGGCGGTTTCGACAAGGCCAAGCGGCCGCCACCCAAGCGACGCACGTAACGCTCTAGCGCGTCCGATACGGCGCGAGCAGCGCAGGATCCGTGAGCACGCCGTCGGGCACGAGATAGCGCGGCTCGCCGCCATGCGCGAGCACGTCGCGTACCTGCGTCGCGGAAATCTCGAGCGGCGTCACCGGAATCTGCAGCACGCGGCCCGCCGGCGTCTGCGCGAGCGCAGCCGCGTCGGCGCAGCGGCGCGACGCAATCTTGATGCGAAGCTCGGTCGGCAGCACGGCGATCTCGTGGCCCGGTCGCGTCAAGACGCCGATGTGCGCGTATTCGAACAATTCGCCCCAGCGATGCCACGACGGAAGACCGAGGAACGCATCGGCGCCGACCAGCAGAACCAGCGGACGCTCGGCGCCGATCTCGTCGCGAAGCCCAATCAGCGTGTCGATGGTCCACGACGGACCTTCGCGATCGAGCTCGCGCTCGTCGATGGCGAGGCGATCTTGTCCCTTCAGCGCCGCGCGCAGGATCGCGGCGCGCTCTGCGGCCGTCGCGATCGGCTGATCGCGATGCGGCGGCACGTTGGCGGGAATCAGGCGCACGTCCGCGTCGAGCACTTCGGCGGCTTCCCACGCGACGCGCAGATGCGCGTTATGGACCGGATCGAACGTGCCGCCGAGGATCGCGAGCGGACGCGTCATCGCGCCGCTCACGCGATCAGTTCCGCAGCCGCACGGGGTTTTGCGATCGCGGCGATCAGGCGTTCAAGCTCGCGCCACGCATCGCCGTCGCCGCGGCCTTTGGCGATGCGATCGATCAGTGCTGCTTGTGCGAGGCATCGCTCCCAGTGCGCTTCGTCGCCGGCTTTCAACGCGCGGCGATAGAGATTCTCGCGCGCGGGCCAGATGCGTTCGGTACGGAATGCGGCGGCGAGCTGCGAGCCCGCGGCCGAAAGCCGCTGCAGGACGCGAAGCTGATTGAGCACCCAGCCGAGCAGCGGAATCAGTTCTTCGCCTTCGGCGCGAAGCCCGGCGACGATGTGCAGCGCGCGTCCCGCATCGCCGCCGATCGCAGCGTCGGTCAAACGGAACGCATCGTAGCGCGCATCGTCGGCGACGCTGGCTTCGAGCGCCGCGACATCGAGCGTCTTGCCGTCCGCGAGCAGCGAAAGCTTGTCGATTTCCTGCGCGGCGGCGAGCAGGTTGCCTTCGACGCGCTCGGCCAGCCAGACGATCGCATCATGCGTCGCGGCGACGCCGCGGCTCGCCATGCGCGCGCCGATCCAGTCCGGCAATTCCTCGCGCCGCAGCGGCCATACCGGCACGAACACGCCGATCTGCTCGATCGACTTCACCCACGCGCCTTCGTGCGACTTGCTCCAGTCGTTGGTGGTGATCAGCAACACGGTGTCCGGCGGCGGCGATGCGCAGAATTCGCTGATCGCAGCACTGCCTTCGCGACCCGGCTTTCCGGTCGGCAAACGCAGGTCGATCAGCTTGCGGTTCGCGAACAGCGACAACTCGCGGCCGGCGTCGGCGAGACGATTCCAATCGAAGCCCGATTCGACATCGAGCACGTCGCGCTCGGTGTAGCCGAGCTCCTTCGCGCGCACGCGCAATGCGTCAGCGGCTTCGAGAACGAGCAGATGCTCGGCACCCGCGATGAGATACGCGGGCCTGAGCTCGCCGGAGTTCAGTTGCTTGCGCAGCGCCGGAAGTGTCGTGGACATGCGTGCATTGTACGTCGCGTCGTTCCACTCTAAGACGCGCCGTTCCCCCTCTCCCGCTTGCGGGAGAGGGCCGGGGTGAGGGCATTCGGAGTGCAGAGCTCACTTTCGAGCGCATCGCACGACTCCCCTCACCCGCCCTCACGGGCGGCCTCTCCCGCGAGCGGGAGAGGCGAAAGGCTTAGTTGCCCGCGTGCGCGAGCGCCTCGAGGCGGCGCAGGATCGTCTGCACCATGTCGCGCTCGAGCTCCTGCGTCAGCAGATCCGTTTCGGCAGCGACGCCGAGCGCCTGGCTCGCATCGAACGTGAACTCGCGCGAGAGCTCGATCGTCTGCTTGGGCAGGAGCGACGTGCCGGCCGCGTCCTGCACTTCGAACTCGACGTGGTAGCGCAGCGAGTATTCGCTGGCGCGCGCGTTGCCGCCGACCGAGAGCACGTCGGTCGAGAACGCGTTCGCGCTGAAATTCATGACCGCGACATCGGGGCCGACGTCCTCGACGATCTCGGTGCCCGAGCGCGGCAGCGCCTTGGCGAGATCTTTCGCGAGCGGGCTGTTGGCATCGCCGATCTGGATATGGACCTTCTTCATGCTCGCAGGCATCTGCGCCTCTTTGCGCAGGTGGAATCCGCAACCGGCGAGCAACACGGCGAGGGTGATCGGGACGAGTCGGCGCAGAATCATGTGCGGGTTCCGGAGCGGATCGGGTAACGGGCTTCGATCAGATCATACGGCGCCTGCCAGCGCGGCAGCGAACGGATGCGTTCGAGCCATGCAGCGACGTGCGGCCAGGCCACAAGGTCGACGCCGGCCTGATCGGCCCAGAAAAGATAGCCACAACAGGAGACATCCGCGACCGTCGGCGCGTTTCCGGCGAGGAAATCGCTGTCGGCAAGCACTCGATCGAGCCGATCCAGATCGGCGTTCATGCGCGCCGTCCAGTATGCCTCGAGGGTTTCGCCGGCCGGCGTGAAGCGGCGCGAGAAGCGCAGGTGCGGCAGGCTCATCGCGATGCGGTTGGCTTCCCAGGCGAGCCACTCGCGAACGCGCGTTCGCGCCTTCGGCGTGTCGCCGTCGAGCTTGCCGTAGCGACGTGCTATGTGATCGAGGATCGCGTTCGACTGACACACCGCAAGACCATCCTCGTCGACGAGCGTCGGAACTTCGCCGAAGAGCGAGGCCTGACGGAAATCCGGCTGGCGCTCTTCGCGCGGAAGATTGAGATCGACGAGACGCTGCTCGAACGGGATGTCCATCAAGGTCAGCGCAAGCGCCACCTTATAGCTGTGGCCGGATTCGTGGTGGCAGTAGAGGACCGTTTGCATTACGTCTCGACGGTTCGAGTCAGACGACGATATTCACGATCTTGCCGGGCACCACGATGATCTTCTTCGGCGTCTGGCCGCCGACGAACTCCGCGACTTTGGGTTCAGCGAGCGCCAGGCGCTCGATCTCGTCCTTCGACGCCGACACCGCGACTTCGATCGTGCCGCGCAGCTTGCCGTTGACCTGCACGGCGAGCGTCACCGCATCCTTTGCGAGCGCACCGACGTCGACACTCGGCCATGCGTGATCTTCGAGCGGTCCCGGTCCGATCGAATGGCCGAGCACCTGCCACAGAGCGTGGCAGATGTGCGGCGTGACCGGATTCAGCAGCAGCACCATCGCTTCGAGCGCTTCGTGGCGCACGGCGCGACCCTGATCGGATACATCGTCGAACTTGCCGATCGCGTTGAGGAGTTCCATCAGCGCGGCGATTGCCGTGTTGAACGCGTAGCGGCGACCGATGTCGTCGGAGACTTTCTGGATCGTCTCGTGAACCTGGCGGCGCAGCGTTTTCTGCGCGGCCGTCAGCGATGAGGGATCGACCTTGGGATGATCCGGCGAGCCCGCGTGCGTCGTCACCTCGCGCCAGAAGCGGCGCAGGAAACGCGCCATGCCTTCGACGCCGGCTTCGTTCCATTCCAGCGATTGATCGGGCGGCGCGGCGAACATCGAGAAGAGACGCACCGTGTCGGCGCCGTACTTGTCGACCATCGACTGCGGATCGACGCCGTTATTTTTCGACTTCGACATCTTCTCGATGCCGCCGATCGAAACGGGCTTGCCGTCCGACTTCAGCACCGCGCCGACGACGCGCGCGCGTTCGTCGCGCTGCATCTCGACGTCGGCCGGATTGATCCACGTCTTCGAGCCGTCGCTTTCTTCGCGATAAAACGTCTCCGCGATGACCATGCCCTGACACAGCAGATTCGTCGCGGGCTCGTCGCACTTCACGAGGCCTTCGTCGCGCAGCAGCTTGTGATAGAAGCGGAAATAGAGAAGGTGCAGGATCGCGTGCTCGATGCCGCCGATGTATTGATCGACCGGCAGCCAATAGTTGGCGCGCGCGTCGACCATGTCCTTCGCGCCGGGGCTCGTGTAGCGCGCGTAGTACCAGCTCGACTCCATGAACGTGTCGAACGTGTCGGTCTCGCGCTCGGCGGGACCGCCGCAATCGGGACATGTGGTCTTGCGCCATTCCGGATCGGCCTTGATCGGCGAGCGCACGCCGGTAAAGGCGACGTCTTCGGGCAGCACGACCGGCAGCTGATCCTCCGGCACCGGCACCGCGCCGCATTTCGCGCAGTAGATGATCGGAATCGGACAGCCCCAGTAGCGTTGCCGCGAGACGCCCCAGTCACGCAAGCGATAGTTGACGCGCCGCACGCCCTTGCCGTCGCGCTCGAAGCGCTCGGCGAGCGCATCGAAGGCGCCGCGATAGTCGAGCCCGTCGTAATCGCCGGAGTTCACCAGCCAGCCGTATTCGGTGAACGCGCCTGTCTCGATGATGTCGCGCTCGAATGCCTCGACGATGCTCTCCGCCGCAGCGGGTTCGTAAACGTCGATCGCGCGGCTTTCGCCGAGCGCTGCGCTCATCGCGCCGGGATTCTTCTCGGCGTCGCGGCCGAGCTCTCGGACCGCATCGCGCACCGCGTCGCTGACCACGACCATCTTGATCAAGAGGTCGTACTTCGTCGCGAATTCCCAGTCGCGCTGATCGTGCGCCGGCACGGACATGACTGCGCCGGTGCCATAGCCCATCAGCACGAAGTTGGCGATCCAGACCGGCAGTTTCTCGCCGGTGACGGGATGGATGGCGACGAGGCCGGTGTCGATGCCTTTCTTTTCCTGCGTCTCGATATCGACTTCGGCGGTGCCGCCGTGGCGACACTCTTCGACGAACGCGGCGACGAGCGGCTTGCTCTTCGCGGCCTTCAGCGCGAGCGGATGCTCGGCCGCGATCGCAAGATACGTCGCGCCCATCAGCGTGTCGGGCCGCGTCGTGAAGATCGTCAGCGGATCGGGCTCGCCGGTCACGGCGAACTGGATTTCCAGGCCCTCGGAGCGCCCGATCCAGTTGCGCTGCATGATCTTCACCGCATCCGGCCAGCCCGGCATGCGATCGAGTCCGTGCAGAAGCTCTTCGGCGTAAGCGGTGATCTTGAGGAACCATTGCGGGATTTCGCGCTTCTCGACCAGCGCGCCGGTGCGCCAGCCGCGGCCGTCGATGACTTGCTCGTTGGCGAGCACGGTCTGGTCGACCGGATCCCAGTTCACGACCGATTGCTTGCGGTACGCCAGGCCTTTCTTGAACAGGCGCACGAACATGCGCTGCTCGTGCACGTAGTAGTCCGGCCGCGACGTGGCGAATTCGCGCGACCAGTCGATCGCGTAGCCGAGCGTGGCGAGCTGGCCGCGCATGTGCTCGATGTTCGCGTAGGTCCACTTCGCCGGCGCCGTGTTGTTCTTGATCGCGGCGTTCTCGGCGGGAAGTCCGAACGCATCCCACGCCATCGGCTGCAGCACGTTCTTGCCCTGCATGCGCTGATAGCGGGCGATCACGTCACCGATCGTGTAGTTGCGCACATGGCCCATGTGCAGCGCGCCGGACGGATACGGCAGCATCGACAGGCAGAAGAACTTGGGCTTGGTCGAGGTCTCGTCGACGACGAAGGCGCGCGAATCGTTCCAGAACGCCTGCGCAGCGGCTTCGAGCGACCGGGGATCGTAAATGTCTTGCATGAGGTGTCTTGGCGACGCCGGATCGCGGATCCCGGCGCGGATGTTTTTAGGAAAACGGTCGGCGAGCCTAACCCAGCGCCACCCGGGAGGAAAGCCGCCGGAACCTCCCCTGACGCGGTCGCGGCGGATCGAGGACTCGGGATTGGCACGGTTTCCCCACAACCTGCGTATGTCCCCAGTGGGGGAAAGATTCCCCCTTTCATCCGCCTCGAGGAGACACTGTATGAACCGCTTGACGTTGTGCGTCGCGCTTGCCGCGGCGTTGGGGATGGGCGCAACGCTAGCCCATGCGGACAGTTTCACCTATCACGGCACCCTGCAGGATTCCGGCCGGCCGGCCAACGGGTCCTATGACATCCAGCTGACGCTGTATTCGTCGCAGAGCGGGGGCGCGCAGCTCGCCGCTCCGGTGACGATCTACGCGGTGCCGGTCAAGAACGGCAATTTCAGCACCGCAGTCGATTTCGGTCAGATGTCGACGGCCAACGCGCAAAGCTGGGTCGACGTCAAAGTCAAACCCGCCGGCAGCGGCAACTTCACGGCGCTCGACAACCGCTCGCCGGTCGCGCCAGACGGCGGCTGCCCGGGCTCGTGGACGCTCGACGGCAACGCGGCCATTCCTTCTGGCAGTTATCTCGGCACCGCCGATGCGAACCCGGTCGTGATCAAGACGGCCGGTGCGGACGCCATCTACGTCGAAACCAACCAGGCCGTCGGTCTGGCCTATCCCTATACGCCCCAAGGTCAGTACTCGATTGCCGGCGGCTACTACGCGGGAACGGCGAATGCGGGCTCCATCGTCTTCGCCGACTACGACGCGGTCAATCGTTCGGGCGCCCTCTATGACTCGGCGCCAAACCAGTTCATCGTCGGTGCCAACGGCGGCGTCGGCATCGAGACCTCGCTCGCGCCCGACGGCAACGCGCTGCGCGACGAGCTCACGATCGGCATTTCGCCCGCGCTTCCTGCCGGCAATTCCGACCTGACGTTCGAGACGAGCACGCAGGCAGACGGCTACAACGGCTTCAACATGGGCGCTCTGCCGAACGGCTACTTCGTCATCAACGGCCTACACGACGACGCCAACGCGCTGTCCTATGACAACCTGCTGTACATCAATTACATCCACGGCACGTCGAGCTACGGCTACTGGCAGCTCAACGGCGCGGCGGCGAACGGCATCTTCACGGTCGGCCATGATGGCTCCAGCGGCAACGGCGCGTACCTGACCGCCGGCGGCGTGTGGACGAACGCCTCGAGCAGAACGTTCAAGGAAGCGTTCGAGCACGTGAACGTAACCGACGTCCTGAGCAAGCTCGTCTCGCTGCCGGTGCAGACCTGGTTCTACAAGGACGCGCATCAGGAAGGCCGGCATATGGGTCCGGTCGCCGAGGAGTTCATGGAGACCTTTGGCCTGGGCAACGACGACAAGCACATCACGACGGTCGACGAAAGCGGCATCGCCCTCGCGGCGATCCAGGGCCTCAACAAGAAGGTCGAAGTCGAGAACGCATCGCTGAAGCAGGAGAACGTGGAACTGCGCGGCAAGCTCGACGCCATCGTGGCGCGCCTGGATAAGCTGGAATCGAACAAGGGAGAGTGATCATGGCCACTCTCTCTCCCGTGATCCGCGGCGGACCGCTGCTCGGATTGCTGGCGGTCCTCTTTGCGGGGACGCCGGCGACCGCGAGCGATGCGCCGCGTCATCACTACAGCATCAACGGCAGCTTGAGCCCGGTCGCGACGACGGCAGCAAGCGGTGGCAGCCTGCAAGTGAAATCGCAGCTGTCGTCCGAGCGCACGCTGATTCCCGCGCAATCGGGCAACGGAATGGTCTTGAGCGGCAAGCTCGCGGCCTCGCCGCTCGGCTGCGCCGGCGACACGATCTTCGCGAACGGTTTCGACCCGTGACCTTAGATCGGCAGTAACGGAAAACGATGGGCGAGTCCGGCATGGCCGGACTCGCCGGATCACCGAACCGAAATCCCGCCCTCACTTCCCTCGCGATCAGCGCGCAGCCGTATCGCGCTCGGCAAGCTCGGCTTTCGCAGACGACTCCAGGCGCCCACGCAGATCCGCCGCATACGGCGAATGCGAAGCGCGGAGCGCAGTTTCGACGTCGCGGCGCAAAGAAACCGCTTCGCTCCGTCGATGCTGCGCCTCGAGTGCGCTCACCAACGCCACGTTGAGCTCGAGCATGCGTGGATCGTTCGGCGGCTGCAGAGTACTGCGCACCGCAATCGCTTCGCGCAGGACCTTCTCCGCATCGGCGTCCTGATGCTGCGCGAGCTCGACGCGCGCCAGCGCGAACAGCGGCAGTCCGAGCATGAAATGTCCCGGCGGCAGAATCTTGCGCGCCCGCGCGAGCGAAGCCTGAGCGCTCGCCAGCGCGGCGTTCGTATCGCCCGCGTCGAGTTGCGTTTCGCTGAGCGCAGCCGTTGCGATGATGCGTCCGCGATCCGGTGCATCGCTGCGATCGAACACATCGCTCGCCTGCGTCAGCTCGGCCAGCGCTTCGGTCGGTTTGTGCGCGCGACGCAACACGGCACCGATGTCCGCGCGCACCGCCGCGACGGAGAGCGACGTCGGCGCGTCGTGCTCCAGAACGATCGCCAGCGCATCGCGCAGCATCGTTTCGGCTTCCTGGTAGTGACCTTCGAACTCCTTGCTCGTGGCGAGACCGCGCAACGCGGCGACGCTTTGCGCGCTACGCTTGCCGAGCGATTCGTCGTAGGCGGCGATCGCTTTCTTGAACATCGCCTCGGCTTCGCTGAACCGGCCGAGATCGCGCAGATCCTTGCCGGCCGCGGAATAGTACGAGCCGAGATCGCGCGGATGCATCTGCGCCGATTCGCGCGCGCGATCGATCAGACGCAGTCGTTCGGGCAGCGATTCGGCGAGACGTCCTTGCAGCTCGAGATTGACCAAGAGATTGTGCTCGACGACCAACGTATCGCGATGCGTCGGCCCGACGGTGTCCAGACGAATCTGCAGCGACTGCCGCAAAGCCTGCTCCGCTCCGGCGAAATCGCCTTTGTCGCTCAGCATGTTGCTGAGCTCGTTCAATGCGTGCGCGACATGGAAACTGTTCTCGCCGTACACCGCGCGCCAGGCGCCGATGCCGCGCGCGAACGCTTTCTCCGATTCGTCGTACTGGCCGGCGTTGCCGAGCACGGTGCCGAGCTCGACCCATTCCTCCGCCACGGTTTCGTTGCGATCGCCGAGCGCCGCGACGTCTTGATCGAGCGCCGCGCGCAATAGGACTTCGGCTGCACGTCCGTCGCCCTTGCCGATCAGGCAGTGCGCGAGGATGTTGTGCGCCTTGGCGCTCAACTCGGCAGCCGCCGGCATCGACGCGCGCAGCAGCGCGAGGCCTTGCTGCGCATGGCCGATCGCCGCGTCGTACGCATCGCTGTCGTCCTCGACGCCGGCAATGCCGATCAGTACGCGCGCCTTGACGTCCTCGGGAATATCGATGCCTTCGCTCGCCGCAAGCGCTTGCTTGAGAAGTTCCTGCGCGCGATCGAAATCGCCGATCTGCTCGTAGAGATCGGCCAAGAGCGCCGATGCGTCGGCTTCGAGCGCAGCGTCGCGCGGGCCCTTGGCGATTTGCTGCTCGCCTTTCTCCAGCAGCTGATGCGCCGTCAGCGGCTTGCCCTGGTTCGCATCGGGCTCGGCCTGCTCGAACACGCCGACGAGAAACTGCCGTACGGCTTCGGCGCGCCGCGTCTGCTGCTGCGCGAGCGACGCCGCGACGCGCGCGCGCTCGGCCTGATCGCGAGCACGGCGCGCCTGCAGGAGCGCAGTGCCGAGCGCCGCAAAAAGAACCAGCGTCGCCGCCGTCGCCAGCGCCGTGCCGATGCGATGACGGCGGACGAATTTTCCGATCACGTAACGCGCGCTGTCGCCGCGCGCGAAGACGGGCCGGCCATTGAGATAGTTGAGCACGTCCGCCGCCAACGCTTCGGCAGTGGCATAACGACGCAACGGTTCGCGGCGCAGCGCGGTCAGCGCGATGTGATCCAGATCGCCGCGCAGCAGGCGCTCGGGCAGCGGCGGCACGCGCGGCGGCCGGCGTCCGGATTTCATGCGCACGGCGACGCTCGGCGAAGGACACGTCGGGCCGTCGATCACCTGCGCCCATTCGAGCGGCGATGCGTTGTCGTCGAAGCGATACGGGCGCGCGCCGCAAAGGAGCTCATACAACAGCACGCCGAGCGAATAGATGTCCGCCGAGGTCGTCGCCGCTTCGCCGCGCAGCTGCTCGGGTGCGGCGTACGCCGGCGTGAACGGGTGCACGCGCGTCTGCGTATCGTCGCCGGCGACGCGATTGACCAAGGTCGCGATGCCGAAATCCAGCAGCTTGACCACGCCGTCGGCCGTCACGAGCACGTTGGACGGCTTGATGTCGCGATGCACGATCAGCTGGCGATGCGCGAACTGCACGGCCTGGCAGACGTCGACGAACAGGCGCAGCCGCGCCTTCACGTCGCTCGAGTGCCTGGCGACGTATTCGAGCAGCGGCTCGCCGTCGACGTATTCCATTGCGAAGTAAGGACGTCCGTCCTCGGCGATACCGCCATCGAGGAGGCGCGCGATGTTCGGATGTTCGAGCCGCGCGAGGATCTGCCGCTCGCGCAGGAAGCGCCGGCGCTGGCCGCTCGAATCATCGTCGGTGCGGATCAGTTTCAGCGCCGCGCGCTGCTCGAACTGTCCGTCCGCGCGCTCGGCGAGATAGACCACGCCCATGCCGCCGCGGCCGAGCTCGCGCAGAATGCGCCAGGGTCCTATGCAACGATCGCCGCCGCACGCGATGCCCGAGCGTTCCGCTTCGTCGATCCAGTTGGCGGCGACGCGCGCGGGCGCATCGAGCAGCACCGCATCGATGCCGCCGGCCGCATCGCGTCGAAGAAGCGCGGTGATTTCCTCGCGCAGCGTCGGATCGTCCGCGCAAGCGGTATCAAGCGCAGCGTCGCGCTCGCTCTCCGGCAGCTCGACGATCCGATCGAACAGCGCACCGATGCGGCGCCAGCGTTGTGCGTCCATCTGGATTCATGCGGCCGAGTGTGGACCGATCGCGATGCGCTCGAGCAGGAACGCGCGCGCCTTTCTCCATTCGCGGAACGCCGTGCGCGTCGAGATGCCGCGCAGCGCAGCGACGTCGGTCATCGGCAAGCCGGCGAACACGTGGCATTCGACCAGCGCACCCAGATCCGGATCGACGCGCTCGAGCGCATCAAGCGCACCGTCGAGCGCGATCACGTCCGCGAGCGCGCGGCTCGCTTCGGGCAATTCGTCGGAAAGCTCGGTCCACGTGAAATCGCCGCCGCGTTTGCGCGCCTCGCGGCGCCGCGCGTAGTCGACCAGGATCTGCCGCATCGCGCGCGCGGCAAGTACGAAGAATTGCCCCGTGACGGTATCGACGTCGACGTGATCGCGGAGCTTAAGGTAGGTCTCGTGGACCAGCGCGGTCGTGTTGAGCGTGAGGTCCCTGCCCTGCAGCTGCCGCTCGCGTCGCGCAAGCCGATGCAACTCGTCGTAGACACGCTCGAAGAGCCCAGGCAATTCCTGGCGCGCCGCAATCCCTCGCACAGCGTCATCGGAAACGATCACGATCGTCGATGCCCCCACACCGCTCGGGCCTCACTTTAAGCGGAAGACCTCCCGGGTTCCACTGGCGCCGCGGTTTCCCCAGAGCCGGGCTCGCAAATCGCGGAATTGGGCCTTTACATATCCTTCACGGGGCAGCGTCGAAGCCGCCGGAAAAAATTTCGTCGCCGACGGAGGCTTGATACGCCGCACCGCCGAGACCGTCGTTGGGCGCCCCGATGGCTGCTTCATTACCCGACATCGCCAGCGAAGCGCCGAAATCGTCACCGTATAGGGATTGCGGCGGAGATCCTCTTAAGACATTCGACGACACCCAGGAGCCGCCGTCGCGCTCGAAGCGGTATACGGCGCCGGTCGCGGGAGCCGGCGCCGATGTGACCGGCGCTCCCACGAGCACGACGCTTTCGTCGCCGGAGATCGCGACGGCATGGCCGAAACTGCCGGGCGTCGAACCTTGCTGCGGAGCGAGTGTCGCCTGCCACGACCACGTGCCGCCGTTTCGCGCATACAGGTAGGCAGCACCTCTGACGCTCGACGATGCGTCTTCGTCGCCCGCGCCGATGACCGCGGTGTTTCCCGTCAGTGCAACCGACAGCCCGAAATGCGCATCGCGCGCGACGAGCGGTGCGAAGAGCTTCTGCTGCTGAATCCAGGTTCCGCCCGCATTGACGAAGACGTAGACGGCACCGGAATCCGTTTCGATGCCGGTGTCCGCTCGCGGTGCGCCGACGAGAAGCACGTCGTCCGAGAGAGCCAGCGAATAACCAAAGTCGTCTGTGGATGACGAATCATCGGGCTGCAGGGTCTGTTGCAAGCTCAACGACGCGCTCGAACGGTGAAAAACATGAACTTTCCCGGGTGGACCCGATGGCGTCGTACCCACGACTGCGGGCTGGCCGACGGCGAGCAAATCGCCCGACAACGCAGTGGACCAACCGAAATATTCCGGGTCCAACGCATCGCCGATGACGCGCGCCTGCAGTGGCCAGTCACCTTGGCCGCGCGTGAAAACATAAGCAGCGCCGACCTGATCGTCGTCGGCTGCTCCGAGGACAACAGTATCTCCATCCAGCGAAATCGACTGGCCGAACATCTGCGTCGTCTCCGATGTCGGGTGCAGCACGACCGAAGGCGACCATTCGCCACCCGAACGCTCGTAGACGTAGGCGACGCCGATCGAAAGCGGATTGGGGCCGCGCGCCCACGGCGCGCCCGCGATCAGCGTGGTCGCAGAAAGGGCGACGCCGGTGCCGAATGCCTCCAGCGCGTGAGCGCTGCCTTCTTCCAGCGTCTGGACGGACTGCCACGACGAAGCGACGGGCTCGAACATGAGCGCCTTTCCGGAATCGAATCCGGCGAGGCTGCTCGCCGTCGGTACGCCGACGAGCAAGTTCGAGCCCGACAGTGCGAGGCTCGATGCAAATCCGGCATCGTACCGCTCGGCCGACGTGTCGTAGATGTGATCGGTCCGCGACCAGACGCCGTTCGAGCGTTCGAACACATACGCGGTGCCCGCGGCGATGTTGTCCCCGACCGGATCGGCGGACGACGCGACGACGGCCGTGTCGCCGTCGATCACGAGCGATAGCCCGGTGATGGGCGCGCCGGCATCGAGCTCGGCGCCTTCCAGCCACGTTCCATCGTTCCTCAGGAAAGAGCGAACGCGTGTGAGACCGTTCGAATCGGCGGTCAACACGAGCGCGGTCGAGCCCGATACGGCGACTCCGTAGCCGACGCTGTCGCCGAGATCGACCTTCGCTTCGCGAGTCCAGGTCGTGCCGTTTCGCGCAAAAAAATAGACGTAAGCCGCCTCTATCATGAGACTCGGCCGCACGAACGAAGTCACTATCGCGACGTCGCCATCGAGCGCGACCGAGACACCGAATATTTCGGAGGGCTCGTCGCCCGCGAGTTGCGTCTGCAACGCCCAGCCGGAACCTTGTCGAACGTAAATAGCGCCGCCGGTTGCAAGGAAGGTATCTCCGGAAACCGACAAGGTGCCTGGAGAAAGCCCCGACGCGGCATAGTCGAATCGATCGACTTGCGACCATGCGCTTCCGTTGCGCTCGAAGGTGTAGATCGCGGCGCCGGATGATCCCGAATGGACGGCCGATACGACCGCAAACGCCTGACCGAGCCCCACGGCGGTTCCGAATTGCATTTGCGGTGCTGCGTCGGAAGGCTCCAAGACGGCTTCGCGCGTCCAGCTCGCACCACTCTCGCGGTAAACCTCGACGACGCCGCTGTGCTGACCCGAGACGCCCTGCATGCCGGGCGCGCCGACCGCCGCCGTGTCGCCGAGCAGCGCGACGGATAGTCCGAGCTCATCGTCCGGCTGTCCCATGCCCTCGGGCGTCGATGCGATGCGCGTCATCGCCGTTCCCGATGACGAAATCAGCAGCGCCGCGATGACGACAGTCCATCCGAATCCGCGAAAGCGGCTGTTCGCGTGGCCAAAGACCTTGGATCCGTGGTCGGCACGATGACGCATGGCACATCCTCCCCTTCTCCAAACGATGCTACTACCGCACTATCGCAGCGAGCCGACATTTACATTTCCGGCGCGTTTCCCATCGAAGACCCCCACCTCTCACTCGGAGAAGAACGACGATGCGCTCAAGTCTTGCCGCCGCAACGCTGGCTCTGATCAACCTGCCCGCTTTCGCCGCAGATAATACGACTCAGCCAGTCGCGCTGCATTGTGGACATGTGGTCGATACCGCCGCCGGCAAGCTTCTCGGCGAGACGACGATCGTCACCGACGGCAAGCGCATCAAGGAGGTCAAGCCGGGCCGCGCGGAGGTCGCCGGTTCGAAGTCGGTCGAGCTCGGCAATGCGACGTGCCTGCCGGGGCTCATCGACAGCCATACGCATCTGACCGGCCAGACGAGCCCGACCGGTTACACCGATCAGTTCCGTTGGAACATCGCCGACTACGCGATCCGCTCGACGGTGTACGCGCGACGCACGCTCGACGCAGGTTTCACGACCGTGCGCAATCTCGGCGACGACGACGGCGAATCGATCTCGCTGCGCAACGCGATCAACGCCGGCATCGTGCCGGGCCCGCGCATCTTCACGGCGGCGCAGGCGATTGGATCGACCGGCGGACACGCCGACGGCACCGACGGTTATCGCAAGGATCTCGCGGGCGATCCAGGTCCCAAGAACGGCATCATCAACGGCGCCGACGATGCGTGGAAAGCCGTGCGCCAGCATTACAAAGACGGCGCCGACGTCATCAAGATCATGCCGTCCGGCGGTGTGCTTGACGAAAGCGCGAGCGTCGACAACGCGCAGATGACGATCGACGAAGTGAAAGCGGTCGTCGCAGCCGCGCACGATTACGGATTCACCGTCGCCGCGCATGCGCATGGCGCCGAAGCGATCCGCCGCGCGGTGATCGGCGGCGTCGATTCGATCGAGCACGGCACGTTCATGGACGATGCCGACATGAAGCTCATGAAGGAGCACGGCACCTGGTACGTGCCGACGATCATTGCCGGCAAGTACGTCGAGGAAAAAGCCAACGTGCCGGGCTACTACCCAGCGCAAGTCGCGGCCAAGGCCAAGCAAGTCGGGCCGATCATCCAGCAGACCGCGGGCAAGGCCTACAAGGCCGGCGTCAAGATCGCGTTCGGCACCGACGCGGCCGTTTATCCGCACGGCCAGAACGCAAAGGAATTCAAATACATGGTCGAAGCCGGCATGCCGCCGATGTTCGTGCTGCAGGCAGCGACCACGCACGCGGCGGAGCTCCTGAAGAAAACCAAGGACCTCGGCAGCATCGAGGCCGGCAAGCTCGCCGACGTCGTCGCCGTCGCCGGCAATCCGCTCGATGACATCACGCTGATGCAGAAGGTCGGCTTCGTCATGAAGGAAGGCGTGATCTACAAGGAAGACGGCAAGCCCGTCGAGCCCGTCGTCGCAGAGGCGGCATCCGCGCCGTCAATCGCACAAGGCGAGGAGCTCTCCGGCTACTGAGCGCGCCTCATCGGGCATTCGTGCGCGTGCGCACGATGCCCGCATGAAGGACACCGCGCCCGGCGAAGTGCGCATCGGCTTTTCCGGATGGCAGTCCTCGCCGAGCGGGCGATGACGGCTTGGATTCGGCGTCGATGGCACAATCTTCGGCCGATCGCTTTTTCGGAGTCCTCCATGTCCGCAGCGCCGTCCACCGCGAACGTCTTCGACGTCACCCAGGCCAACTTCGAGGCCGAGGTCATCAACGCGTCGTTCCAGCAACCGGTGCTGGTCGATTTTTGGGCGACCTGGTGCGGGCCGTGCAAAACGCTAGGTCCGCTGATCGAGAAGATCGTCGCCGAATACAACGGCGCGGTGAAGCTCGCCAAGGTCGACTGCGACAAGGAACAACAACTCGCGGCGATGTTCGGCGTGCGCAGCATCCCGACCGTCGTGCTGGTCCGCGAAGGCCAGCTCGTCGACGGTTTTTCCGGCGCGCTGCCGGAAGCGACGCTGCGCGAATTCCTCGCGCGTCACGTGCAGCCCGGCGCTGCGCTCGCCGAGGATGAATCGATCGACGACATCGCGCCCGTCGCGACGGAAACGCCCGAGCAGGCAATCGCGCGCATCCAGCAGGAGATCGCGACGCAGCCCGACAGACCCGAGCTCAAGCTCGATCTCGCGCTTGCGCAGATGCAAGTCGGCAACGCCGCCGCGGCGGAAGCCGAGCTCGATACGCTGCCCGCGAATCTCGCCGGCGACGATCGCGCCAAGCGCTTGCGCGGCCAGCTCGAGTTCGCGCACGCGCTGAAGGGCGCGCCGTCCGAATCCGAATTGCGCAAGCGCATCGCGAGCGATTCCAGCGACTACGCGGCGCGCGATCTCCTCGGCGTGCGGCTTCTCCTCAACGGCGACGCCGCGGGCGGCCTCGAAGAATTCCTCGACCTGCTCAAGGCCGACCGCACCTGGAACGACGGCCAGGCGCGCAAGCGTCTCGTCGCCGCATTCGCGGTGCTCGATGATGCGGATCTCGTCGGCACATATCGGCGCAAGATGTCCTCGCTGCTCTTCTGATCGCGCGGCTCCGGCCGCGCGCCGCGTCGATCCGCAGCCGGAGAACACAGCCGCCGCGGCGCGGCTGCGCTACCATCGGCCGATATTTCCGACGAAGCGGTCGTTCGATGACCCAAGCTGCCGATCCCGCTGCCCCGACGCCCGCCACCGACGCCGCTGCCGCCGCGCCCGAGCCGCAAAAGACGGTGCAGGAAGTTCTCGGCAGCGTTCACACGACGAATTTTCCCGACCTCCTGCGCCAGCTGCGCGGATGTCTCGTCGTCAGCACCTACCAGGCGGGAAAGCTCGTCATCCTGCGTCCCGACGGCGCCTCGATCAACACGCATTTCCGCAGCTTCAACCGTCCCATGGGCATGGCTGCCGACGGCGAGCGCCTCGCGCTCGGCGCGCACATCGAGATCGCCGAGTTCCGCAACATGCCGGCCGTCGCCAAGCGCCTGCAGGATCCGCCGCGCCACGACGCCGTGTATCTCGCGCGGCGCGGACACATCACCGGTGCGATCGACATCCACGAGATGGCCTGGGACAAACACGGCGACCTCTGGTTCGTGAATACGCTGTTCTCGTGTTTGTGCACGCTCGATACGAAATCGAGCTTCGTGCCGCGCTGGCGCCCGCGCTTCGTGACGCACTACGCGCCGGAAGACCGCTGTCACTTGAACGGGCTCGGCATGCGCGACGGCAAGCCGCGTTATCTGACCGCGCTCGGCGAATCGAACAAGCCGCAAGGCTGGCGCGAAAACAAGCGCGACGGCGGCATCCTGTTCGACATGGCGCAGGACAAGATCATCGCGCGCGGACTTTCGATGCCGCATTCGCCGCGCTGGTACGACGACCGGCTCTGGGTGCTCGAATCCGGTCGCGGCGCACTGGTCACGATTGATCCGAAAACCGGCGAGAAGACCGACGTCGCGCGCGTGCCGGGCTTCTGCCGCGGCCTCGATTTCATCGGACCCGTCGCGTTCATCGGTCTTTCGCAGCTGCGCGAAACCAACGCGTTCACCGACATCGAGATCACCGACGACAACAAGGATCGCCAGAGCGGCGTGTGGGCCGTGCACATCGGTACCGGCAACACGATCGGCCTTCTCAAGTTCACCGGCGGCGTGCAGGAAATCTTCGCGGTGCAGGCGCTGCAAGGCGTGCTGTTTCCCGAAATCATCCACGAGGGCGAGCATCTGGCGACATCGTACGCACTGCCTGAAGAAGCGCTGCGCGAAGTCGGCTTCACCAAACCTGAGGAGCCGATCGGCTACGGCACGCAGGCAGAGCCGGTCGCGCAATGAATTTCGCAACGAACGGAGATGCGCGCGTGACCTCGACCGAAGCGGCCCCGAGCGCGTTCCGTTTCGTCACCGACTGGCAATCGATCGATCCCGCCGAAGCCGACGCGATTCGCGAATTCTGGCGCAGCGAAGGCGCGCTCTCCGAAGAAGCGCACATGAGCGCGCGCCTGCAGCAGCTCATCATGCACGCACGCGACGGCGACAAAGTCGCCGCCGTATGCACGGCGGTCGCAATGACGCCGCCCGCGCTCGGACAACCCGTTTATTACTACCGCTCGTTCGTCGGCAAAGCCTGGCGCACGACGACGCTGGTCGAAAAACTCCTGCGCCGCGCGCAGAAACTTCTCGAAGACCACGCACGCGAAAACAATTTCCCGTGCATCGGCATCCTCCTCGAGCTCGAAGGCGCCCGCTTCAAGGACAAAGGCCGCATGCCCGTCTGGCCGCACACTGGGTTTGTTTATATCGGTAAAAGTGGACGCGGGCTCGAATCGAGGGTTTATTACTTCAAGGGTGCGAGGTTGAAGGCGGCTAAGTAGCCGCGACGATCCCGCCGTCATTTCGGCGGAGGCCGGAATCCAGCTCCCACTTGTCATCCCGGCGAAAGCCGGGATCCATTTGCTGTTGCTCTTGATCTTCCGCGCTACGCGAAGACCGACTCACGTCCCTGTGTTTTCCACTCGCCATCCTGGCGAGCGGGTCACTTTCTCTTGCTTGCCCAAGAGAAAGTAACCAAAGAGAAGGGCAGCCCGGGTGGGACGCCGGCTGCGCCGGTTCGCT
>Ga0268265_10000184_pt1 | contig 73992 bp, 119 predicted proteins | sample KBSSwiS52_FD_190355 | JGI IMG/M metagenome (GOLD analysis project Ga0268265, IMG submission 190355) | Switchgrass rhizosphere microbial communities from Kellogg Biological Station, Michigan, USA - KBS Switchgrass S5-2 (SPAdes) (version 2) | ecosystem: Host-associated > Plants > Roots >... | reverse complement strand
GGCTCTTGACGAATCAAAATTCTGTGGCACTGGTATAGGTATGAAATATGTATTCCAGGTGCAGGTCCAACGCAGCTCCGGGCTGTGGGGCGGTAGCGACTACGTGCGAGGCAGTTTTCCTTCGCTCGCCGCGGCCAAGCGCGCGGTTCAGACGAAGGGGTCCCCGCATGCGTCGTGCTATCGCATCATCAAGGTCCCGACGGAGTTTGTTGTGGCGTGGAAAGGCCGGACCCGTTTTGAACTCCCGAAAAATACCGTGTTGACGGAGAGCTAGACCCGCGCTATCTTACCACATGAAAAAATCACTTATCATTTCCGCAATCCTGAGCTGCGCGTGCTCCGCGTCGTGGTTCTTTCCCCCCGGGCCGGCGGAACGCGCACAGCGTGCCGCACAAGCGGCGCCCTACGAGCCGGTGGAGAAGCCCCTCGTATTTAAGCCCGGCGACCATGTCACCATATCCGCCCAATACGAGCGCCGTGCCGACGGGGTCGTCCTCGAGGTGTTCGGGTCCGACGCCCGCGTGCTGTTTGTCTCGTATTACGGCGACGTGACGGACATCCTGTTGCCAACCGCCCTTTTGAAAAAACAATGAAGACCGCAACTGAAATGCAAACACGCTTACGGGTGCAAACCGACGAAAACGATGCGCGCCTTGCGGCGCAAGCGGAGGTCCTTTCGCGCGAGTGGGTGGACCGCATCGGGGGGAACCTCGACGCCTGTTTTGCGGGGAACGCCCCGTATGACGTCTGCCGGGTTTTCGCCAATTGCCTGGACCACTTCCCCTTAACCGAATGGGACGCGGTGCTACTTGCACAAAAACGAACGCGGGAGTTTTTCCTCGCGCTGGGTTTTCAGGTCAAACTTTGTGACAGCTTGGGTTCCAACCCCACGCCGGGGCTGCGAATTTCCTGGGAGCTGCCACTGACGGTCACTACCCTCCCATGAAAACATTACAACACGCACAGTGTATCCACGACGAAACGTTGACGGCGCGAAAAACCCTTTGGACGGCGTTCAAGTGCGACGTGGCAAACGACATCGACCTCGCCAAGTTGAACGGGCGTTTTTTGACGAGGTTTACGGTGCACCCGAATTATTTGATGCATGGTGAAACCATGGTGACCGAACTGAAGCACCTGGGTTACGCCGTCACGGTGTCCGGGGATACCTTGATGATATCCTGGCGAGAACCCCGAAACAACTAATCCCAATTATGCACGACCTTGACACAATCAAATCCATCAACAAGTGGGCCGCGGACTGTATTCAAAAGAAAAAGCGCGATGCCCTTGCCACCAAACGCGCCGCGGCCCGAGCGGCGAAGAAACGCGCGGCCAAGGCCGCAGCCATCCTGTGTTTCATAATGGACAACGACCAATGAAGAAGAAAAATCGCAAAGCAAAGAAAGTAACGAAGCAGCCCGAGGTGCCGCCCACCTACGACCAGGACCCCGAAACGCCGGGATACTTGACGCACTGGAAGACCCGCGAGGGCGAGGTGCTGGCCATCCGCGAAATGCAGTTCGACCACCTGCTCAACGCGCGCGCGTTGTTGCGCCGCAAAATCGCGAAGTTCTCCGAAGTCGAGGAAGCGCTGTCGCGCGAAGTGCACCGCCGGTCCAAGGGCGAGTATCGGAAGTTCGCCGGCAAAGTCCCGCCGGAGTTTTTCACCCTGCTCGGCAAGGCGCTAGTTGATAAAGCGGAGGGGGCCGGCGACCAGTGGAATGACTGGGATAACTACGGGAGCGACAGCCAATGAGCACGCCTGACCACAAGCCATATTTTTGGACGGGGGACTTCCACACGGCACAGTTCTATTCTGATACGCTGAAGGAATTCTCGGACAAAATGATGGGGCACATCCGGCGGGAGTTTCGCTATCGCGCGTTCGCCGCTCACGTGCTGAAGGAGCTCGAGGGACTGAAGAACGTGGTGCCACCACCGACGGGCGAGCTGCTTGACAAAGCGGTGGAAGCGTGGAAGGTTGAGCTAGAAGAAATCGGAAAACTATGAAGCTCAGCGAACTTATCAAATTGGCCGAAGAGGTCATCGCGAAAGAGGGGGACCTCGACGTGGTGGTCCCCTTCTATCCCGGCGGGTGGGAGGCCGCGACCGAGGCGTGTGTGGAGTCGCGATACTTTTTCCACCCAGATGACGGCGGACATTACTCGGACAAATCGGTTGCGTTGTTATGAAGACCCTGACCAAAGAAGAAGCCGCGGCGAGGTTCCGTGCTGACTTGGTGCACTTGCTCGAAGAGTGGAACGCGGAGCTCGTTGCCGAGGACCACTGGCAAGGTTACCCGGAGTGCGGTCAAGACGTCCGCATGACGGTGACCATCCCGGCCATCTACACCAAGGACGGTGAGACGGCGCGCGAGGCGGTCGAGGTTGACCTGGGCCGCGCGGTGGGTGACAGCACGTGGGTGGACCGCGTATGAGAGTGTTTGCGTATTTGCGGGTGTCCACGCAAGAGCAGGTGGACAAGAACGGGCTCGAGCGCCAGTGGGATGCGATACAGTCGCTGCTCGCGTCGAAGCTGGACTGGACCATCGCACGGAAGTTTTCCGAGCACCAGTCCGGCGGCGTGACCTTCGAGAACCGCGGCATGCTGCTGGAGATGCTCGAGCTCGCGCAGACATACGACGTCGAGGCGATAGTCGTCGAGCGCGCGGACCGCATCGCGCGTGACCTGATGGCGCAGGAAATCTTTTTCGTGAAGTGCGGTGAGCGGAACATCAAGGTGTTCGCCGCGGATACGGGCCAGGAGCTCACGTGTAAAGATGGCGACCCCACGCGCGTGCTGTTGCGGCAACTGCTCGGCGCGCTCGCGCAGTGGGAAAAAGCTGTCATTGTTAAGAAGCTGCAAGACGGTCGGCGGCGCACCGCGGCGAAGACCGGGTTGCCCTGCGGCGGGCCGATGCCCTACGGCGTCCGGGGCGACCCGGCGGAACAGGCGGACGAGCGGCGGGTCCTGAACTACATCCGGGAGCGCCGGCGGGGGGCGAACTGGACTTACAAGGAAATCGCGGACGAACTGAACCGGCGGCGGGAGCGGGCACCGGGCGGCAAATTTTACTGGCATGCCAGCACCGTTATGCACCTTGACAAAAGGGAAATTCCGAACACTTCTTCGGTGACATGGCGACCACATTAAAGTTGGAATGGCCCGCGAATCCCGCGGGGGAACAGGTTACGAACTACAAGGTCTACGAAAGCGTTAACGGGGGTCCGTTCAATTTCAAGGCCAACACGTCCGTGCCCGAACTGACAATTCTCAACCCGCCTCCAGCGGTTCACAGCTGGAAGGTGCGAGCGGAGAATTTTGTCGGCCTGGGTCCGGAAAGTCCGGTCATTCTGGGGCCTACGCTCCCGACTGAGCCGGCGCAGGGAACCGTCACCGTTACGGTGACCTAACCACATGAATAACGTCGGAAACGCAGTTACCCTACCTGCACCTGAAAAGGTTCGTCTAGTCCTAGGACACCGACTCAATTTCGACAGCACAGAACGTTTTGGCCGAGCACCCGAGGGTCCGGCAAGGGGCGTTTCCAGTTTCTGGACTGTCGGCGGGACAATGGTGGCACGGCGGTCCGCAAGGCACCCGCATCCCGTCACCCGTATAGTCGGCGAGAACGGCTTACCAAAACGCGCCCCTTACTTTTATGGGAGAGTGGCGGAATAATACGCACCGGGTAGCCCCCGTTCCACGAGTGTGTGCGCGCGCAAATTCTCGTGCTAGCTGTGTCCGGATGAAAGAGCCGGGCCTCATCCCACCAATTTATGGCCCTAGCCGAATCTCACCCCGTTAAGGGGCTGCTCCGGGAAACCGCAAAACTTATACATGCGGGTGAGATTTTCGACGCGGCGCGGCTTGTGCGCGCTTGGGTGGCACAGTCCACGCCGTCGGTCGCCAAGCAATCCGTCGATACCAAGTCCAAAGCGTATGAGCTGCTCAACATTCTTCTGCACTGGGCTCTTAACAATGGCGCTATGGAGGAAGCCGCGCAGCTCCTCTGGACCAGCAACCAGTTCGACCCGCGCCCCAGGCACACCAAGGCTGTATGGTCGTCTGTTGACGAGCACGACTTTGGGTTACTCATGGGAGCCGGAAAGCAATCAAAATCTTTTAGCATGGCCATTCGGTTTTTTCTGGAATGGCTCCGCGACCCCGAATATACTTCGGTGCGCGTTCTTGGCCCGTCCGAGGACCATCTCGAGGCCAACCTTTTTTCACACCTCGTTACCTTGCATCGGGAGGCTGCAATACCTTTGCCAGGAGAGGTAGCAAAATTATTCATCGGGCTGGACATGCGCAAAAAGCGCGGTTCGATTTCTGGCGTGGTGATTCCGCAGGGCAAGAAAGCCGCGGGCCGGCTGCAAGGCGTCGCACGATTTCGACGCAAGGTTCCGCATCCGGAATTCGGCGAGACGTCCCGGCTGTTCGTTTTCGTCGACGAAATTTCAAACCTCCCAAAGGGATTATGGCACGACATCGACAACCTACTCTCAAACGCCAGCAAACGCGGCGGGCTCAAGGTTTACGGGGCGTTCAACCCCGACGACCGGAACAACGACGTGGGCGTCCGCACCGAGCCGCCCTTTGGATGGGCGAGCTTCGACCCGGATGTGCACTACGAATGGATGTCGACCCGCGGTTGGTGGATTACGCGGCTGGACGCCATGCGGTCGGAAAATATTGTTGAGAAGCGGGAGATATTCCCCGGCATGCAGACCTACGAGGGCATGCAACAAATTATCGCCAACGCCGGCGGCTTGGACTCGCCCGGCTACTGGACAATGGTGCGCGCGTGCTTCCCACCTATCGGTGTGGCGCTGGCGGTCATCCCGCAGGGTTTGACGGTCAACCTGAAGTGCGATGTGATTTGGTATGATACCCCAGAGCCCTGCGCCGGCGCAGACTTGGCCCTGGAAGGCGGCGACGCGTGCCGCTTCTGTGTGGGTAAGTTCGGACGCGCGAGCGGCGTAAAGCTCGGCCCAAGCCTGCTGCACCCCGAAGGCGAAACGATTTGGTTCACGGACCGCAACGGGCACAAGGCCCCCAAGCAACTCCTGCTCGGCGAGAAAATTTTCCCCATGGCCAACGGCGACACGTTCGCGGTCGGCGACGAAATCGTTCGGCTCTGTCGCGCGCTGAAAATCAAGCCGGAGCACCTCGCGCTGGACCGGACCGGCAACGGCCAGGGCGTGTATGATTACCTGCGCTCGCGCTGGTCCCCCGGCATCATCGGGGTGAACTTTTACGAGGGCGCGTCCGAGCAGCGGGTGTTCCTCGAGGACGAAGACTCGGCCAAGGAGCTTTACGACCGCGTCAACTCCGAGTTGTGGTTCGCGCTGCGCCGCTGGCTCGAATTCAAATACATGTTTCTTGCGTTCAGCATGGACACCAGCGAGCTTTTTCCCGAGCTCACCGACCGGTTGTTCCGGATGATTGGAAAAAAGTCCCACGTTGAGTCGAAGAAGGAATACAAGTCGCGCCACGGCGGCAAGTCGCCGGACTCCGCGGACGCGTTCACGCTTTTGCTGCACGCCGCTCGCCGTGGGTTCGGGTTCACCCCGAGCATGGCCGGCGACACGAACGTGGAACCCATCGAAACGCAGTCCGAGTGGGACCCCCAGGAAAAAGACATCGGCTGCGACCGGATGAACCGGTTCTACGACCTGGACACCAACTCGGACGACCTCGAATTATGAGCGTGAAATTCAACACTGCACTATTTCCTCCCGGCGGTTGGCAATTCATTGATGCTCAAGGGGTTAAGCATAGAGGTGTTAGCATGGCCCAGCTTGTTGGGCGCGTGTTGAACTATCGGGTCATCAACCACTTGCCCGTCGGCGACCCGGCTGCGGAGGTGAATACTCAGCTCTGCCAGAACTTCCCCGGCTACTGTAAGTCTAACTACGAGAAGAAGTTAAAGCGGGTTATCCCCCAGCCATCCCGAGGATGCACATCATGCGGAAAAAAGCGAAAAACGCCGCGAAAGCCCTGAAAAGAGTGGTCAACGCGGTTGCGGCCGGCTCGACAGTGTTTGTGGGCGAAAAAATCACGGCCCAGCGGTTGGATGCCTGCCACCGTTGCCCGAGCTTTTTGCCGAAAACTGGGCAATGCGCCGAGTGTGGGTGCTTTGTTCGAGTGAAAGCGAAGCTTTCGACCGAGGCTTGTCCGTTGCATAAGTGGCCCTTGACATCTGTCTGAAAAGCTGCACTTAAAGGAGAGATGGAATTTAATAAGGCAGAGCGGATGTATATTGCCCGAAAGCGAAAAATGAATTTGCTTAAGATGGGGCGCCCCTGCTACGACTGCGGGGGGATGTTCTCCCTAGCGGCTATGGAGTGGGACCACGCCCGCGGTGTGAAAGGGTTCAACATCGCGACAGGTTTGAATCGCCCCCTGGAAGAAGTCGTGGACGAAATCGCAAAATGCGACCTTGTTTGCGCGAACTGCCATCGGGTTCGCACTGCCTCCCGTAACACCAGATATGCCCCTTTCACCATCCCAAGCTGAACCCAGTTACCTCAACGAACCCCAGGGAGATTTCAAGGGCGCCGTATCGCCGCCCGACCTGAGCAAGAGCCTGAAGCCGCGCAACCGGGCTATCCGCGACGCGATTCAAGCGCGCAACATTGTGATGACGCTGCTTGCCGCCTCGCGCGAGCGCAACATCAAGAACGCGCGCATCCAAGCTAAGGTCAACTCGGAGAAACCTCATCGCACGGACGCGCTGGAGAACGAAGGGCTCGGTTGGAAAGCAAATTTCAGCACCAAGGTGCTCGCGATGCTCGTTGAAAAAGTCGCGCCGCGCTTCGTTCAAGCAGTGGAAGGAGTCAAGTATATAACCAACAGCGCGCTGCCCGAAGATATCGAAGGCGCCGCGGCGAAAACCGAAGCGTTCCGTCGCGAAATCACGTCCCTCGCGCGCAACCGCGCCGGCTGGCGAGATTTTCTCGGTGATTTGGCGCAGGAGAACGCACTTTTCGGCTTCGCGGCGGTCGCGTGGCTCGACGAATTCAGCTGGTTCCCGAAATTTTTCCGTCAAGACTTCATGTGTGCCCCGACGGGCACGAAACCAATCCCCGGAAAAGCGCAGGTGGTCGGGCTGAAGGAAGTTTTTCTGCTCCACGAGCTGTTCGACCTCATCAGCGACAAAGAAGCTGCGAAAACTCGCGGCTGGAATCTCGAAAACACGGTCAACACCATCAATGCGTCGATGCCGCAGGACCGACGCTCGCAGTATTCCGCGTGGGAACGTGTCTACGAGGACTTGATTCGCGAATCGAACCTCGGGCTGAGCCACGAATCCGGCGCGCGCGTAGTTGTCGTCTGGCATTTGCTCGCGACAGAGATTGACGGCAAGGTGTCGCACTACATTTTCGAGGAAAAGACCTTCACGGAGCTGTTCACGAGCGAAGACCAATACGAAAGCATGGCCGACGCCGTTGCGTTCTTCACTTTCCAGCAGGGCAACGGAACTTTGCACGGCTCGAAGGGAATCGGACGCGAACTTTACTCCATCGCCGGCATTATCGACCGCTCTCGCAACGAAGTGGTGGACCGGCTGAACCTCTCGGGCAAAATTATCATCCAGGCGGACGAAAAAGTGCTCAAGCGCTTCCGAATGTCCGTCGTTGGCAACGCAATCCTCATCGCGCAGGGCTATAGCGTGCTCGAGCGCAAGCTTGACGCCGCGGTGGAGCCCTTCGTGCAGCTCGACCAGTTCCTGACGAACCTTTTGGACCAAATGGCCGGCGCTACGACGCCGAAAGCGCTCGAGGGCGAGCGGGTCACCAAAGCCGCCGTCGATTTTCTCGCCTCGCGCGAGGAGGAGACGAAAGACAACATCATTTCGCGGTTCCTCACACAATTTTCCTCCGCGGTCACCGCCATGCAGAAACGCATGTGCGACCCGAACACTTCCGAGGACGATGCGAAGGCGATGCAGGAGCGTCTCCTGAAAATTATGTCGCGGGAGGAGCTGGACCAGCTCGCAAAAACGCCCTCGGCTGAAACGGTGCAGGATTACACCGAGATGGAGCGCCAGCAGATTGTCATCATCGCCCAGGAGGCTCGCGGCAACCCACTTTACAACGCCAAGGAAATCGAACGTCGCAAACTCTCCGCGCTTATCAGCGAGGAATTCGCCGACGCGGTTCTTTTGCCCGACCCGGACCCGAACGAAGGCGCAGAGCAGTCCCGCCAGCAAATGCTGGAGCTCGCGTCTATCATCATCCCGCAAGGTGCGGACGTCCCCGTCTCCGCGCGCGACAATCACATCATCCACTTGGATGTTTTGATGCCGGCGCTGGAATCCACCGCGCAGCACTTGGTGGAAGACCCGCACGCTATCGCGACGCTTCAGGCTGTCCTCAAGCACGCGAAGATGCACGAGCAAGCCGGCCTGCAGGTCGGGGTGTCCAAGGACGAGATGGCGCCTTACTCCGACATCATCGCCAAGCTCACCGCGCAAATGCCGAAGCTCGCCGAACTGGCCGAACAGCACGCCGCGGCCACACAACGTCATGCCGAACTCCAAGCGGGCGCACCTCCGGGTCCGCTCGACGAGCAAGGCAACCCTATCCCCGGGGCGGAACCAGCCCCGGCACCCGAAGCGCCGCCCGAACAACTACCGCCCGAAGCCGCCCCAGCACCCATCGCCTAAAAAGGTCAACCTACAGACCATGAACACAAACGAACCCGTTGTTTGGGATTCCCTAAACGCGAAGCTACTCAAAGACTTCATCGCCACGCCTACCGGCGCGTCGGCACTCGCCGCCACACTCTACCAGCTGCCGCCGTTCAACGATGCGACGCCGCACACGCTGATGGTGTCCACGCTTTTGCGCGAGGGCTACCAGCGCGCCGTCCAGGCGTTGCTCGACCTCCAGACTTTTCAGCCGCCGCAACCGGAACCCGAGGAACGTTATCAGGACCTCGACAAAAACGAGCTGTGGCCGGCGGAACTACAATTACCTCCCGACGAGGACAAACCTACAACCTAACCTATGCCCAATCCGAACCCCAACGCTCCTGGCGCAGACCAGAGCGCAAACATGCCATCCATTTCCGCGGAGACGTCCAGCGCGCTTGACGACTTGCTGAAACAACAGCAGGACGAAAACGAGCCGGCGCCACCGAAGGGACCCGAGCGCGGCGTGGACGGAAAATTTTTGCCTGCGTCTGGTGCGACGGGCGCTCCTGCCGCCCCGGCTCCGACCGACGAGCCCGTGGTTTCTGGCGCGACCGGCGCGACCGGTGCCCCGGCGGCGCCCGACCCCTTCGACGCCCCCGCTCCGGCGAAACTTTCGCCCAAGGCGTCCGAGGCGTTCGAGAACGTCAAGCGGCTCGCCAAGGAAAAGCTGGCCGCGCTGCAGACCGAGCGCGACGAGCTGGACAAAAAATACAAGGAGCTGTCGGAGAAATCCGGGCGGCTCGACCCGAAGGTCGAAGAGGAGTTGAAAGAGCTCCGCGAGTTTCGGCGCAAGCTGGACGTGGAAGCCGACCCGGAGTTTCAGAAGTATGACGTGGAATCCACCGCGCAGGCCGATTCCATCTACGGAAAACTTTTGGGCGTGGGCGTGGCCCAGGCGACCGTCGACAAAATCAAAGCGATGGGCGGCATCTTCAAGGTGCAGTGGGACCCCATCCTGGAAAAAATTCCGTCGCAGGCCCGGCGCTTCATCGAGGTCAAGCTCACGCAGCTCGAGGACCTGAAGGAGAAGAAAGCGGCTGCCATCACGGCGGCGAAGAAAAACTCGGAAGAGTTTTTGCAGAAGCGGGCGCAGTCCACGGAAATCTCCAAGAAAGAATTCCGCGACCACGCCTCGAAGACTTTGGACACCATGATTCCCAAGCTGGATTGGTTCGTGGAAAAGAAACCCACGGACAAATCCACCGATGCCGAGAAGGCGTCCATCGTGGAGCACAACAAGCTGCTCACCGATACCAAGGAAGCGGTGAAGGAAGCGATGGAAGACGACAGCCCGGAGATGCGGGCGTTCCTCGCGGTCGGGCTGGCGCAGCTGATGAAGCTGCGGGTGGACTACTCGTCCTCGCTCGCCTCGCACAAGTCCGAAGTGGAAAAGCTGACCGCCGAGCTGGCCGCCGCCAAGGGGCTGCTCGAGAAGGTGAAGAGGGGCTCGACCAATCGGCTGCGCGACACGACCGCCACGACCAACGCGCCGAACGCCGTGGGCCAGACCATCAACGAGAAACCCGCGGATGCGCTCGACCGCCTGCGCGCTGAAGTGGAAGCCAAGCAATGAGCCGGCAGGTCTGCATTTGTTTACCGAGTTACAAAACGATGGAGCCACGGATGGCTTTTTCGGTGATGTCCCTCATCGACCGGACCAAGACGGCGGCGATGCTGGACTTCGGCGACGCATTCATCGTTCACTCGCGCAACAAACTCGCGGATGGCTTTCTTCGCACGAAGATGGAATGGATGTTAACAATCGACGACGACATGGTCGTCCCCTTCGGCAATGCCCCGCTTTTTAATTCGTTCACTGGTTTCAATTTGCCTGAGCCTTATGCCGGACTCAATGTCATTGACCGGCTTTTATCTCATGGCAAAACTTTGGTTGGCGCACTATACTTCGGTCGTTGGAAGCACGGCAAAGGCGTGTATGGCGAAGGTTCGGACCCGCAGGAATTGAAATACGCGAAGTCTGGTCCGCACAACGTGTGCAAGCCGACACGCTGGGTCGGGACCGGCTGCATGCTGATTCATCGCTCGGTCTTCGAGGACATCGAGAAGAAATTCCCACACCTCTCGCGCGGGGCCGACGGTAAAGGCGGCCAGTGGTTCACCAGCTCCGAGCACGACCTCCGCATCGCCGCGGAAAAAGCGGTGACGCAGGACCCCGTTGTCGGGATGGCGACCATCAAGGCCGCGCTCGCGATGTCACGTCGGCACTCAAGTTTGGGGATGGGAGAGGACGTTCAATTTTGTGTGCGCGCGACCCAGGCCGGGCATCAGCCGCACGTCGACATGGGCTGTTGGGCCGGCCACATCGGAAGCTATTGTTATGGAGAACCCACCAAGTAAAATTCTGCTGGCATTCCTTTTCTGGGAGCGCGACAAGGCGCAGATGTGCCAGCTCGCCCGCCTCATCGCGGACCTCGAGCCGGGCATGTGCGAATCCGCCGACGTTCTTTTTTCCGCGCGCTTCGACTGCACGCACGACCTCGAAACGATTCAATATGTCTCTCGAAAATTCAAAGTCCACACGAACATTTGTCGCGGACGGCGCGGCGTGGGTTGGCCTGCCGGCTGCAACGATATCGTCTTCGGGACCCTCGACTACGTTCACGATTACGGTGCAGCCAAAAGAATCCCTCCTTACAAGGCTGTGGCGCTCCTGGAAGCGGACGGAGCTCCTCTTCGCAAAGGTTGGATAGAGGAACTCTCGCGCGCGTGGGACGAGGCGAACGCGAAGAAACCGGTGCGCGTATTCGGTCCACTGCTCGACACGGGGGTCAAGGACGCCGGCTTCAAGCACATCAACGGGAACTGCTTGGTGTCCGGGGACAAAGTTTTTCTGCACTGGTTCACTCGCAAGCTTGGCGGCTGCACCCCTAGGGCGGGATGGGACTGGTGTTTGGCCCCGCAGTTCAAGCGCATGGGCTGGGCCGACTGCAAGCAAATGAAGTCGTGGTGGAGGTGCCCCGGCGTGTCCGAGGAACAATACAATCAACTGCTCGATGCCGGCGTGTGCTATCTCCACGGCTGCAAAAATGAGGACGTGTGGAACCTCGTCCGGAAAAAATACCTGTGAGCGATATCCCCGAGACAATGATTCCGACCGAGTGCTTGTGTTATCCGCGCAGCGGACACCATGCGCTCACAAACGTGCTCGCCCATTACTTCGGCAAAAATTTTCACTACTGTGAAATGTATCGTGAGAATCCCAAGCTGATGGGTCCGGGCTCTCCGACTACGTGGCAGAAGAACCACGACTTCGAGCTGTTGACCCCGATTATCCCGGAGCGCCGGTATATCGTGCAGGTCCGCAACCCGCTGGAGTCAATCGAATCCTGGCAGATGCTGGACCATCGGCTCATCGGTCACCCGAACGAGACGCAGGAGAAGCGATTGGATTTTTGGACCGCGTTCGTGAAAAAGTGGGTGTTTGGTCCCGTGCCGAATCGGCTGGTGGTCTGGTATGAGGACTTGGTCGAACGGCCCGTGCCGACGGTCACCAGCGTGATTCAATTTGTAACCCGAACCCAGAACGTGGATGCCGTGAAACTGCAAGCCGCGCTCGAAAAATTCCCGCTCGCGCGGAGGACTCAAACATGCCCGACGCTATACACCAAGGCGTGAAGACAATCGTGTCCGTTCATGGTTATAAGGGAGACGAGCACCAGATTCGCGCGCTCTTGCCCTGCTACGAGCACCACAAACTGCCCATTGTCATCCTTACACCGACGGACAGCCGCATCCCGGAGATGGGTCCGCACATCTGCCGTTTCGGTGGGCTGCGTGAATACGTGGGGGCGAAAAGTCTGGCGCGCCAGCTGGAGCATTGGAAAATCCTGTTGGAATACGACGCGACGCACTACCTCTGCAACGATTCGGACAGCTTCTGCGTGTCCGCACAGCTCCCGCAATACATCTACGACGAGGACGTGCTGTGGAGTAACGAGGTGTCCGACATGTTCCACGTCCGCCCGGCCACCTACACGCTTCCGCGGCTCGCGTTCCAGCCCCCCTACTTTTTCTCGCGTGGAATCCTGGAGCGGCTGGTTGCCGCGGCGCCACTCGTTGTGTTTGAACCACAGACCCCGTTCATCGACTGGTATTTCATGGCGGTTGCGCACGCCGGCGGGATTCCGCACAAAAACTTTCGGGACGGCATCAGCTGTGGAACTGCCGACTCTAGCATTCACCCAACTGCCAAGGACGGAGGGCTGGGGCTACGGGCCATGACCAACGCGGTTCAGAACCACGGAGCAATTTTTCTCCATGCGGTCAAGAGCGCGCAGGTCCGACGACAGATGGAATTTGTGCGCAAGCTTTACGTCCGGAATCACCCATGAACAAGACCTCTAGAATCTACGTGGCGGGCCACCGCGGGCTCGTCGGTGACGCGGTGCTGCGGCACCTGCGCGCGAACGGCTACACCAACATTCTCACCAAGACCCACACCGAGCTGGACCTGACGGACCCAGTCGTGGTGAGGTGGTTCTTTTCCTCGCACGAGCCGGAATACGTTTTTCTGTGTGCGGCGCACGTCGGGGGCATCCTGGCGAACGACCAGAACCGCGTGGAATTTTTAACAAAAAATCTCGCCATCCAGAACAACGTCATCCTGAACGCCGCCGCGTATGGCGTGAAAAAGCTGCTCTTTCTCGGGTCGTCCTGCATCTATCCAAAGAACGCCGAGCAGCCCATCAAGCCGAACGCGCTGCTCACCGGTGCCTTTGAGCCCACGACCGAGGCGTATGGCATCGCCAAGGTGGCCGGCATCCGCCTGTGCCAATACCTGCGTGACGAGCGGGGCTGCAATTTTATCGCCGCGCAGCCGTGCAATTTATACGGAGGAAACGACCGGTTTGACTCCGTTCGGTCGCACGTCGTGCCGGGGCTTATTACTCGCCTGCACCGCGCAAAATCCCTGGGGATGTCCGAGCTGGACGTCTGGGGCGACGGGTCCGCGCAGCGGGAGCTACTTTATGCCGACGACCTCGCCAGCGCGCTGCTCCTGCTCATGCACGCATACGACGGGCGCGAGGTGGTGAACGCCGGCAGCAGCGACGAGTGGACCATCAAGGAAATCGCCGACGAAGTCCGCCGGGTGGTGGGCTATCAGGGCGTGCTTTTCTTCGACGACTCGAAACCGACCGGTGTTTCCCGCAAGGTTTTGGACAATTCTTTCATCAGGAGCCTGGGATGGGCACCGCAGGTTGGCTTTCCCGAGGGCCTCGAACGGACGTATCGGGGGTTCCTGCAGCGGACCACATTGGGCTCTTGACATCTTGGGTAAAGTCCACACTGGTATAAATGGATGCCGAAATACGTCCATTGTGCCGAATGTCGTGCCCGTGCCGTGTGGCCGGGTAAGGACCGATGTAAGGAGTGCCTAGTCGGGCACGCTCGCCGAAACAATTTGCGACGAGCCAGACGCCGGGAGCGGTATGAGGACGACCCCGCGTTCCGCCTTCGATTGGCACTTTCCGTTCGCATCTATCACGCGCTTAAGGGCACGACCAAGAAATCGGCTCGCACAGAAGCCCTGTTGGGCTGCTCTTTTTTCGACTTCAGACGACACATGCAGGCCAAGTTTACTGACGGCATGACCTGGGAAAACTACGGTCAAGGTTGGCATGCAGACCACATTATTCCTTGCGCGGCGTTTGACTTATCGAAACCAGAAGACCAACGCAAGTGCTTTCATTACACTAATTTGCAACCATTGTGGGGGCCGGACAACTTGGCTAAGGGGGCAAAATTCGTAAAAGGGGTTGACAATCCGCAAAAAATGCACACTTCTTTCCCGACTGAGTAATCGGTCACGACCTTAAATTGGCCTCCATTGGTCCGGGGCAATCGGCCTAACTGTCTGGCGGCTGGCCGGCGCTGACAGGGTAACTTCGCAGCCCCATTGCGAGGAAAAAACCAGAGACATTCGTGTCTCATTTAGGAAAGGCTCATAATGAGCGCTCAATGTAACGACGCCGACCAGATTTCGGAAATCGCCCAGAAGGACGTATCCCGACTCGTTGGCACGGTTGCGAAAACTCTCGCAGCCAACAGCGTGTTCATCAATGTGATAGGCGGGGGTGTGTTTCCCTCCGGTGTCAGTGATGAAATCCGCTTCCCCGTCCAGATGCAAGCCGCCCCCGGCGACTCGCTCGCACTCCCCACGTTCCAATGTGACACAGAGGTTTGCGGAACGAATGGAATTCAAGACTTAACCGACGCGATTGATTTCACGGCTCGGTTGGAAACCAAACGTGGCCGCGGTCCCCGCGTTTGCGTTAAAAAAGGTTATTCCGCGTTCAAGTCTTCATATCTCTCCGCGGAGGATTCCCTCCGGAAGCTCATCACCCAGTATGTCAACTCCGACATCCGTGCTCAGTTATACCTGCGCTCAGCCTCGAAATTTAATGCCGTCGCCGGCTACGATTTTGACTCGCTGTTCACTGGTGGAACCGAAACGGACCTCGGTGTTCAGTTCGCTCCGCTGTTGCCCACCGGCCCGCTGAGCTTCAAAGCGCTTCACTACGTCGCGCGTTTCGTCAAGGAGGCGTTGTTCGCTTCCATGTTCGACAGCGAAGGCAAAGGGATGCCCCACGCTCGCTTCATCGGCAGCTCCGACATCATCGAGAGTTTCCGCAATGAAATCGGCGTCAAGGAAATCCTCATCGGCCTCACCACGGGCGGATACAAACTGGGCGAGCAATCGGTCAGCGCGTATCAGTTCGAGGAAGCCCCCGCGTATCGCGGTCTGGCTTTCGGTGTGGACCAACGTCCGCTTCGCGCCACTGGTTTCGACGGCGACGGCAACCTGATTCTGGTTGACCCCGTCGTGAACGTCGCGAACGTCTCGAAGAACACGGCTTTCGCCAAAATCAACCCCGCGTGGTTGGCTGCGGATTACGAAGTCGGGTTCCTCATGTTCGACAATACCTTCAACCGGCTGGTGCCCGAGAAGTATGTCGGCGAAGGCACGTTCAAGCACGCTCCGCAGCTTCACATGGGTGAGCTCGAGTGGCATTACATCGTGGACAACGACTGTAACCAGTTCGGCGACTTCGGTTGGCACAAGTATCAGATTACTCGCGCCTACCAGCCGATTCGGCCGCAGCACGTCATCCCCATCCTCTACCGTCGTTGCACGGCTGACCTCGGTCTGCCCGACTGCGCGGTTCCGGACAGCTCCAGTTTTTCTGGAAGCGACTCGTTTGCCTCGCTCGGTGTCTGCGACACCTAAGCTTGGTCTGTAGGCTGGTGCAGCGGGGGAAACTCCGCTGCACCAGAGCAGAACTAAACAATCAACCCATCCATCTCACATGACATACGTTGAAGCTCAAACCGCCCTCACCGCACTGGCCCACGACCTGAATCTTTCAGGTGTCGAAGGCCGGTCCGTGTCGGCTCTGTTGCAATCCATCGTCGTTGACGGGGCCGTTATTACGGACCACAGCGTCGGCTCCGACTGGGACCTCCTGGTCACCGCCGCGCTCGACATCGACGCGCCCATCTCTTAATTCATCGGGGGTGGGGTGTGGCGGACCGCAAATCTGCCCATCCCGCCCCCGCTCTCTTTTTACCGTGCTCGACAATCTCAAAGTCTACGGGGCGTCCGCCGTCGGATTCGGTTCTCCCATCGCAAACATTTTTATCGACACATCGACCTCCATCTTGGGAGTGTTGGTGCTGGTCGGCCAAGTAGCGGTCGCCGCGGTGACGGTCCTCTACATCTGGCGCAAGGCTCAGGCTCTCCGCAACAAGAAATAATTTTATGGCCAACGCATACAACGACCCCATCGCGCGACTCGGCGCACTGCTCACGGACCGACTCGGCATCGTCTCCAATCCTTACGACGCGGAAATCGACTTGTGGGTTCGCGCGGCTGCCGCGGTCGGCGCCAGCGTGAGCACCAACACCCCGCTCGACGAAGCGCGCCTCCGCGTGCTTCAGAATTGCGTCCTTACTCCGCTGACCTAATGTATCCGGACGTCACTCCAAAATGGGGAGACTCTGAGAATACGCTGCTAGGGAAGTGGCTGGAAATTCTCGGAGGGGAAGCCAAGCCGGGGGACTCGGACCACCAGCTGCTTTACCGCATCGCCCTGCTGCTCTCAACTTTTTGACCTATGGATACGACCCCCCGAATTAACGATACGGACAACACGCTACTGAAGAAGATTTGTCTTCTGCTCGACGGCGCGATTCCGTCCGGCGTGATTTCTTTCAACGCGCGGACCGGCGCCATCACGCTTTTAAGCGCGGACGTCACCGGCGCCCTCGGGTATACGCCTGTGAACAAGGCAGGCGACACGATGACCGGCACGCTGGTCCTGCCCACGGGCATCCGACTCAAGCTTGGCGGCACCACGGCATCTTTTCCTGCGCTCAAGGACGCCAGCGGCGTTCTCCAGGTGCGAAAAGCGGACGACTCGAGCTGGGCATCGCTCTCCGCGGGCTTGGTTACCGCATCGACCGGCGGGCTCACGGTCGTGACCGACGATTCCGCATCAGTTTTTGCCTACCCGGTTCTGTATAAGAAACGCGGAACGACCGGCGACGCGGCTGCCGCGGTTACCACGGGCAGTGAGCTCGGGCATATCTCCTGGCAAGCCTGGAACGGCACGGCCTACGTGACCGGCGCGCAGATTGTGGCCAAGACCACGCAGAACCAGTCGGTCGGCAACGCGGGCTCTCAGCTCGACTTTCGCACCTGCGGTGTCGGTGCGGCGGCGGCGGGCATCGCGGCTTTTATCACGTCGGCGAAAAATTTTGTCCTCAGCAACGTCACCACGACCGAACCCGCATCCCTTGTCGGCGGCGTGGTCTTCAAAGACGGAACGGCGGCCTCGGCAGACCCGACGACCGGTTCGGCTATCTGGTCCGTTGCCGGCGCGTTGCAATATCGCACCAGCGGGGCCAGTGACGGCTCTGGGGTAACGAACCATTTACACAACCGCTCGGCACAGCAGGCCGGTGTGGGCACGGACTACACCTTGACGAACACGCTCGCGCAGGTCGCCTTCGGGACGACCAACGCGGCGGTGACGTTGCCGACGGCGGGGACTTACCTCATACTGGCGAACGTCAGCGTGATTGACGGCGCCAACTCGGGCGACGTTTACAGCGCGAAGCTGCGGAACACGACCGATAGCACGGACGTGGGCGTGGCGAAGAAAAATTCTGGTAGCCCGGCGGCGGGTCGGTTGCTACTTTTTCTGGCCGAGCTGGTCACCACCACGGCGGCCAACAAAGTCGTTAGCATTTTTGCCGCGAACGAAACGGCGGCGCGCGGTTCCGTCGAGTCGACGTCGACCGATATCCGATACGTCCGGCTGGCATGAAAAATCTCCTGGCCATCCTCTCACTCGTCCTGCTGGTCGGCTGCACGCTCCCGCTCAAGCCGGGTGCTGCATCCATCGCGCGTGCGGACGGGTCTGTGGTTAGCGTCCACCAATCGGAGAACCCGAAGAACGACACGGTGCAGGATTACAAACGAGTGACCGACCCGAACGGTGCCACGACCGAGGAGGTTCACACCAAAATCGGCGCAGCCCAGAAGGACGTGGCTCGCGAAGTCGCTGCCAAGCTCGGCTCGCTTCGCCCCGTGATGTGGGTTGGTATACTCGTTTTCCTTTTTGGCGCGGCCAGTGCGGTGTGGCCTCCGCTCAAGGTTCTCGTCGGCGGCAGTGTTACGACCAGCGCGGTTATCGCCGCGGCGGGGCTCGCCATGATTGTGTTGCCGGTCGTTGTCGTCGGGCACGAAGTTCTGATTCTCGCAGTCGCCGCGGGAGCGGGTGCGCTGTGGTTCTTCGCGCACCGCCACGGACATTTGCGTGGACAGGTCAATGAACTTCTTAAGGAAAAGTAAGCTATGTCTTGTGGTTCTTGCGGAAATAATAATTGCGGCGGTTGCAATGAGTGCAACAGCTTTGTCACGGGCTGTGGGGCGTCGGGCACGCCGTGCGGCTCGTGCCCGCCGAATAGCGCCGATTGCGAAACGCTTCCGAGTGCGCTCCAAAACTTTGTCGATGCCTTCTTCGGTGCTGTCACCAAAACGGAAATCAACGGGCAAGTAACGTGGATTCTTCCGTGCGACCTGGACATCGGTCTGCCCGGTAACCCGCGCGCGGACGGCGAAGGGCTCGCCTGCTATTTTCTTCGGTTGTTCCGGGACGGAATTAACGGGCTCGAGGGTCCCACTGGCCCGACGGGCGCTGCCGGCGAAAACGGCGCGAACGCCTGGACGATTATCCTCACGGCATTTGTTCAGCCGGCTGCGGGTGGCACGGTCAATTTCAACATCGTCGCCTCACCGACCATCACGGTGGGCCAGACGTTTTTCGTCCCCGGCTCCGGGTATTACATTGTCACGAGCCGCATCTCGAATTCGGTTTTTGCTCAGCTCATCGAAGCTGTGCCGTCGCCCAACGCGGTGACGGTCCCCGGCACCATCGCGCTCCCCTGTGGTCCGCGCGGGCTCACGATTACCGGCCCGACTGGTGCTCCCGGTTTGGCGGGTCCGACGGGTGCCCAAGGTCCCACGGGTCCAACTGGCGCAACGGGCGCAACGGGTCCGACTGGACCGACGGGCGCGGTCACGACGAACGCGAACGGTCAGGTGACCGTCACGGGTGCGACGGACTTTACGGTCACGAACGCGGACCAAAAAATCTCGTTTGGTATCTCGGACCCCGAGGTGACGCTCCCCTCAATCGGGACGTATCTTGTGATGGCTCGATTCCGCTGCTACCAGCAAATCGGCAGCGGCGACAATCTCGGCTGGGATTTTTACATGAACAACCAGACGACCGCTACCCCCGTCCCGGGAGGCGAGCATCCGGACGTGCTGATTCTAAACACGGGCGCGCCGACGCATTCTCAGTATTACCACATTTATTCCTTGGTCACGACGACGACCATCAACAACATCATCGACGTGCACGTGCAGTCGGAGAGCGGTTCCGCGCCGCAGACGATTTATCAGGACGGCTCGACCATCCTGTTCATCCAACTGTCCTAATGAAAGACTGCACACATCCACTTCATCGCGATGACGAGGGAGATTTGTCCCGTCCGTGCTTCCCGCGCGGCTCGACGAAAATCCTGCCCGGGCGCACGCTGCCCCCGCGCGTCATCGTGAACCAAACGGATGACGTGCTACAGGATGAAGCCGGCTTTCCTTTTTTGGATGAAGTGACCGGCCAGACCATCATCGACGATTTACGACAATGAAAGTTTCAACCTATGTAGCCGGCGCCGAAGCCAATCCCGAGGGCTGGCTGTTCATTGCCGAGAAACAGCCGCCGGGCTCGGAGTTTCCATACATCACGAAGAAGATTGCGCCTGACCAACTCGGCGCGACCGGTCCCGCCGGTCCGCAAGGATTGCCCGGGGAACCTGGGGCAACCGGTGCAACCGGTCCTACGGGCGCCGCCGGGGCGACGGGCGCGACGGGCGCGACAGGCGCGCAAGGTGCCGATAGCTCGGACGAGTGGGTGCATCCTGACGGGCTCTCCGTGGACTTGTTCGAGGAATACTCCGCGGGCGTTATCACGGGTCCCAACGGCGGCTTTGGCTGGGATACCGCGGGCGTGGTTTCCGGCGGCACTATCGTCCAGCGCAACATCGCAAATGGGCGCACGGAAAAGCGACTCAGCTTGACCGCCGGGGAATTCGCTCGCAAGCTTTACGTTGGCGGGGACTGGCATCGCCTGCGAATTGCGGTCCTGCTGCGCGTTAACGGCGCGTCCACTTTTACCGGGAATGGCTTTATCGGGCTATGTAGCGGGACGGCCAATCCCTTCGGCGGGACGACGGACAACGCCGTCGGTATTTATTTTGACCCGGTGAATGTGAATTCCTGGGCGTTCACGAACGGGACGACGGCGGATTTCTTCGCGCAAAGCGTGGGCACGCGGTTCGTCACCAAGCGCGGCGCGAGTGTCACCGACCAAGGCGGTGGAGCGGGCTCGGACGGGCGTCGGTTCGCCTCGGACGAAGACCACCGCTCACTTTTCCTGCTCGAGTATCGTCGTCCGGTTTTTGCGACCGCGGCCACGTCGGTGAGTTACGAAGTTTCGATGCGCTCGACTAACGCGGCCCAAGCCGAATTCTCGCTCAGCAAGCGCGCTCTGTTCGACGCAATTTTAGACAGCGCAAACAACAGCACCATCTGTCAGAGTGATACGATGGTAACGCTGACCGGCTCGGGTTCGACCACGGTCGCCAACACTTTCAGTTTCGACGAGAGCACGGGCGCCTTCGACACGCTCAACCTCCGCTGGGACGGCGCGCACCCGCTGGAAATCTGCGGGCTGGCGGTTCACAAGATTTACTAAAAATGAACGTCTCCCTCGAAGAAATTTTTGAGCAGTCGCCGGTCACGGTGAACGGTGACGGGCATCTGTTGATTGGCCAGCTCAACGACGGCGGCGTGATTCAGCTGAAGCGAATTCATGTTACCACGTTGAACCAAGCGGTCGGCCCCACGGGTCCCACGGGTCCCACAGGAGCAAACGGCACGAACGGAACGAATGGCGTGACGGGTCCGACTGGTCCCACGGGTCCCACGGGTCCCACCGGTCCGGTTGGTCCGACGGGTTCCAACGGTCCCACGGGTCCGACTGGTCCGGCTGGCGGCACGGGTGCGACCGGACCTACCGGTCCAACGGGCGCGAGTGGCGTGACGGGTCCGACGGGTCCTACCGGTGCGGCTGGCGCAACGGGTCCTACGGGTCCCACGGGAGCCGCCGGCGCAACGGGTCCTACGGGTCCTACGGGTCCCACAGGCCCGACGGGAGCAAACGGCACGAGCGGAGCGGATGGCGCTTCGTTCACGGTCGATTCATTCGCGCTGGATAATTTTGACGGATACGCGACTGGCTCCATCTCTACTTTTTCCAGTGGCTCGGGATGGAGTGGCTCGGGTGCCGCATCGGGCGCGACTATCGTCGAAGTCACGATGGCGGACGGGCGTCTTGACAGGCGCATGTCGCTTGTCGGTCCGGGCGAGTTCAAGCGAAAAATGATTTGGGGCGAAAAATGGAAACGCCTTCGCATCGGTCTGTTGCTACGCATCAACGGCGGGTCGACCATCACGGGCGATTTCGCTTTCGGCGTGTGCTCGGGCATCACTAACGGGGTAGGAAGTGCGACGTGCACGAACTTCATCGGCGCGACGACGCGCCCGGGCAACACGAATCAGTATACTTTTGCTGCCGGCAGTGACGTCGGGGTTTTCACCGCGACCTTTGCCGGCGGTTCGTCCAAGCGTGTGAATACCTTCACGGACTACGGCGGGGTGTCCTCGATGAAAGGTTATCCGGCGACGGGGTCTTCGGCGCTTTGCATCAACATGCTGGACATCAAACGGGGCCGACTCGCTGCGAGTGCGACCTACAGCATGTTCGTCCAAGGCCCGACCGGGTCTGGCACCGCCGCGGGCAGCGCGGAGCAGTTCCTGGACTGGGGCACGCTGCTTCAGGCAGTTTCTGAGGTGGACACCACGAGCCCCTCCGGGTGGTGGTATGACGGGGCGGCATCCACGAACTCGGGGACCTTCGACGAATCCGCGGGGGCGCTGGATTCCATCAATGTCTGGTGGAGCCACGCCTCTACCGCCATCGAAATAGCGGGCATCGCGGTGATGAAAGCCTTTTGACCGTTGACAAAACTCATTAAAACCACACTTCTTACACGATGAAGACTCCCGTTGATTTGGGCTACAAGATGGACATGGGGCCGAGCTCCACGTCCTCGATGCCCGACAAAATGTATCCGAACCTCCACCTCGAGTGGCCGTCGGACTATGACCTGCCCGAATCCGGCACCATGACCGTGAAGTTCGTCAAGACCGGCGAGAACAAGTCCAAGGGTCCGAATGGCAAGCAACGTTTTACCGTGGACCTGGAAATCAAGTCCATCGAATCCGTGAAGAAGGGAAAAGTCGAAGCCGAGGAAAAAGAGGAAACCGGCGCCGAGGCGTTGGACCGCCACGCGGCTGAGATGGAAGAGGAATCTTACTAATGTTCCAGGCCAAGGACATTTTCGACGACGCCAAAGACATCTTCGGCATCTGTCGCGAGGAAAAACTTTTTCGCTGGATGACCGACGCGATTCGGATGTTGGCGAACAAGGGCGACATCGACCCGCTTGTGGGCGCGCTGGATATCTGCGTGCAGAACAAATGCGTCACGCTCCCGCGCGAAGTGGAAACCGTCCTCGGGGTGAACCTCGCGGGCCGCCCGGCTCTCGGGCACAATGAACTTTTTTCGTTCCACTTGAACGGTCCCGGCGATTGCAAAAATCGCTGCGACTACTCGTGGTTCGATGAGCTGCCGGCGGTGACCTACAAAGACATCATCTGCCCGGGCCGACTCGTGGCGTTCGTGGACAAGCCCGAGGACAGCGGTGTGGAGCTGCGCGTCTTCGGATTCGACAACCAGAACAAGCCGCTGCAAACTTTGGAGGACGGCGTCTGGACGGACGGGCTTCTGGTCCCCACAATTTTTGGCTACGCGGTCCCCGCGTCAACGGACCCGCTGGTGAGCCGCATCACGGACATCGTCAAAGGTCCCTCGGCTGGAATCATCCGGCTCTCGACCTACGACAACTCGTCCAGCTCCGGCACCCTGATTGGAATCTACGACCCGGACGAAACGCATCCGCGCTACCGGCGCATCAAGATTTCCCGCGGCTGCCCGTGGGTCCGCATCGTCTATCGGAAGAAGTCTTTCGACATCACGAGCCTGAACACGCGCATTCTTTTGCACAGCCGGTTCGCGTTAGTGATGGCGATGAAAGCCGTGAAGTTTTATTTGGACAGCGACGTGGCCAACGGCATGCAGTTCGAGGCCCACGCGTCGCGGATTCTCACCGAACAAGAGGGGGCGCTCGTCAGCCCGAACGCGATGCCGATGCAGGTCGAAGACCGCAACAGCATCATGCAAAAAGACGATTGGAACGTAGATTGATTATGAAGAACGTGAAGCAAGACATGGGCAAAGCTCCGTCGAGTGGCGCGGTTGAAAACGCCAAGACGAACGCGAACATGCCCGCCCCGCAGGACATCTTCGATTACTCGGATGCGAACTGCGAAGACAAGGACCGCGTCGACCGTTTGAAAAACGGGCACGACAAAGGCAACTACAGCCAATACAACGGGAGCCTGTAATAAGTGACGCCGCGCGTAGAGGATGGGGAGATTACCTTTATTGGGGGCATGGATTCCATGTCCGACCCCCAACAGGCGACTCCCGGCTTTTATGCTCGCAGCATGAACACGGTGAACCGCGGCGGCATTATCCAGTGTCGCCCCGGCCATCGCTGCAAGTTTGTGATGCCGCCCGGCAACCTGCAAGGTGGGATTGTCTTTCGTCCGAAAGTCGGACTGGAATCCATTGTCTTTGCGGTGGACGGCCTCGTGTATTTGTCCGAGTTTCCGTATCGCACCTACCGACAGCTCGATATTCAGTTTTCGCCGACCGCGCGCCAGCTGTTTTTCGTCCAGGCCGAGCAAGCCGTGACGCGAAACGACGACGGTAGCCTGCGAATCGTCCCCGCGGTCAACCTCATCATCATCCAGGACGGCGGACTCACCGCCCCGGCGGTGTTCGACGGCTACAACGCGGAGCACGACCCCAACATCAAGCTCGGCGGCCCGATGGCTTGGTCCGGCGACCGACTCTGGGTTGGCCAGGGCGCAAAACTTTTCGCCAGCGATTTATACGACCCCCGACATTTTCTCGAGCCGCAATACTTCGCCACCATCGAGGCGTTTACCCTCCCCGGCGAAATCACCGCACTGGCCGAGCCAGTCGCGAACGCGGAGCTGGCCTCGCTGTGTGTTTTCACGGACTCGACCACCACGCTCATCCAGTCGGGAATCCGCAATCGTTCGACGTGGATTAACACCCCCAACTTTCAGTTCCTGCAGTTCCCGGCCATCGGCTGTGTGTCCGCGAAAGCGACCACGTCCTATCACGGGCTGCTGTGGTGGTTCACCGGGGATGGACTCACCAACATCAACGCCGCGGAGATGACGCGCCGCACGTCCATCATGGAAGACCAAGACTCTGAGATGCTGGACAGCAAAGGCCGCCTGGGCGCGGACTTGAGCGGCATCGCGATGGGTTCGTTCGAGCATTATCTGCTTGTGTCGGTGCCCTTCTGCGACCGCTACAACTCGCACACGTGGTGCATGGACGGCGCCACGCTGATGAAAAAAGGCCAGGACCCCTTCACCTGGAATTCCTACTGGACGGGCACCCGTCCGACCGACTGGTTCACCGGCCTTTTTGCCGGCTCGAATCGGGCGTTCTTCGCAAGCAAAGATTACGACGGCCAGAACCGGCTTTGGGAGGCGTTTACTCCCGACCGACTGGACGACGGTTGTCCGATTACGTGGTTCGTGGAAACGCGCGCGTATGACGGGAATCTTCCCCTCAAGGACAAAACGGTTCGGTATGCAGACATCTATTTGTCTGAGCTGGCCGGCACGGTGGACGTCGGCGTCTTCTGGGCTGGCCCGTATCGTGGACGGTATAAACGCATCCTGACGAAACGAATTGAGGCGCCCCGCGGCTCCATTCGTCAGGGGCATAACATCACCAGCGAACAGAAATTGTTTGCGTTCAAGAAACAGACCCGCCCGCTCCGCACCCAGGACGCGAAAGAGCTGGCCTCGGCAGAGGATTTGTCATCTTGCGACATCGAGCATTTTCGGCTGGAGTTTCTGGATGAATCTTTTCAACTACTCATTGTCGGCTCTGGTCCTGGTGCTGTTCGTGGACTTCGTCTTTATTTGGAACCCGCTCCCGGCACTCCGGGCGCGGTTGGCCCGAACAAAGAACTGTCGGGCCGCTGCGAGGAAAACGAAACGCCGGACCAAAATTTCGTCCGATTCGACGGAGCCGCCTCTGACTCCGTTGCGTCGCTGAACGAAAACATTCCGCTGTTCACGAGCAACCAGACGGTCAGCGTAACCGAGCAGGGCTTCACCGAAGTCGGCACGGGATACGCGGAGTCGGTCATCAGCCAGGACGACGCGGATAAAATCGCGCGCATCATCGCACGGCGAAAAGCTTGCCACGAGCTGGAGCTCGTGCTTCCGCTCATCGCCTCAACCGGGACGGGACTCCCGCTATGAACCAGTTTGAATCGTTCAAGCCAATCACCCGCCGGGAGCTGCGTATCAATTACCGGTCGCCGTTGATTTGTCAGCTCAGCCCCGCCGAAAGCGGCAGCGGCTCGGGTAACTCGATTCCCGCGTTCATCGCCATTGTCGCGATTGACGGGCCGACCGGACTTTCTGCTGCCGTGAGCGCTTGCCCGCGCGTGGTGACGTTGACCTGGGACCCGATTACGGGGGCCGCCGGATACAACATCTACGTGTCGGACGCGGTGGGCGGACCCTTTTTGTATGCCGGCTCGACCGAAGACCAAGTTTTTCAGGACGAGGTCGTCGCAGGAGATTACTTTTACCAAGTGGCGGCGTTCGGGGAGTTTGGACTCTCGAACCCGTCCGCAACCCTGGCGGTCGATGTGCCGCCCTGCGAAGAATAATTTTATGCCGAACCCTAACTCAAACGGAAACGGAAATGGAAACGGTGGCGGCAACGCGCCTCAGAACCCCGGGCACGGAAACGGCCACGCTAATTCCGCGGACGCGAAAAAGGCGCTCGATACGCTCGTCGTGGCGTTCGGCAAAGACTTTCACCGAAAAGACGGGACCATCTTCCGCGTCTCGACGAACGCGATTGCGGACTTCGAGGCACTGGTGACCGCCGACGACGGCGACGCCCTGGCGAAGTATTTGGAGAAGCCCATCCAGCTTTTGCTGGCGCAAATTTTCGCTCTGCAAGAGCGCGTCGCGGCCCTGGAACACGGACAGCCATAATTTTATGTCTCTGCAACGCACCAATCTCGTCATCATCGCGAGCCAGATTCCGCCCGACTTCGAGGGCACTCCCCAGGAATTCTTCGCGGCCATGCTCGAGCGCATGGACATCCAGTCCCCGGTCGGCACGAATTTTTTCGTCATCGGTGACGTGGAGCCCGCGAGCAACAGCGGCCCGTGGTTCAAAAACGGGACCAAGCTCTACGTCTTCGACATCAACGAGGGGCATTACGTCCCGCTCGACATCTCGGACTCGCTCAGCGCGTTCGCGTTTATCGGACCGAACGACCCCGGCATCCCGGGCGAGAACGACCCGCTGATTTGGTTTCGCACCGTCGGCAGCCGGCCCATCGGCTGGTATGGTTGGGACGGCAACTCGTGGGAAGCCGCCGGCACGGTTCCGAACAGCGGCAACACCGCGAACCGCCCGACGAACCCGCTGGACCTCGAGCAGTATTGGGACACGGACATCAACTGCTTGATTCACTGGGAGCGCAACCAGTGGCGCACTCTCTCCGGCACGCCCGGCGACGTGAAAGCGGTTACGGACACCGTTTTGACCGCGGCGCTGGCCAAAAATCCCGGCTGGTCGCTCCTCTATGACAACGACGAATCCCGTCGCGGTCGTGTCATCGGCCAAGCATCCAAGGACGTCGGGCTGACGCCCGAAAGCGCCGTGTCGGTGCCCACAGGCATCACGCAGCGCGCCACGCAGGATACTTTTGGTGCGGAAACGCACGTGCTGACGTCCCTGGAAATCGAACAGCATTCCCACTTAATCGGGCACGCGACCCTTTTGGCCAGCAATCAGGCCAACGTCGTTTTCTTCCGGGTGGAAGACGGGGACACGGAAATCCAGAACGCGGGCATCCCGCTGCCGGCACCGCCGAACAGCCAGACCGCTCGGACGACTCACTCGAACCCGAACGGCAGCCAGGGCGGCGCCACGCTCGGGTCCACGGGCACCCAGCTGATGACCAGCCGGCAGTTCACCCTGGAGGACGCCCCCAGCTATACCGGCGGGGCGGTTGGACACAATAACATTCAGCCTACCGTTTATTTGTGGCACTTGACAAAAGACTAATCGGCCACACTTCATAATGATGCAAGAGCATGCCACAGCGTTAGCCCAGGTCCTCCCAAGCGGGATTCCCGCCTTGCGGCCCCTTTTCCAGCGTTACTTTGAGGACGTCCGGTATCCCGGGCGGCTGGACATGCGCGCGGTGGAAGAAATCTGGGGGCCGCTCATCGCCCGGGGCAACGGCAGCATTTTGGCCGAGTGGCCGACGGCGGGCGCTCGCGGCATCGTGGGGACCACCTACATGCGCGACACGTTCAACGGCGAGCTGACCGCCATGATGGTTTTTCTCTACGTCATGCCGGAGTGTCGGGGCCAGGGCATCGGGCGCACCTTGCTGGACCAAGCTGAGACAGACGCCCGGCTGCGTGGCTGCACGAGCATTGTCCACGGGCACATGTTCACCGTCGATGAAGACGGCGGACGAGCAATTTTTGAGAAGCGCGGTTACGAAGTAATCGAGCTCGGTTTTCGGAAACGACTTTAATTTTATGGGTTACGCAATTGGTTCCGCGGCGTCAATCGCCGAACGATTCACCGATGAGAAGGCGATGCGCGAGGCATACGCTTTCATGCGCGATGGGCTGCGCGAGCAACGCAAGGCCCTGAAGGAGGATTACGATTTGGAACGTATCTCCGGGCTCGTCCAGCAATACGACAAGGGATACCTCGACCGCCGAGTGTCGCTGATGAAGGAATACGAGCCCGACTTGTATGCCGCCGGCCAAGTCGCCCGCAAGGACATCCTTGCGCAGGCGCAGACGCCCGTTTCCGCGCTGGAATCCACACGGACGGCCAAGCAACTTTTCAAGGAAAACATCGACCAGGACCCCGAGCTCGCCAAGCTCAAGCAGAATGTCATCGCCCGGGCGAACGATGTCCTCGCGTTGGGCGGGAACCTGCCGGCTGAGTATCAGGCCGAGCTCGTCCGCGCCGGCGTCGGCGGGGCCGCGCAGGCGGGTATTAAGCCCCAGGCGGGCACGGTCGGCGGCGTCGTCTCCAAAGTCCTCGGCAGCGAGGGCGAACGTTTGCGCCAAGCGCGCACGATGGAAGCGTCGAAACTCGCGGACACCGCGCAGCAGATGACCGAATCACGCGCCAAGATTCTCGGCTCGATTTTTCCGACGATTCAATCCGCGGAACGCGAAGGGCTGGCTCGCTCCGCGTCCATTTTTGGGCTGACTGAAGCCGCCACGCCAGCTAGCAGCACGGGACTCACGGGCCGCGAGGTGTTAAACCTCGACCTGGGTGGCCGAACCGCACAGCGCGACGTCAATTCGCAGCTGGCAAATTTGAAGGCATGGAAGTCGCTGGAATTTGCGCGCATCCGTGATACCGCGTTGAACCAAGTCGCCGGCAACTTTGGCGGCACGGCGAGCGGCGCATACGGCGGCGCGGGCGGCTCCGGCGGCGGTGGCGGGGGTTCGTCGATGGGTTCCATGATGAGCATGGGCAGCATGATGTCCGACCGCAACGTCAAGGAAAACATCAAGGAGCTCGACGAGGCGAAAATTTTGGAGAAGGTGTCCAAGCTGCCCGTGTCCAACTGGGAATATAAGAAAGACGTTGAGAACGTGCCGCAAGGTCAGCATACTGGCCCGATGGCACAGGACTGGGACGTGCTTTTTGGGAGCGGCACCGGTGACGCGAAAACGATTCCAATCGTGGACGCCATCGGCGTGGCCCTGGCCAGCGTGAAAGCGCTGGTCAAGGAAATCAAACAGATGAAGACGGCCAAAGCTTAATTTTATGGCGGCGATGAACATCCCATTGGTGCCGGTTAACTCCGAGGCCAAGACTTTTGCTGCGAGCGCGCTCGTTCAGGCGATTAACAACATGCACCTTGCGCAGAACGCAAGCGGCGGGGGCGCCGGCCATTCGGCGGCGAGCACTGAGGCGCAGAAAAAAGCCGCGCAGGAAGATGCCGCGGCCAAGGACCAAGCGCGCAAGGACGCCGCTGCGCACCAGACGGACAAACGCGGAATTTTGGAGCAGGGCGGCGTGAGCAAAATTACCGGTCAGGCGCAGCCTCGTATGACGGGGTTGGAGGCCGCCGGTCAGCCAACTGTTTCTCCGGCGATGCCATCGGCTCCGTCGAGCGGAATCACTGGTCAACCCGGCGGTAGCGTAACCGGTGTATCGGGAACGGTGAACCAGTTCGGAAATATTCCCGTTCAGGAAGCGGCCCCGAGCACGGGCGAAGTCGGCCCGGTGCAAGGCGGCGGTGGATTTAACTCGGACAGCATGTTCGATTGGGGCAGCATGTTCGGCAGTGGACTTTAATTTTTTATGCCTGGACCTAACGTAGCGCGACAGCACCCGAATTACGCGAAGTATCGCAAGGAATTCGAGGACAAATTTTCCAAGATGCCGACGCAGGACCTGCTCAACGAGTGGGACTCTGAAGACCTGATTCACCACTTGCAGGCCAAGGACCTGATTCGCAAAGAAGCGCTGGCTCCCGTTCTCCAACAGGGGCACGCGTTGAAAGCGCGACAGGAATTTGAGAACCTGAAGCGTGGCGGCTCGCCCGAAGCGCTCGCCAAACTTCACGCGGAAACTGCCGCGCATGAAGGCATGGAACTTCCCACGGGACCGGACGGGGTGATTGATACTGCGGCCACGCTCAAGAACATCCAGGAAGCCATTCAGCTCAAGGAAAAAAGGGACCTGGACCGGCAGCTCACGCTCGGCGCGACCGAGCAGACGACCACGACCGTCAACCCGCAAGGTCAGAAGACCATCACGGGTCAGATGATGACGAAGACCGGACAGCCGACTAGCCCGGTCCGAACGGTGACGAGCGAAGCGCCTCAGACCGAGCCCCTCCGCAAAGAATACACGGCACAGCCGCCGGTTCACGAATTCAACAAGGTGCACGCCGGCTACAACAAACTTTTGCGGTCACTCAACACGAAGAACCCGACGCCGCTTCACGACCAGAATTCCATTTTCCAATGGATGAAAATTTTGGACCCAGGTTCGACGGTGCGCGAAGGTGAATATGCGACCGTGGAAAAAGCTCGCGGCGTCCCGGACCACATTCGCAACGCGTATAATAATTTCGTCACCGGCCAGATTTTGACGCCGGAACAGCGCAAGCAAATGCTGGATGCGTCGCAGGACGTCGTGGACGGGCAGCTGGCAAACGTGGCTCCCATCATCAAGCAGTTTTCGGAACAAGAACGCACTGGCGGCCATGCTTCCGGCTCTATCGTTCCGCTCGAGCACCAGGAAATCGTCCGGGAATTTGACGAGCGCGAAGCCGCGCGCGCCAAAGCCGCGGCTCCGGCTGCCGCTCCTGCCGCTGGTGCGGCTCCCGCCGCTGCCGGCGCTGCTCCCGCGGCCCCGGTTCAGCAAAAGCCGATTCCTACGGTGCGGACGCCGACGGAAGCTCCCGCAGATGCGGAGTTTTTCTACTCTCCCAAGGGCAAGCTGTATCGTAACCCCAACTATCGTCCTGCCGCGGCGGCACCCGCCCCCGCGACCCCGCCGCCTACCGCCGAAGTCACGCCACCCGCTACCGAGGAGCCGCCAGTTTTACCAGCTTAATTATGCCGAGCGTCATTGAGGATTTAGGGGCAGGGGAATCTTTCACGGACACGCCCGTCCCGGTTGTGCCAGCTGAGGTGCCCGTCTACGGCGGCACGGCTCGGGGACTGAAATCCTCGAAGCCCATCACGCCGGAAGTTCAGGCGCAACTCGACCAGTCCAGCAAAGGGATGCGGGCCGCACTCGCGGAAAAAGGAATCGAAGCCCCGCCGATGCTGCCCGAGGAGGCCGCGAAAGCCGCCGCTGAAAAAGAAAAGGAAGATAAAGCGTTCGCCGGACTGCAGGAGGTGGACCCTTTTAGCGTGTTGCAAGAAGTCGACCCCCGCTCTGTTGGGGAGGAGCCCGAATTCCGCGGCGTCCCGTTGGCCGACCGTCTCGATACCGACAAGCCGGAAGATTTGGCCCGGGACCCGAAGTTTAACATCCTCGAGCACATCGCGACGAACCGCGACAATATTTTTCAGGACCCCAATCGCTACAAAAAAGCGCTCGACACTTATCGCGCGCAAAAAGTCGTGGGCACCACGGCGAACAAGGTCTGGGAATCGGCGAAGAAAGAAACCGGTCCCCTGCTTTTGGAAATTCTCAAATCTTTGCCGAAGCGGCTCGAGAATGTTTCTGACATCGCCATTGGTCCGGTGATTAACGACATCACGGCAAAGTTTCGTCACGAGAGTGCCGACCCCGTGCTTCGCGAGCAATGGGATAAAATGACAGACGACAACCGCGAAGCCGCCATCGCCGAGGCCATCGGCGGAACGCAGCTCGCCGTGGGCTCGCTCCAGGACATGGTGCGCCAGGGCGCGCGCAAGCTGACGGGTCCCGGATTCAATTTGAAACAGCTCAAGGTGACCCCTTCGGGTGTCTCGATGGAGCGCAAAGACTGGAGCAAAATTTCTGATGAAGAAGTCAAAAGCGAGTTATTCAAGGACCTCGGCTGGCACGACACCATCCAAGGTATCTCGTCCGGCCAAACCGTCAAAGACCTCGTCAGCGAAGGCGTCCAGCTCAACCCGGAAAACATCAAGCTACTGAGCTTGACGGACCCGGTCACGCTCGTCGCCACTGCCGGCGGACTCAAAGCCGTGGGCGTCGGTGGCAAAGTTCTTTTTACCGCGGCCAACGAAGTCGGCGCGGGCAAAGCGCTGAACTACCTCGGCCAGCTTTCCCAAACCGCCGCGGCGAAAACCACGCAGCTCGTCGGCACCGGACTTGAAAAGACGGGCCAGACCATCGCTGCCGCGCTTCCTTTTTCTGGCCAGGGCGTCAGCGTAGGCGCGGGACTCAGTCTTTTGGGCATCCCCCATAAAGCGATTCTCGCCGCGCGTGTTGCGGCTCCCGTTCTCAAGAAAACGGGTCAGCTCGTCCGGGAAATCGGCGAAGCCGCCGGGGCCGCCCCTAAAGGGCAGCTGTCCCTCGGTTTGGAAACCACGACGGGCGCCAAGCTCGTCAACGCGGCGAAGACCGCTTCAAAATTTGTTCAACCGCCCGTGGCCGGCGCCGTGAAAGGCGCCGTGGGCACCGCCCCACTCGCACTATCGACCGATGAGCCCCAGGGTGGCTTGCTCGGCGTGGGTGCGGTGGGCGGCGCCGTGCACTCCGCGCTCGGGGCCGTCAAGGGTGCGGTGGCCGAAGCCGGCGCGAAAAAATATTTCGACCCGGGCCAAATCAACTGGGAAGCGACTCCGTCTCCTGGCTACGATAACTTCACCGAGCTGAATAAGGTTCACGAGCAGGTCGCCGCGTCCACGCCGTCGAACGCACGGAACATGGTGGACAGCTTGCGCGAGACGCTGCGCCCGTTCGGCAAGAAACTTTTCCTCGTCGACGACGCGGCTTTTTCCCAGGCCATCGCGGATGACACCAAGCGCGCGAATGGCGGCAAGGATTTAACGCCCGAGCAACAGGCGGCGGTCGCCCAGGAATCCAAAGCGCGCGGCGTTTCAAAAATCTGGATGGCAGATGACGCGGGCAAGGGCGAGATGGTTACGCTCGTCAAAAGCTCCGCGGACGCTCCGCATGAATTTTCCCACGTCCTGGAATCCGTAATGGAGCCCGCCGGACGAGAAGCACTGCACGACGCGGTCCGCAAGGCGTATACGCCGGCTGAGCTCGACGCGCTCCAGGCGCACTACGAAAAACAGTTCGGTCGGCCTTTTACGCCGGCTGAGGTCCGCAGCGAATTCATCGCGGATAATTGGGCGAACCTGCTTTACAACACGTCTCTCGAATCGCTCGGACTGCCGAAGCCGAAATCCTCGTTCCGCGCAAAAATGCTGGACGCGGCGTTGACCTTGGGTGACGCGCTGGGTATCGACATGACGGCAGGCCGCGGCACTCCGGGGTTGAACCTGAAGCCGAGCTATAGCCTGCGCAAGGCGCTCGAGAACGCGAGCGGTGAAATTTTAGCGGAGCGCGACCAGCGCGCCGCGCAGCAAGCGACTGCTCCCGAGGTGAAGCCGGTGGCTGAAGCGCCGGCGGCTCCGGTCGAAGTTCCCGTCGAATCCGTGCAGCCGGAGCTGGATTTTACCACGCCCCCGCCCAAAGAAATTCCCGCTCAAGGCGAGCTCAATTTTGAGACGCCGTCGGCACAACCGAAAGTGGCCCCGGCAGCGACCCCTCCCGCGCCGGCACCCACCGAAGTCCCGCCGACGGTGTCTCCCTCCCGTGGGGTTTCCACCCCCGAGGCCACCGCCGCCCGTGCCGAGGTCACCAATACCGGGGTCGGTGCGGCCTGGGCCAAAGGCAAGGACAACGAGCAAGCGGTGACGGAAGTGAACAAGGCACTCGACGAAAGCGTCGGGCTGACCGTCGAACACGCCGGCGCTCCCAAAGCGTCTTTTAAGCCGACGGAGCCCGAACGCGCCGCCGAGGTGGAAGAAGGCCGCGGGTTGCCGCCCGAACAGCGCGAGCTGCATGCCGGGAAAAAATATCCCACGCGCTGGGAGCAGACGAAAAGCGGGGAACCGCAGCTCGTCGCCCGTAGCGTGGACAAGGTTCTCTCCAACGTGGACCGCGCGGTGCAGTGGGGGAAATCCGCGGGCGAAGAAATCCCGTGGGAGACGGACGCGAACGGTGCGCTCACCGAAGCCGGCACCAACGAACTTTTGTCGGACCTGAACGCCTACTGGGATAACCAGGACCGAGGTTTTCGTGGCGGGGGCAAGCAACTGGTTCGTCCCGGCGACGAGCTCGGTGCGGCAATCCCGCGTGAGCAAGGCGAGGGAAAAGTTTTAGGCGACGCCAAGGAACAATGGCTCAATTTGCTTCAAGGCAAAGACGTCGGCCCGCCCGAGACGGCGCGCGCCCAAAAAGGCAAATTACCTGCCAACATTAAAGCGCAGGAAATCCGCGCTGCCCAGGGCGACGTGTCCGAACGTATCGCGCCGGGGACCGACATTCCGATTTACCCCGAGAAGGTGACACAGGGCCGCGGGGCCGTGGAAGTGAAGGAGACGAACCCGCTGCGCAATCGTTTGCGCGCCGCCGGCATGCCGGTGGGGGACCTGCACACGGTCGTCGAGCGGCTGAACGCTGCTGATATCATCAAAGCCGAACGCGCCCCCGAATTAACGGGACGCGGCGGACAGACGGACACCGCCCGCGCGGGATACCTGACGGACCAGCCCGTGGACAAAACTATCGCGGACGTTTTCGCGGACTCCCCGGACGACTGGACCAAGCGCTTCGGACCGAAGAACACGCTGACGGCGACCGCGTATGAGTTAGGACTCGGACTAAAATCCAAGGAAGAACTGAACGCGCTGCGCGCCGCCCAGTCCAAAGCATCCGCCGACCAAGTCGCCGTCATGGGCGAAGTCAAGGCCGGGAACTTCGACAAGATGGACGAGGCATACGCGCTCGCGACCAAGACCCAATTTTTCCGTGAGGCGATTGAAGCCGCCACGGACACCGCCTCTGCCGCCGGTCCATCCGGCTGGCGCCGGTCGTTCCCGGACCGCACGGCCCCGTTCGCGGAAGGTGCGGCACCCGAACGCGCTGGCTTCCTTTCTGAAAAAGAACTGAAGTCCATTCGCAATGGCGAAAAAGATGGTGAAACTTTCAACGGGGACGGAACCGTTTTTGTCCCGCCCGAGGACGCCTCGCTGGACGTGGTCACGCTCGCCAGCGTGAACCTGCCCGCGGCAGAGCTGAACGCGAAGAACGTCGCGGCGGCGTTGAAGCCCTATAAGGGCCTTCTGGGGAATGAGAACATCAAGGCGGGAATCTTCCGGCTGTCGGAGCCCGATGCCGAAGGCCGGCCACAGGTCAGCGTGGATGTGAACGCCATCGTGGACCAGAAGCACCGCAAGTCGTCTTTGGCTTTTGCCCGTGCGAATAACCAGGAAGCCATTTTCGACATGGCCCGCGGCAAAACGGTTGATGCCGGCGGCACGGGTAACACGGTCCTCCGGGACCCGAAAGAAATCGCCCAGGCCGCGGATGCGTTGCAGGCCGGGGAAAATTACCTGGAGACGAAAGCGCGTTTCAAAACGGCGGAAGCGAAGCGCAAGGGTCCCGTTCGTCGAGCGATTGAAGATATCAAAGGGGACGTCGGTATCACGGTCAAAGCGATTACCCGGGAATCCGAAGCCGCCGCGCGGAAGCGCGTCGAGGAAACCGACTACTCGAAATACAACGTGCCCGAGAAGGCGGTGTCCAAGGTCGGGCAAGCGACCGGTTGGGTGTTGCCCGATGGCGAATTTGTATCGCTCGACACCGCCTACCACGAGCAGTTCATTGCGGACAACGCGAAATCACTAAACGAGAAATACGGCACGGAATTTGGCGAAACTGCCGACGTGAACGAACGTCAGGCGGCAATCAACAAGGGGTTCGTTCGCGTGCGGCATGTGCCGTCCACGGGCCAAATGAACATCGAAGCGTCGGCGGACCATTGGACGCCTAAGACGCGCTCCAAGATTTTGGACATCCTGGACAAGCAGTCCGATAATATCGACAAACTGCGGGTAACGCTCTTGGACAAAAAAGGCCAGACGGTGGACTCCATCGACAGCGCTGTTTTCGACCTGGAGGGCGCTGAGAAATTTTCCAAGATGGAGGACGCGGTCAGCAGCCTGAAGGCAGGACCCGTATCGAAAAAGGGTCCCTCGGCCATTCAAATCGCGCGCAGCCGCGAGGGTTACCTCGCTGAGCCAAAAGAAGCGGAAGAAATCACTGATACACTCCGAGGCATCTCCCCGGAAGGAAACTTTAAACTGGTTGGGTCCGTATCGAAGGGAAAAGTGGGCGCGAAGGATATGGATTTCGCTGTCGATTATGGGACGGGCCACGTCGAATCGGAAATTGGAAACTTCTTGGATAAGGTCGCCCCTGAGCTTGAAAAGAAAGGTTGGACCGTTCACGACGAAGTCCATGATTTTGCCGGCAAACCGGAAGGCCAATGGTTTATTCCAACATCCTCGCCGAAGGGGGACGTTGTGGAATTCTTTTTTGGCGGAAGCACCGATGAAGCGCCTCCCGGCAGTTATCCTAGCCAGAGAAAGGGTTACCTCACGCCGGAAATTCCGACGGACGAGGCCATCACCGACGCGCTGAGCGAAGACAAGAAACCTTTTGTCGGAGCCGCGCGCGACCTGGACGAAGGCACCCCGGTCGGCCTGCGGATTGACATCCCGGCGTTCAACCGCACGGGCAAATACGTCATCACCGTCCACGAAAAAGCCGAAGGCGGGCGCGTGGGCAAGCGGATTGGTTACGACTCCATCGCGACCGTGGACAACCCGACCTTTTTCTCCAACACCAAGGGCGCTGCAAAAATCGCTGAGGGCGCCGCGAAGTTCCCCATCGCGACCGTTGAAGGCGAATGGAATCCCTCGCGCGAACTGCCGGCGGACCTCTCCGAGTGGACCGAGGTCGGATTCAACCCGGACAAGCACGACTATTTCTACGAGAAGGGAACCGACGAACCGGTGACCGGCGGAACCCAAGCCGTGAGCGTGGGCAACAGCGTTTTCGTCAAGGACGCCACGTTCGGCAGCAAAGCGGACGTCGCTGCGCGCGGCGGGTATCTCCCTGGCGAAAAGCTGACGCCCGAGACGGCAGAAGCCGCGGCGGACAAGCACAACGAGGAATACACCAAGTCGTATCCCGAGGCATACCCCACGCGGTTCATCCGCGACTCCAAAGGCAAGCTCAAGCTGCAAGGCGGCAAGCTCGTCCCCGGTGACGAGGAAGCCGTTCTCGACAAAACGCCGCTCGCGCTTGACGCGGTGCGGGAGAACCCGGACGCGCCGGCACACGAAGTTATTTCGGACGCGCTAGCGGACAAAATCGTGGCCGAAGCTCACGAGGCGCTTAAGGACGAATCCATGAAGGCCGGCTTGTCGTGGTATGCCGACGCGGTGAAGCTCATCAACAAATTTTTCGGCAAGGACGCCTCGCTATTCGCGCAGCTGTTGGCGGCGACGTCGCCACAGAACGGCGTGCAACCGAACTTCGCCTACGCGGTGGACGCCTGGAACGCCGTGAAGCGTGGCGAGTATGAGCCGTTCGTGAAAAAGTATCTCGAGGGACGCGAGCAGTGGAAGACCGGCGGCACGCCTGAAATCGCCGAGTGGGAAGCCGAGAAGGGCAAGAAGTGGAAAGCCGGCACGGGTGCCGCGGCCCAAGGTCTGCGCAACAACTTTTTGACGTGGTGGGTGGACAAGCACGAGATTTTGCCCAAGCGCGAAGGCGGCAAGCTTTACGGCATGCATTCGTTCCCCGTGCTCGATGTCATCTCCGGAACGTGGCTCGAGGACGTGGGCGGCCCGAAGGTGCGGAACTTTTTGGCGAACCTCACGGGCGAAGGACACGACGCCACCATCGACATTTGGGCCACGCGATTCCTGATGCGTATCGCGCAGTCCGAGGACACCCTCAAAGGTCGCTGGCGCGTCGCACCGCCGGCAGGCTGGCAAATTTCCGCGGAGAACTTTAACCTCGCGCAATCCGCGTTCCGAAAAGCCGCTGAAAAGTTTGGCACCACGCCGGACTCGCTGCAAGCGTTGGTCTGGTTTTCGGAAAAACATCTCTGGGAACAGAAAGACTGGACCGGGTATGTCGGCGCGGCGAAATCGGACTACGCGTATTGGCTGAAGTCGCTGGAACCCGGCGAGCACCCCGAGACTTACAACATCCCGGTCAAGGCCAAGGAAGAAGCCACTCGCCAAGGCCGCGAGGAACGCGCCCGCGCGGCGGCGAAGCGAAAAAATGCCGCTCAGGGCGAACTTGACATTCCGGTCAACCCGGTGGAAGATTGACGTTGATGAAAACTGAACACAAAGACGTGTCGGCGGAAGAATTGATGAAGGCGCTCGGCCCGGAGCTGATGCAATTCATCGTCGAAAGCCTGCACACCTCGGCCCACGAGGACGCCAATTCGACGGACCGAAAGTCCGTTGACAAAGCGGATAAACCATCCACTTCTAAGTAGCTATGCCCGTGATGCCCGAAGACATTCAGCCCGTTGCCGCCGCCCCCGCTGCGGCTGACGAGGTCACCCCCGCCGAGGAACCCGAAGCCAAGGCCCCCGTTATGCCGCCCGAGCTGGCGAAGATTCCCGCCCTCGCCGCCCTGGCGAACGGGTCCCCGCCGGCTACCTACGGGCCACTCAAGTCGGAAGACCCTCAGCTCAAGGTCATTGGGAAGAAAGAGAACGCCGAGGCCCTGAAAAAGATGGGTTTCGCCGCGTTTGAATCCGAATCCCAGCCGGGGAACTTCGTGCTTTTTAACGGGCTACTTGTTAAGCCCCAGGAAGTTATGGACGCCGACAAGGCGGGCCAGCTCGATTCCATCGCCGTGCCCTTTCAGCAGCTGGCGGCCTCATTTGAATCCGCCCGGTTGGATGGTGGCAGTTCCGAAGTCCCCGCAGATGGGGCGCCCGCTGCGCCAGCGCCCGCTGGTGAAGCCGCAGCCGCTCCCATGCCCTCAGCTCCCCCCGCTCCTGCCGGTGCCCAGAAACGCCTCCTGGCGGCTCGGGTAACGAATTTGCAGCCGGGAAGTCCGACGAGCGGTCCGGCGCCCGGTCGCGGTCGCGTGCTCAACGCGATTAGCAAACCGGTTGTGTGACGGTGGGGGTGTTCCAGCCTCTTCCCCAGAGCAGGCTCAGCCGCTCGAAATAGCGCTGATAGTCGTGCTTGAGGGTATACATCGAATATTTTTGGATTGCCCGCGCGCGGATTGCCCGGCGGTCCAGGGTGTTCACCTGCCGGCAGGCGTCCGCAAACTCCCCCAGGTAGTGGCAACGGAACCCCGTGACGCCCTGCTCCACCGTCTCCGTGAAGCCGGCCCAGTCCGTGGAAATGACCGGCGTGCCGCAAAGCTGCGCCTCCACGGCCACGCAGCCGAACGGCTCGGGGTAGAGTGACGGGCAAAACACCGCCTGCGCCCGGGCCATCATCTCGTTGCGGGTCTTCCAGTCCGGGGCACCACAATACTCGTGACCCCCGGTGATGTTCCGCAGGCTGCCGCCGTGACCAATGAGCTTCAATTTCACGCCGGCAGCGGTCGCGGCGTCACACGCTACGCGGACCCCCTTTTCGTGGGTCAGTCGACCGACGTAAAGAAAATAGTCGTCCGGTGTGGCGAGGTGAAATTGGTCGGGGTCAAAAAAGACGGGGATGACCGTATCGAAGAAACGCGCGTTAGAGATGCGTTGCGCCCCATAACAGAAGTGCATCCATGCGTAACTCTCGAACACCCGGAACGGCGCCCAGTTGCCCTCATACCCGATGGAATACTCCACGCCCAGGAGGTCCTTGTGCGCGTCAAAAACGGGCTTCTGCGAGTGGCCCCCGATGGAGAGCAGGAAGTCCCGCGACTGCTTGCGCTTGGCGATTTCGGCAATCATCCAGGGGTTTGACTGCTGGTAGAGCGGGGTTTTTCCGTCCACGGGCGCGTGCTGGTATTCCGTCTGCCCCAGGTAGCGCTTGCGGTCGCCCTCCGGCATCACGTTGATGAACTCGGTGCACGGGGCGGTGGAGCCCTCGGCCCCGTAAAGGTAGACCGTGTGGCCCAGGGAGCGCATCATGCGGCAGAACCGGTGGCCGGCGGCGGCGAACCCGTCGAGCGAAAAGTCTTCGCTGACGGGGCAATTCGGCAAGCCGAGCAGGTGGATTCTCAGCGGGGTAGCCATATGGAAATAAAAAGTTTGTAGACCTGGAACGACCAACGGCGGCGACCCGGGCAATACGACAGCGCGGCCCAGATGGAGCCGCCGTATTTTTTGTGCCACGCCCAGCCTATCATCGGAATTCCTGACAGCACTGGGACTGGTAAACCGCGAGCAGCTGTTCGTCGGTCAGCGGCGTGAGGTATTCTTCGATGGTCATTTTCCCGTCCCGGAGGGCGTCGTAGCGACGATGCCATTCGGGGAGCTCCTCCATCGTCATCAGGGGATAGGTGACCTCGTCGAGCGGATGGACGCGCCGGTAGCCGGCCACGATGGTATCGAACACGAATTTGCGCATTTACTTGCCTCCCTCGCAGTCATTGGGCGGCGCGGGCCGCGTCTCGTCGCCGGCGTGGTCAGGAAACTTTCCGCCGTGGAGCAAGTTTAGGAACGGCGAAACGTTGGACAGCATCTTGGCTATTTGGAGTTTTAGCCGCTCCTGTTCCGGGGTCCTCACGGGTTGCGGCAGCCCGTGGTCATACGTTTGGCAGCCGTTGATTTGGAAAAACGAGCGCTTGCCGCCAGCGTTCTCGTCAAAATAAACCGAGCTGACGTGGCACAGGTCGTCGGCGTCCCTCACGGTCGTTTCCAAGTCGCCGTGCCGCGCTATCATGTCCGCCAGTGCAGCAATTAGTCCGGATGCGTTCACTTGGTGTTCTCCTGTAATTGTTTCATCCACGCGGGGGCCGGCGCAAAAAGGTCCGCCATCTTCCGCGGCGCGACCCGCCGGCCCTGTCGGTCCACCATCCAGCACTGTGTGTAAAAGTCCATCGCAATGTGGTTCACGCAGCCCAGGTCCGTTTTGCCGGCGACCGGGCGCGCGCCCATGCGCTGGTTGTCCATAAAATAGAACTTGCCCTCGAACTGGAACAACACCGCGGCGTGGAAACCCTGCTGGCCCCCGTATTGTGACCACTTGAAAAGGATTTGGCGTGCCGGGATACCGCGGGCCTGAAGCATGCGGACCGCGTCACAGCTGAAGGGGTCACACTGACGGAGGACCATGTAACCGGGCAGGTGTTTGAACGTCGGCAGCGGGGCGGCGTTGGCGGACGACGAGATACACGCCGCCAGGGCCAAACCGAAAAAATATTTTCTGAGCCCGACAGTGACCAGGGCGAGCATCGCCAGAGCAAAAGCACAAAAAAGCGGACCCGGGTATTCGACCGCCAGGAAGTTGAACAACACAAAGCCGAGGATGACACCGAACACGACGCCGAGCGCCTTGATGTATGGGAGGATGTTTTTCATTTTCAAATCGGGGCCATCCATGGCCCATTCCAGGGTTCTCGGTTCCTCACACCTAAGGCTGAGGGGTTGCCGAGAAAGTTATTCCGGTAGACCGACGGTGGCGATTTCATTCGCCTCGGTCAGCGCCCACGCCGCGTTGGCGATGTGGTTGTGGATTTCTCGGAGCTTGGCCTCGAGCGCGACCGCATCCACTTCCGCGGGGAACCCCACGAAGCAAACGGGGGCGGTGAGGTGACCCGCGGCCCGCCGCAGGGCGATGCCAAGGATTTGGCCGTCCTGCAGGAGGTCATTCAGGAATGCCTCACGGACTTTTGCCCGGTCTTCGACGGTGTGCGATTTCGCGCACTCGATGATGGCGGCCTTGGCCTCGTCGGACAGCGCCATTTCATTAATGACGTGGTATTTCGAGGCCAGGATGGGAGCGGTTGCGTCCATGGGATTAGTTGTTGTGGTGATTGTGGCTACCGCCGTTGTTCACCGTGGTGCCGCCGGGGTTGACCGTGGTGTTCACAACGGGATTGCCGCTGTTCACCGTGGTGCTCGGGGACGCCGTGGTGTTGACCGACGTCTTGCTGCGTGAGGGACGCAACAGCGCCGCGCCGCCCGCGATGCCGCCGGCCTGGGCGACGCTCGGAACGATGCCGCCGCTCGCGCCATGCGCCAGGACGGACACTTCACCAGGGTGCTTCGGGTCCGCAGCCACCAGCGTGGTCAGGGACGGGCAAAACAGCCCGCAGTTTTTGATACGGTAGATGTCCACGCCGTTGATGGTGGAGATTTTCTTGGTGCCAGCCGTGGCAGGGGTAACCGCTGCAAGTCCGAGCAGCGCCGCGATTGCGATGATGTGTTTCATGTCTGTAGGTTACGACAGGGGGTTTGTCCTGTCAAATTTTAGAATTCTTTGGACGGACAATTTGTTTATTTCGTTCATACGGCGAGTTTACTCCAGGTTGTTTATCCTGTCAAATTTTCGGCAGCACATACGGCGGCGTGGAGCCTACCTCCGCGAACTTCAGGGAAATGCTGTAGCTCGCGGTCTGCCCGTATTTGGGATGCATTAAAAAGAAAGTCTGTGTCGGGTCGACCGGCGAAAAGTTTTCCGCCAGCGCGTAGCCGTCGATGCCGGGGAAGCCGCCGTTGACGATGAAACGGCCCTTGGCGTGCGGCAGCACAATGTCCCGGTGCAGATGTCCGCACAGGTAGTAGTCGGGCGAGCGCTGCCCGTATTTGGCGAACAGCTGCGAGCGGCCCGAGACGTGCCGGGCCACAGAATGGTTCGGGATGCCGAGCGCGCGGTCCCCGCCACGGAGTGTGTCGCCGTGCAACAGCTCAAACCGAAACCCCTGCACGTCGAACAACGCGGTGGGTTGCTTGTCGAGCGTCCAATGCACGTTGGCCAGCTCCCGGGTCAGCGCTTCGGTATACGAAAGGCAGAACATGTCGAGGTTGCTGAAACGGTTTTCCGTCGGCATGCGTTTCTGGTTCGCGAACCGGGGATGGTTGCCCACGGTCCCCACAACGCGGACCAAGGGAAAACGTGGCGCGAGGTTGCGCAAGAACTGCGCGAACGCGTGGCCGGCGGCATACGTTTGGTCGAACAGCGTCATTTTTTGCGCGGCCTCGGCTCCGTGGTTCAACGCACCGTGGATAAGGTCACCGCCGAAACAGACGACGAGCTCGTCGACCTGGGTGGTGGTGTGCCGCGTGACGATGGACGTGATAGACGACTCCACGGTCTTCAGGCGCGCGAGAAAAAGGTCCAGATTGTAGCCGCCAAACCCGAGGGTCTGGTCGGGCGTGATTTCCTGGCCCACATGCGTGTCACTCAGAATGAGGACGGCGGACTGCGATTTGTCCTCGCCGGCCTTGTAAGGCACCGCCGCGGGGAACGGGTCGTAGCTCACGGGCGCGACTTCGCGCGCCAGCTCCACGAGCTGCTCGGCGATGGACGCATGCGCGACCGCCTGCTTGTATTTCTTCTCTAGATTTTGGTATTCGCCCTTCCAAAATTCATTGGACTTCGCCGTCTTGTCCTGCTCGAACGTGGTGGGCGCCCCCTTGGAGGCTACGGGCGTCGCCTCCGCTTCGGCGGCGAGGCGTTGCCGCTTGCCGCGGATGGCGGGTTCCGAGCGCCCGGTTCGGGCGGCCACTTCTTTGTTGCTCAGCCCGGAGGCGAGCAAAGCGATTTCATTCTGTGTCCAGTCGTTCATTTCTTGTTTTTAGGTTTGGGATTGTCGTCCGGCGGGTCGATTTCAATGTGATATTGGTCGTCCGCCAGCCGCTTAAAGGCAAGGTCAAAGTCGTAGAGCGCGGCCTCGGGAGTATGCCCGCGGCCCACGATGTGGCCGGCAGCGACGCCGGGGTCGCCGTAGATGGCGAGGAAAATTCCATCGTGCTGAAAAATTTGCGGCTTGAACTGCAGGTGCGGCAGCAGCGCGGCCTCGAGGGTTTTTTTCTGCGCCGCCAGGACCGCTTGCTGCGCTTCCTGGGTCTTGACGATGGAGCTGTAGAGGTCCCCCGACTTGTCCATCCCCCAGCGCGATTGGTCCGAGAGCATCGTGTTGAGCTGCTCGCACGCCTTGCAAAACGTTACCGTGGCCGCCGCCAGCGCGCCGCCGTCCAGCTCCGGGTGTGCCTCGGATGCGTCGAACCCCCGGTGTGGGGAGAGGAGATAAGCTTGCAGCGCGTTGGTGACTTGCAGGATGGCGACAATTTGAGCGGAATTCACCGTCTCGCGATTGGGCACCATCATCGGGTAATTGTCGTTGCTCATCCCATTTAAGGTGTGGACTTTTTCGGAGTTGTCAAGGGCGAAGCCAGGGTCGCTTCTGCCCAGTGCAGGAGGTGCCACGCGTCGATGGCGTTGTCGTCCACGAAGTCCAGCGCCAGCGGAGGCTGGCCAGTCTTCTCCAGATAGGCCAGCGCCATCGCGTCCTTGTCCCCGTTGCCGCTGCCGCAGCCGAACTTTTTCAGGGTTTTAACCGGGCAGCAGATGGTTGGGATTTTGTGGTCATGCGCAAAAAGCCAGACGACCGTCCGAAAAGCGGACCAGAGGTGCGCTTGTGCGCGGCCCCGCTGAAACTGCACATCCTCGTAGGCGATACAGTGGATAGGCCGCATCGCCCAATGTCCCCGAAGATAGTTCCGCAGTATCGGAAGCCGGGGGTCGATGGCGCAGCAGTCCGCGCCCTTCGTTTTTTCAGGCATGACCAAGGTGCCGGCGAAAATGGCGCCGGCGTCCGCTCGATAGGCCCACCCGGTCTTGGTGCCCAGGTCCAGCGCCAGGATGTTCACTTCCGCACCTCCCGGTCGCACCACGTGAAGTGGTCCTTGGCGTCAGTTCCCACGGCCCCGCAGTGGCTGCACACCGGCAGCTCACCGCACGTTGCGCAGACGTAGCCCCAGATGTGCCGCTGCACCCCGACGCCGATGTCCACTTCCTCGGCGCACTCTTCCGCGTCGACGCGTCCGCAGATTGGGCACTTCACGATACCTCCCCCTGCGCGTCGACGCCGGCCTTGGCGAATGCCTTGGCGAGCTTGCCGATGGCGACGTCGTGGATTTGGCGAACCCGTTCGCGTGTAATGTCGAGCGTGTCCCCGATTTCGCGGAGGTTCAGGTCCTCGTAATAAAACATACGGAGGATTTTCAGCTCCTTAGCCGTGAGCGCACTGGACTGCGCCTTTGCCAAGCATGCCAGCACCAGCTCGCGGCTGTCGTTCTCAACGTCAGGCTGCACGACGCCGGCATCGTTGTCCAGGAGCCCGAGGTTTTCTCCGTCGGTGTCCGGGAAGTTACCGTGATAGTCAACGATGTCCTTGGACCGCCAGAGCGATGCAATTTCGGACCGGATGTAAGGCTTCGCGTAGCTCGAGAAGCGCTTCCCGCGCGTGTGGTCGAACGCCTCGAACGCCTTCATCAGGCCGAAGTTCGCCGCACTGACGACCTCGTTGTCCGGCAGTTTGCCCTTCACGATTTTTCGCGCGTAGGTCGCCGCGAAAAGAAGGTGATTGGTGATGATGTATTCGCGCGCCTGCTGCACCTCGGTCGCGGTGTAGCTCTTGCCCCCGCGGGCGGTGGTGAACAGCCGCGTCTCGTCCTCGGCGGACAAGAGGGTGAACTTGAGGTCGGTCCCGGGAGCGTAGTAACTTTGGTTGTCGGTCATAGAAAAGTAGTGGGGGCACAGGGGCATCCACGGTCCGAAGCGAGAGAGGTATTCCTCCGCTCGATTCGAGCCCGTCGGGTTGGGCCGGTCTGAATATCCCACGATTAGGTTCTTCATTTCTGGTATGGGTTGTTTGGGGTCTGTGAGATTGCTTTGGCTATCGGCCCTTGCGGGTAGCGGTTGCCGCGGCAAATTGTGAACGTGCGGCGATGTTCGTCGCCACGGATTTTGATGTCGAAACCTTTTTGCGCGAGCACGGGCAGCATCTTGCCCAGGGACTCCGCGGTCGTGCGGCCCATGGCCTCGGACATGTGACAGTCGATGGCCATCGACATGTAAAGCTGGTAGGCGGTCCCTTCCCAGCAAGTTTTCTCCGGATGCCGCTCGACGAAGTAAAGGCGCATCCACTCGTCGACCTGCTCACCGATGGCGGCAGCGGACGACGACTGATTGGCTTCCTGAATGAGCGATGCATCATGGTAGTGAACTGGTCCGTATCGCTTTTCTTTTCCCAGCCGGCGGGCCGGGATTTCGTAGTCCAGCAGATACCGCCCGAAGTATGGCAGCTCCCGAACGAGAATGCGATTTAATTCGTCGCGGTCCGGAAAAAGAAAGCCGTCCGTGCGGTTGGCTACACAGCGAAAAAGATTCAGCTTGTCGAGGTTCGACATGCCTGTCTCGGGTAGCCCGCGCAGGCTGTCCGGGTCATCGTTGAGCGAGCCGAGGATACGCCCGGACCAGTCGATAAGGCCGGCTTTGCGGAATTTTTCGTTCGAGCGGAACGCCTGATTCGCGCAAGCGCGCTTCAGCATCTCGGTGAAAATGCGGTGTGAGCGCGGGTCGAGCCCCATCATGTTGTCGTCGATTGCCCAGATGAACACCTCGAACAGTTCGCTGTTGAACTGGTCGCGGCCCATTATCCAGTCTTGGCACTCCGCGTAGCCGCTGAACAGCACGCCGACGATGTAGCGCGTGTTGAGCGTCTTGCCGCAGGCCGGGGGACCGACGAAGAAGGTGACCTGTCCCGGCTTCGGGTTGCGCATGAACGCGGAGGTGTAAGCGTAGGCGAGATAGGCGATGTATGCCTCGAGCGCCTCGCCGCTGGTCAGCCAGCCGTCGTAGAACTTCGCGAGGAACGGGAAGTTGTCGCCCCACTTCTGCGTCCCGGACGCCGGCTGGAGCACGTCGCGATTGTGAACATTGAGAAACCTTTTTCCGTGCATAGGCATGATACCTTTTTGATAGAAGGAGAAACTACCGGCGGATTCTATCAGTCCGTTGTTTTGGATGTGCGTGATTGCGTCATCCACCGACGAAGAGTTTTTTCCTTTGGGCCGGCGGTCGGACAGCCCGCGCTCACAGCGGAGGTGTCGCCCCAGGTCGTCCGCGCCGCCGAAGATGTAGTGACCGGTGCCTTGCTTGCGGATGAACTGTTTGCCGTCGTAAAAAATTCCCTCGACCGCGTTGCCCATCAGCTTCAGCTGATATTCAGCGACGAACTGCGCGCCGAAAAAGTCGGACCACAACATGAACGGCTTGTGCTGCGCACTTTTGGAGAACGAATAAATGCCCTCCTCGTTCACGATGGCTGACTTGGGGCTCTCCGATTCGGGTTCCCAGAACGTCGGACCCTGCGCGTCCTTCTTGAACTCCGCGGGACCGCCGGGCCACGCGGTGACGAAGTTCGGATACTTTTCCGCCATCTTCGCGGCGACGATATCGAGCGGGATTTTTACCGCGTCCTTGACACCGCCCCAGTTGAATTCCTTGACCTTGTTGAGGAGCCAGCCGAGGACCAAGTCTTTAGCCAGCGGCACGTCGTGGATTTTTTCCCAGCGGCAGCCGTTCGTGTAATAGCGCGTGACGGACTCCACCGCCGGCTCGTCCACGCCGGGGCACTGGCGATACGGCAGCAGCTCGTGGATGCGCTGCAGGATGAACTTGGCATAGTCCGCGTCGCCCAGGAAAGCGATGGGCACCTCGAGCAGCCACACCAGCCGATACTGGCCGGAAAAAGTCGTCTCGATGTAGTTCGGTTTGCGGTCCCCCATGCGCTCGAGCGCGCCATCCAGCTCGGGTCGCGTCAGCTTGCAGTCCACGTCGATGGGAACCGCCCGACCGTCGAACGGCGGATTTTCTTTGCTGATGCGGAGGTTCGGGTTGACGCCTTGGTAGCACGAATACATCTGATGCGTCGTGCTCGGACGGTTGGCCCAGGCATCGCGCGCCTTTTTATCCGAGAAACAGTCCGGCGGGACCTTGGCGAGATTTTCCGGTGGAAACTCCCAGGGCACACAAGGGGTGACTTCGTGCGAGCTGAGGTTGCGCAGAGAGAAAAGGTTCATTTGCAGTAGCAGGGAACCTCGTTTGCCTCGGCAGAGATGGGACAGCCGCGGAGCCACGGGGGGCAGGTCGACATGATGTCGCTCACCATCTCGGCGGTGATGTAGCTCGCGCACTCGCAGACCGCTTCATCGTGCACGGTGAACAGCACGCGGATGCCGGGCGTGCGGGACAACAGCACGACGTGAAACGCGAACACGTCGCGCGCGGTCGCCTGCACCAAATTTTCGCAGAGCAGCCCGCCGTAAAAAACAGAGCGCATGCCGCCGACGTCCGCGGTATAGACCAGCTTGCGCTTCATCGTGCCCGTCGGCTCGCCGTCGTCATCCGTCTCGGGCACCAGCCGCCATTCCGACCGGACGTCGCGGTAGACCATCGTGCGGCCCGAGGGCAGCTCCATCCGGAAGTCCCCGCCACACGCCGCCTTGAAGCCCTCGTCCAGCTTGCGCCAGAGCGCCACAATGCCGGGATTCGAGTCACGGAATTCCTTAACGATGCGGCGCGAGGTGGCCCCGTAGCCGGACCGCATCTTCGGGGTGCCGTCCTCGTTCCAGCACAGCTCGCCGTCGCGCGTTTTCTTCTGCTCGAACTTCGGGTCGTCCTTGGTGATGTCCAGGCCAGCCATCGACTTGGCCATCGTGATGAACTTCAGCCAGCCGGCGCCGTAGCCCAGGCCCAGCACGCGCACCTTGGCGAGCGCATACATGCCGGGGTTTTCTTTCTTCAGGTCGCCGCCGTCCCAGCCCATCGTGGACTTGGCGTGTGCGACATAAGGCGAGTCACCATCAGCCATCGCGCGCAGCGCAACGACGTCGTTGATTAGCCAGGAAAGAACGCGAGGTTCGATTTGGCTGAGGTCGCTAACTATCATTTTCATGCGACCTCCGCAGGTTTATCCGCCGTCAGCTTCTGCGGCTGAAGTCGGGTTCCACTAGTCAAAATTTGGTGCCACACGCGGCCCCGAAAAAGGACGGTCAGCCGCTCTCGCCATGTGAGCTTCCAACATGCGGTTACCCGTCCCGTCGCGCACGAATAGTGCGCCGGAAACGGCAGATAGGGCGGCTGGTTTTTCGCGATGACCAGCGTCTGTTCACGGAATTCGATTGGTGTCATGTTCGGGGAATGATTAGCCGGCGCACGTCTAACGTATGCACCGCGTCTTTTTTGTCGTCGACCAAAACCCCGCTCGCGTTAGCATAGAGGGGGACTTTGCGAAAATTTTGAAAATTTAAACCTGCGTCGCCGGACCAGCGGCCCGTGTGCGCGCCGAAATATTTCAGGCCGAAGGGCATCGTGCCGTCCGGGCGCACCCGGATTTTGAAAGTCTTCAGCGTGGTCAACAGCTTGTTCGTCTGCCGCCAGTCGCCCACGGCTTTTATCCACGGGAACCGCGGCGAGTATTCCGCTTCCCACGAGTCAAACGCATCCACGCCGTCGCGCGATTTCACGGGCGGGCACGGGATGTTGCATTTGCGGCACTCCGCGGCCATTTGTTTGGGTGACGTGGGCGGGTGGCCCTGCGCGGTCCACGGTAGCGCGAACTGGCAAGTGATGACCATCGTCTCGCAAATGCGGATGTATTCGTCGAGCAGCGGCACGTCAATTTGCACGCCGGTCATCCCTTGGTCGATGGTGATGCGGGACAACTCGCGCTCGAGCTCGGGCCACTGCGGACCAAACTTGTTCCAGAGGAGCCAGCAGTGGTAGGCGTCGCCGCGGCCATACTCCAGCATCCGGTCCCAGCCGGCGGCGTCGGCCTTGAGCTCCGCAGACGTCTTGCCGTTCGCCTCCTCGCGCGTGGACTTGTCCACCCGGATGTCCAGCAGATGTTCGCACGCATCCGCCAGCGAGCGGAGGTTGCAGAGATAAGAACTGAGGTTCGCCGTGCAGTGCCACGTGATTTTTTTCTTGGGTGCCCAGCCGCGGCGGACCGTCTCGTTGTAGACCGTGCTGTCGAACTGAGCATTGTGGGCGACCAGCGTCACGCCATCCGTGAAGTTGCGGTCATCGAGGGTGTCCCAGTTGAAGTCATTCGGTGAGCCGGCCCAGGAATTGGACCCGTCGCTCACCGATAAAAGGTAGGGGTCGAACCGGTCGTCCCGGCAGTAGCCCTCGGCACCCAGGTGCTTGATATCGTATTTGAGCTTCGTGTCATAAAACGTTTCGTAGTCGAAGCCGAGATGGGATATCTTCATTACAATCTAACCAGTGCGGACTTTTCGGAAAATGTCAAGCCCCTCCGTGGGCTTGGCACCAGAAGGGCTAGTCAACATCGTCACCATCGTCGCAGTGTTCACTGACAGGAGAAAATTCATCCAGGAATTTTTCTATTCCCCAAAGAACTTGCTCGCGCGTGAAATAGGAGATGCCGCGGGGTCTGCCGTTGCAGAACCACAGCCAGAAGTCCCGAACGTCGGCATCCGCCATCGGGGTGAACCCGTAAAGGGCTAGAAAAGACCGGACGTCGAAGGTCAGCCCCTCATCCAGATGATGGTTGTGCTGCTCCCGGTAGGCGGTAAGCGCGTCGGTTAGCCGAAGCATCCGAACGGGATTGGTGGTCATCATATTTATTCGTGCCCGAGCACCCAGGCCGCCGCGATAACACCGACCGTCACCACGACGGCGGAAAACACCGGGGACTTGGCGGCTATCACGTATGCCAGCGGGAGTAGCGATATCACGGTGTAGCCAAAGGTCGCCAAGCAGGCCAGAAGCAGCATGACACCCAGACCGTGGAGGATGCGAGCGAGGTCCTTCATATTGTGACCCCCACGGACGGCAGCCGCTGCACCTTGTTTGCGATGATTTTCCGCGCGGCCATCTCAATACGGTCGCGCAGTTTTTCCAGCGCGTAACCGCTGATGATGCGATAGCTCTCGGGCGTCGGCGGCAGCGAATGCAGCGGCTCGGGGACCTTGGATTCCACCTGCCTGATGACCATATCCACCAGCGCGTTGACCTCGTCCAGCGCTTCGCGGCTCACCCGCTCGAACTTGCCGGCGCGGTTGGCCCGGGAACAGGCGAGAAGGTATTCCCGCGCGTGGGTTTCGACGATTAAACGGTCGTTCATGGCATCATCCCCCAGCGTAGGAACACCAGCCCCGCGACGAGAAAAAGCAGCAGGCCGAGCGCGCTCTGCACGGTGATGGACAGAATAACGCCGAACCCCACGAGGACGCCGACGGTGATGCGGACCAAAGAACCCAGGAGGTTCACTTGTCACCTCCGAGCCAGGGCCACCCTTTGAGGTCCGGGAGACACTTGAGGGGCTGGTCGTTTACATCGAAGTACAGGAAATATCGCCCGTTCCATTCGACGAGCTTGGTGCCCGGGCGCTTGGGCAGTTGGTTGGGGTAGGTTGCGCCGCTGCGCCAGAATTTTTCCAGCAGTTCGGTCAGTGTTTTCATCGGGGACCTTGTCGTTGAGGTTTGTTGCCGCTGGCGGCGACCTTGGCCCACTTGCTGATGCGGGCCTTGCGACCGACGCTGTCGGCCAGCGCCGCGTCATCCTGACGCGCGTGGTTGTGTTTGATGCGTCCGAACGCATCGGCTGCCGCCGCTTTCCGGCGCAGGCTGTTCTTATTCGCCATATTCGTTGCTCCTCTTGTTCTTGGCCCGGCTATAACGCTTGGCCGATTGTTTCACTTTGGTGACCGGGGACATCGTGCCCCAGGATTTCCGAATCTTCAACGGCTTCAATTTCTTCATGCCGGAGTTTCGCACAGGTCCCGCGTCCTGTCAAATTTACCGTTCGTCCGTCATCCCCCGCTTACAGGCGTGCGGCTCAAAGTCCTCTTCACCGGACTCTCGAAAATACCTCTGGGCTGCGGCATGACACTCGGGATGCCATCGTTGGCGCTGTAACTCGCCATAAAAAACGCTGGCCTCGTCCTCATACGCTTCGCCCGGCTGGATTTTCTCCACACACCAGATGCAGGGATGCGCCTTGCGGGCACGCCGCTTTGTCAAACCAAGAAGGTCGTAGCTCATAATCACGAAAAAGCGGGTCGAGGGGAAGAACGATAGACCCCCGACCCGCCCGTGGCGAACGGCGCTTACTGCGCGCCGATGATTGCTTTGATGAAGTCTTGGAAGACTTCGCTGTTCTTCGTGCTAGGCCGGAGCTTCGGCACGAAGTAGTAATTGTCGTCCTTGGACTCCTTGACCGTGGTCAGGGTCCAGGCGTGTGCGAGGTAGCTCTTGCGGAGCGACCCGATTTTCCGCTGCGTGCGGATGGGCTTCGCGCCCTTGGTGTAGGCCGAGCCCTTCATGCCCCAGAGAGCGAGCGTGAAGAACCGTTCCGGCTGTCCCTCGGCGGCGAACGCGTAAGGGAAGTCGTGCTGGTCGGGGTCCAGGAAGTCCGTCGGCTTCTCCACGAGGAGCAGCGCGGTGGCGAGCGTCTGGAAGTAGCGCAGCGGCTTGCCGCTCGACTTCGAGGCATCCCATTCTTTCCACGACAGGGTGCCGTTGTGTTTGACGACGTCGGCCTCGCTGTTAGCGAGCACGCCGAGCTTGCCGCCGGCCAGCTTCTCCGAGTATTGCAGCGGACGAAAACCGATGACGGTGATGTTGAGCGGGGTCGTCGCCGGTTCGTCTTTGCCGGCGGGTTCGTGCAGGATGCTCTGGCCACCCAGGACGATGGCGCCGGGCGGGAAGCCTTCCTCGGCCATCATCTTGCCTACGAACTGAACGATGTTGATTCGCGGGAAGACGATGTCCTCGTAGCGAATGTTGTCCTCGTCGAAAAAGCCGGGCTGCGCCTCGCGCGTGGCGACTTCGTTTCCGGCGGGGGTGGGGTCCTGTTCCGGAGGGCAGGATTCGCCGACCGGGGTTGTGGAGTCTTCCACGCCGTCTTTGACGAATGACATGTTGGGGTTACTCATTGTTGGTTTTTGGTGTTTTGGTTTGTGTTGCTTTTCCAGTCGTGTCCATGCGGAGGTAAGCGTAGGGCTCCCCCTCCTCCACGGCGCCGGCCTCGAGGATTAACTCCCCGAATTCCTTGACTGTCTCTTCTTTGCTACCGCGTTCCGCGGCAGCTGAGATTAGTTTTTCCAGTGGCCCGAGCGAGATGTCGAAAAGCGCTTCGACCATTTCGTGTTGTTCCTCGGGCAAAAATTCTTTGGCCATGTTGGCCAGCTCGCGCGCCTTGCCGGGCAGCACGTGCCGCTTCACCGATGAGACGAGCTTGTAGCCCTCGGGCACGAAGTCGTCGGAGAGGATGGTCTTCTGTGTGGCCTGCGCGCGGTATGCCTCGGCCCACGCCTTGAGCACCTGCGCGACTTGCAGCCCCAGCCCGACGTCCTTGGGGTCCATCATTATCGACGGCGTCAGATTTTTCGGGATGTCGATGGGACGATACTTGCGCCCGACGTTCAGCGCCAGCTCCGCGACCTTCGGACAGGTCCCCAGCGCGCCGCAAAAGGAACACGCGGACACGCTTGGGGATGCCGTCTGAAAGTCCCCCGCCCGTTTCGCCTCAATGGCGCGATGCACCACCGTCTTGACGCGCAGCAGGAGCGCGTCCGCGTTGGTCATATCGAAGGTGTGTTGGTCCACTTCGTCGCGGTGCGGGAGTAAAAAAGTTACCGTGATGTCGCGCAGCGTCGGGAACTTGTGCAGCAGCCCGAGCGCGTAGGCGATGCCCTGAAGGTTGTTGTCGGTGTCCTCGACAGCGTGGGCACCGAACTTGTAGTCCACCAGCTCGCCGTGCAGCCCGTCCGCGGTCACCAGTCCCCAGTCCATGTAGCCGGCGGTCGTGTTCTCGTTGTCGACGGGCAAGTATTCCTCGTTCAGGACCGTGCAGCCCGGGAAACTTTTCGCGAGCCGGTCGCAGAAGTCGCGGCATTGGGCGACCGCGGCAGCCTGAGCATCAGAGAGCCGCGGGTCGTCCAAACCCTGTTCCGCAGCGTCGTGTTGCATCGTCCCGGCTTCCGCGGCCTCGCTGGTTCCCTGACGGGTTTCCCAGCAGGGGCAAGCCTCGCGCGCTTGAAGCGTGCTCGGGGAATAAGGATGATGGACTCGTGTTGCTGCGTTCGACATATTCTACACTCTAACCAGTGTGAACTTTTCCGAAAATGTCAAGACCCCATTACGCGGTCACGCATCTTCTCGTGAGCGGTTGCTTCGCCGATGATACGCTTCTGCGCTTCGGCCTTTTTCTTCGACGTGCATTTGGCCTTGGTGCCGTGAGGCGTGGTGACCTTGTAGCACTTACCAGTCTTTTTAACTTTTACAGGCATGTGGTAACACCCCCCTTCAGGAAATTGGTCGCGGCTTGCTCAGCCTCGATTTTTGTTCCAAAACGTTTGAAAAAAATGTTCTTGCCCGCACGACGAGCCATCACCTGCCATTTGTTCCGTGCCGCGCAAAAAGAAACATACGGGATACCCGAAAGCCCGCAGCCAAAGCTGCGATTCATCAAATTCTGAGACGCGGTTACGATTCGCAAATTTGCCCGACAATTATTCAGCGGATTTCGGTCCCGATGGTCGACCTGAAGTTTATCTACGGGCTTTCCAAGCAGCTGCCAATGAAGATAGAACTTGGTTTTTCGTCCGGCGCATGAGATGGTTCGCGCGGCGTATCCCCCCGCAAAATGCCAGCTATACCCGGACATCGCAGGATAGTCCGCGTCATCCACCCAGGCCACCTTTCCCTTGGTAAGGGGTATCTCCTTCATATTTCCCCTCGGTAGTAGTCGGGATGAATTGGAAAATTGTTGAGCCGCGGGTCGGGTAGCGCGTCTGGAAACCAGAAACGGACCCCCTGTTTACGGAGCTGTTGCCGGCGCCACTTGATGCGCCGCCATTTGGTCCATTTGCGGACCGCCGCCGGCAGACAAACGCCGAACAAAAAACAGACGTGGTAGTCCGCCGTTTCCCAGGCGGGATTAATATTCCAGCCGGACGATTTCGATGGAGCCGTCATAAATAAACGACGACACTTCCGCGACGCAGCCCGTCTGCGGCTCGATGAAAAAGATTTCCCCGTCGTTGCGCACCACGAAGTTCAGCACGTGATACCCGGTCAGCCAGTCGTGTGTCGGGAACAGCGGCCAGTAGTCCCCGTCCAAGCGGACGTATGCCTTGCCAACGAGCACCCCGGGCGCGTTGCCATGCCAGCGCCGCACGCTCCACACTGAGGCGAGGTATTTGAATTCGGTGGCCTTGTCGTCGCAGTCGAAGGTGTCCTCTATCCAGGGAATCATTTCCCGGCGCGCTTTGAAAAATGCCATCAGGTCGTCGATGGCTTCCTGGGTCGGGGCGGTGTAATACTCGTCCTCGGGGCCTTCCTTGACCGTCCCGGGCACCTCGTAGTGCAGCCGCAGGCTTATCAGGTCGACCGTCTCGAGCCAGCTCAGGACGACCGAGGATTTGGGAGGGGTTATCGGCTCGTCGTCGGCCCACAGGACCGTTGCCGCCAACAGAAGGGAGAGAAGTATTTTCACGTTCTTCCATAAGAGGTGGCGGCTGAATTCGGATTGTCAAGACTTCTTTTTGCGCAGCTTGCGCAGGCGGTCATAGACGCCGCCCTGGTGCATCGAGGAAAGCACACGAAGGTGCAGCCCGAACCAGTCGGCGCCATGTGTGAAATAGCGCAGGTGCGCGAGCTCATGCGCCATCACGTCGATTAGCTGATACGCATGCAGCCGGCCCTTGCCGTTTCGGAGCGCAATACGGATGCGCCCGTCGTTCGAGCAGTCCCCGTAAAAGTCTTTGTCCGGGGCCAGCAGCTTGACGCGCCGGAGCGGGAGGTCCCAGCGCCGAGCGTAGCGCTTCAGGGTTTTCTCCACATAGCGCCAAAGCCTCGCGTCGCTCACCACGTTATCGGCTTTTTTACACATCGCAGGAATTTGTGGTTGTGGTCATAACGCCGCGCGTTCGGGGTTGCGCGCCCTCCACTGGCGCGCCTTCAGTGCTCGCTTACTTACAGGCATCGAGAGCCTTGATTACTTCGCCGGTTGGGGTGCGGTCGTCGAGCAGGCAGTTGCAGGATTTTGCGTCCAGCAAAATTGCCATGTTCGCCATGACATGTGCCAAATGTGATTCACCCGATTCTGGGTCAGTATCTTGTCCATCATCATAGGCAAGGAGATGCCGAAGCGCCGCCTCAAAATAGACTGAGGCACGGGGCTTTTTCTGTCTCCAGTTTTTCTCCCCGTATTTATTCGCTCCCAGTTTCATCACACGCGCAAGCGCGATGACTGACACCCAGGGCACAAGGCGAATGGGCGCTTTCTTCAGCCCCAACAGGTCCTTCGGGTTTGTCTCGTCCACGGCTTGCGCCGGCTTGGTGTCATTCGGGATTGGCGTGAAGCATCCGCCCGCGTATCCCAAACGCATCGCGCAGCGCCAGTCGAAAACGGATTTCTCCGCGGTCGCGCCCTTGGACTTCTCGTAGCCAGGAAGCGCGACGTAGCCGGCGCAGCCCATGATGGCCTTGAGGTCCCGGCGCACCACGTCCTCGGCGTTCATGCCCTCGGGGTATTTCGTGAAGTCGTGGTCTTTGGGCAGCGACTCGATTTTGAAACCGTCCTGGCGGTCCAGCTCCGCGGGGTTCACCGCCTCATAGCCGGCGTTGCGGAGGTTTTCGGCCATCTCGTAAAAGGCCGGGAAGTTGTATTGGTCAATGCCTCGCATTGGGCCGAGGATGTAGATACGCATTGGGCCGACCTTCGGGGGAACATCCAGCGAGTCTTTCCCAGGTTCGGAACCACTCGGTGTCGGCCCAGTCGTTGTGAGCGGCGCGCCGCCATATTCCGCCTTCGCTTTGAGGATGGCTTCGTGGAGCTCCGCAAACGTTTGCGGAAGTTTTCGGTCGGATAGGTTTTTCATTAGCATGTCGGTCCGGTGATGTCATTGTCGGAATTTGGCTGGTGCACATGGGGGCGTTCGAGCGGGTCCACCTTGCGGTAGCGAGCGACGCATTGCGCCGCAGCGAGCAGCCGCTCAAGCTGGTTGCGCACACGGGCGTCCAAAACGAGTTTTCGCAGCTCGGCATAAAAGTCTGGATTCATGGAAAAAAATTTCAGCTGGAAACGATTCCAATTTACGCTTTGAATTTTCGTTGGAGACGCAGGGGCCGGGCATCCCGTCGGGCGGGGGTTTTGGTGCGTTTCGCGATAACCCCTTGAATGAGAACGAGTTGGCGCTGCCACACGCGGGCGTCCGGGCTGACCATCCGGTCGACTACGGACCCCACCCCGCCATGTTCCGAAATGAGACGCGCACAATTTGCCAGCAGCCGCGTGAGGCGACTTTCTTGCCGGTTCAAGTAGGCGATAGACCGCCCCTCGAGCCGGGCAAGGAAAGATGTCTCGGTGAAGTGCGACGGGAGCAGCAGGGCCGGCGGTCGTTTGGTTGCGCGGCGTTCGGTGGCCCGGCGTTGCTGGCGCGTAATGGCCCCCAGGCGCGCTTGGGTTCGTTCTTCGGTATTCATGCGTTCGGTTCGTTCTGGCTTGTCTCCGTGGCAGCGGCGCTCGTGGCGCCCTTGCCTAGTTCATTGGCTATCGCCACGGCGTTAGCGCACACCTCGCACAGCGCGAGGCGGCACCCCGTGGCGTCGTCCACAATCGTCAGCTGGCGGACCTGCACGCGCTTGTGGCCGATGTCCCAGTCCAGGCAGTTGTTGTCCCCGGCCTCGGTGTGGAACGCGCAAAGGCTATTCGCACAGAATTTCATTCGATTCTCAGTTTCAGCTCGCGGGCGGTGGAGCCCAGCAACGTGGTGATGGACTGCGCGAGGTTCGATGCTAGGGCGCCGCCCAGGATGAAGCCGCCCGTCAGGTTGACCGGCGTGCCGCGGAGGCGGTCGCGCAAGGTGATGTGCACGCGGTCCTGTGCCCGGCTGAACCGCAGCACGATGGTGCACGCGGCCCCGTGGAAGAACACTTGCCCGACGTCGAGCACCAGGGACTTTTCGTCGCCGTTCTGCGGGAACAGCTGGCGGACGGTCTGCCCGTTCGTCAGGCGAATGAGCGCGCGGCTGCGCTTCTCGATTTTGCTGCCCACGCGCCGCACGGTCTGCGCGTCCGGGTGCAGTTTCTTGACCTCGCGGAGCAGGTCATTATAAACCTCCTTGGCGGCAGCGCCGACCGCGTTGCAGGGAACCTCGACGGTGCACGGCGCGCCATCGACCAAAAATTCTCCGACCATCACGTTGTTGCTCATTCACTCTTACCAGTGTGGACTTTTTCCGTTTTGTCAAGCCAGTTTGCTTTGAAGCCGCGGAACCAACACCACGTATACAGGAAGCACAGGAAGAAAACCCCCCATTGCCTGTCGTGGTATGTCAGGGCGAACCAAAACGGTTGATTGCACAGCCCCAGGACGGACGACCAGCGGCGCCATTTGGGGCGCTTGTCCTGACTCAAAAAGATGGCGGTGACGCCCAGGACGGCGATACCTATTTGGCAAAGGGTTTTCATGGGCGCGTGTATATCTTCAGCTTGTCCTCGCGGCGGTCCACAATGAGCAGCGCGCCGTTGTAAAAGCGCGCGAGGCAGCCGGCGATGTGCAGCCGCAGGACGATGGGGATGTCAGGGTTCGAGGGTTCGGGGAAATTCATTTCCGCGAAGCGCGCGTCCAGCGCTTTTTCCAGTTCAGATTTTTTCATTTGGAACAAAAAGTTCGGGCGGCAGCGGCTGGTCATTGATGTCCACCAGGACGTCCTCGTAGCGTTCTGCGCCCGGGAAGGGGACGAAGCCCGCGGTGTCTCCCATCCGGCTCACGAGCACCTCGCCGAAGCTGGACTTGAAGCGCCAAGCCATGCGTCCGCGTATCCAGATGCCCGGGCCATCGGCCAGGACGTTGAGCCGTGCCGCGCGAGCGCGAGCGGAGAGGGGTTTACTTTTTTTCATGGTATTCATTCACAAAGATGATGGTGTTGTCATTCAGCTCCGTTATGCTTTGCAGCGTCTCTTCGACGGCTTCCCAAAAACAGGTTTTTTGAACCTCCGGCGGTTCGTTTTCCCGGAGGATGGTCAGGACGTAGATGGTTTTCATTATTCCTTGAAGGGTTTAACCAGCGTGATAAAAAAATGCGTCCCGTCTGCCCGGTCGTCGTCGCGTCTTTCTCCGCAATATGTGCAGCCGAAATACACCGCAACAAACCCGTGCTGATTCGCCCACTTTTCCAATTCTGCTTTTTGTTTTTTGGTCATAAATTATTCCTTGGTTGCGGCAGCCGCTTTCAGCTCCGCGATGAACGCGGCGCCCAATTGTCGGTGATACTTGCAAAGGATTCTCCAGCCGAGCGCGGCCTGCTTCTGCGTGATGCTCGTGCGGTGCGCGAGCGCGTGCCCGATTTGAACGTCGACCGCGGAAAACCCGACGTCGTCGAGCTTGCACGCGCCGTCGCACACGCCGGCCAGCATCTTCATGCCCTGATGGACCAGCTCCACGCAACGGTCGCTCACCAGCTTCGCCTCCGCAGCGACGCGCTCGAACGTGAGGCGGACTTTCGTCACAGGCTCGACCTCTTCCACTTCGGCCTCGGACCAGTCCGTGATTTTGTCCAGGCAGGCGTCGATGACGTTCAGTTTTTCCACGATGGTGCGGGACATGTGCGCGTCAAGCGAGCCCTCCAAAACCAAGTAGCTGCACAGCACGCTGTCCTTTTGGCCGATGCGGTGCGCGCGGTCTTCCATTTGCGCATGCTTGCCCGGGACCCACTGCAGCTCGACGAAAATTACATGCGTGCCGGCGGTCAGCGTCAGCCCCTCGGCAGCCGCGAGGTTGCCCACGAAAATATTGCACTCGCTGTCGGTCTGGAAGCGGTCCACTTGTTCCATGCGCTTCGCCGCGGGCGTGTTGCCCGTGATGACCGCCGCTTGCGGGAACTTCGCCACGATGCCGGCGACGATGTCCAGGTGATGCGCGAACACAAGCACCTTGCCCGATTCCATCGCGTCCTCGATGAACGCCAGACACTGCGGCAGCTTGGCGGCGGCGACCTTGTGCCGGAGCTCGGCCATGTCCTCGAACGCGGCGCCCTGCCCGCGACGCAGCGCATGCACCGCGTCCGCGTATTCTTCGCGGCTCTCGCCAGCGCGGGCGAGCTCAACGCGGGCGCGCAGCTCGGTCAACACCGCTTCGCGCTCCTCGACCATGTGCGATTCCAGCTCGAGCAGCTCCTTGCAGCCGGCGGCGTCCAGCTCGATGACCTGACGCTGTTTCGGCGGCAGCTCCTTGAGCACATCTTTTTTCAGGCGGCGGACCATGATGGAGGACCGCAGCTTATGCTGCAGCTCGGCTTCATTCGAGTGCCCGGAAAAGTCCCAGCCGAAACCATTCTGCTTGGCGGCGCAGTAGCGGCGCGCGTATTGAAAAAAGCTCGCCTTGGGCCACGCAACGGGGTCCAGGTCGTTCAGGACCGGCCAGAGCTCGATGGGGCGGTTTTCGATGGGCGTGCCGGTGAGCGCGACCTTGCGGGCGGCGCGAATGGCGAGCGTGGACTTCGTGCGGCGCGCCTTGGGGTTCTTGATGTATTGGCTCTCGTCGCAAATGCGGAGGTCCCAGTCCCGGTCAGCAAACGCCGGCAGGAACTTGTGCGCGATATCGTAATTGACGATGACGATGTCTGCCCGGGAAAAGGGCTTGTTGGCATACTGCACCTCGACCGACATTGGGCGCGTTAGCCACCGCTTCAGCTCGCGTGACCAGTTAATTTTGAGCGTGTTTGGGCAGACGATGACGACGGACTTGATGTCGGGCGTGGCGTTTATCAGCCCAATGGCCTGGATAGTTTTGCCCAGGCCCATCTCGTCGCCAATGAGCACGCCGCGCTTGGCGCTCCAGCAGTCCAGCCCGAACGCCACGCCGGCCTTTTGGTAAGGCAGGTAGTTCAGCCCGGCGGGACGGGGAAATTCGACGTTCGCATCGGTCGCGCGGGATGCCTCGGCCACCGCGGACCGGCGCGCCTGCTCGGCTTTGGCGGCGACGGGGTCAACCGCGGCCCACCAATTCACTATCCAGGCGCCGTTCGGCTGGCGCTTCGGGGAGATACCCGCGGCCTGAAGCACGGGCTTGTTCTGCTTCCAGCAGTCCCAGAAGGACGACGGCGCCGACAGGGAGGTGCGGAGGATGCGCTCGCTTCCGTCTTGCAGGCGGACCCGACGGGCCGCGCCCCAGGGCAGGAGGGTTTCAATCTTAATTTCGGTTTCGTTCATGGCTCAATGTCGCGCAGGTCGCGCGTGCTGTCAAATTAAAGTTTGCGGCCCCGTCGCGTATCGGGCAGTGGCACCTTTTCACCTTTCGCGTCGGCATTTTGGGCCGGTTGTAGGGTTTCTCCACTCGCTGGCAAGTGCGACCAAGCCAGCAGACCGCAAAAAATTTGGGGAGTGGCGGGGGTTTCGAGCCCCTGGCGCCCCGGCATGCAACGGGTTGCCTTCCCAATAATCGGGCCGCGTGCCCGCGACCCGTTCTACCACTCAAAAATTGGTGACGCAGGGAGGAATCGAACCTCTGGGACAGTTTGCAACCGGTCCCTTCCAGGGCTTATTTGCAGCCCACCAGCTTCCAGTTCGCGCAGGCGCTTTGCTCCGGGGACAAACCCGGCCCTTCGCCACCTGTTGTCTCGCGTCCCTTCCACTGTTCCTCGCGTCAGTTGAGGCGGGCACCGCTCTGCCGGCATTTTCACAGCGTCCCGTTTGCAACCGTCCGCTGTTTCCATGCCCACGTTCGAGGTAGCTATCCCCGGCGGTGCGCGCCTCAACCGACTACCTGTAAAAGTGCCACATGACCATCAAACCGTCAAGGGGCCGCAAGCTTTTTTCTCACTTCTTTTTGCGGCAGCCTTTCCCAGTCGCGCAAAAATTCGTCAATCGGTATGCGCCTCGACAGCCCCCGCTGGCGTGCCCGTGAGCAGGCGCCAAACGCAAGGTTGATTATCCAGACGTGCGTTCGGGTCACCCGCGTTAATCGGTAGCGTTTCACGGGGCTGGCACGTATCGTGCTCGGTCCAGCGTGCGGTGGTTGTCGTCCGCCCGATTCAGCCAGACCGTTTTCACCCGGCAGTCCGGGAGGGACACCGCCAAGACGAGGTCCCAGCCCGGGCGGGAGGGCAGCGCCCGCCTCACCAGGACCCCGCTGGCGCGTCGGAACCACGTCTCGACGTGGACGATGGTCCAGGCGTCCAGGGCCAGGGAAACGGGCAGCTCGTGCGGGCGCAGCCCGTCGTGGAGTGCGGCCTCGGCGGCGTGCCGGGTGTAAACCAGCCGGGAAAAATTCACGGCCCGGACTTCTGCCACCAAGGGGGCGGGCAGGTAGATGTCGCGGTGGAAGTCTAGTCGCACGGCAGGTCCTTCCACACCCAGAGCGGGTGTCCGCCGTTCTCGTCCGGCAGCGCGATGTTGATGCGCTCCTGGATTTTCGCGGTAACGTTGTTGCCCTCGATTGCCGCCGAACAATATTCGTCGAGGTCGTCCGACTGGAAGCGCAGGGCGCGACGTGCGGCTGCCTCAGATGCGTGGCTAGAGCCGGTGACGGTGTAAACAATTCGGAATTGCTTTTTCATGGGATTACGTTCCGTAAGTGCCCCAGTCCGGCATGGCCGGCGGGATGCTAGCTATCGTGGCATCAAGCACATGCGCGTCGATGGGCGTGTGCTCGTAGGCGCGCACCACATACGCGTCGGGCTCCTCGCGATAGAATTTTTCCAAGGCCGCCCGCAGGCTGTCCGCGCTCAGGTCGCGGCGGTTTACCACCACGCCGTCTTTGCGGAATTTCCAAACAATCGAATAGTTCATGGGAGTTAAATTTTGTCCACTTCCACACTGATGCGGCCCACTTGGTAGTGCGCCAGCGAACGACCGGAAGACGATATCAGCAGCGCATACTTGCGCGCGGACACCTTCACGAAGGGGCCGAGGTCGTCCATGAACGGCAGCCCGTCATGGTTGAATTTGAACTTGTCGCCTACGGCGAGGTTTTTGAAGGTCGTTTTCATGGCACAATGTCGCCCAGGTCGGGCGGGTTGTCAAATTTATTCGTCGCGTTGGGGGTTCAACCGGTTAAATTCCGCGGCCTCGGCCAGGGCGGCCTCGTAGTCCCAGGAGATGGTAACCACGCCCGTGGTGAAAGTGCGCGCCACGGCCCAGCCGGGGCGTTGCTCGACAATCGCGGCGAGAGGATTGCTGGCGCCCTCGGTCAGCTCGAGCAGCAGGTGGAACAGGTCCCGCGCTTCATGGGTGAAAGCCTGCTGCTCGCGGCCTCCGGCGATGTGGGTGACGTGAAAGGTCATAAAATTAGGCGAGCGTCATGTCGATGGACATCGGGACAAACACGAAGCTATACAGCGCGCGCTTGAACCAGTTGACGCGCACATCGTAGCGCGCATCAAGGAAGTGGGCCAATTTGTCCCAGGCGGTGAATTCGCCGGCAAACTTGCCATCGACCATCAGGAAGGACGTTTCGCGGAGGCCGCAAGGCGCGCTCAGAACAATTCGGGGGGTTTTCGTTGGTGTCTTGAATCTCATTCTCATGTGGTAAGGTCGCCCAGGTCGGGCAGGTTGTCAAGCGGTGCGCGGGAGATTTTTCAGGTATTCGTATTGGCTCGGGGGGATGTCTTTGAAGTCGACCACCTCGAGAGGTGTCCAATACACCTTGCCCGTATGCCGGTTCCGGCTGGCTGATGTGAAAAGTTCCACGCGCCGGGGCCAGCAGCACGCAAAGCCGGGCTCCCGCTGGGTTAGCTGGCGGATGGCCCGCGCGCGCAGCGCCGGCAGGGTTTTCCCATACAGCATGATGGGGACGGCGCCCTGAAGGATAACCCGGGCGCGATAGGTGATTTGGTCGGTCATAAAATTAGGAAGGGCGAATCCAGTGCCGCTGTCAAATTAATTCGCGGTGCGCCGCGGCCTTGGCAAAAACCTCAAGGTGTCCCAGCCGGGACTCGAAGGTCACCTGCGTGTTGCCATCCACGAAATACACCCGGTGGTTCCGGGAGGTGGCGGACCAGACCGGAAAGGTGTAGCGGGAATCGGCCACGCCGTTAAAAACCAAGTGGCGGTCAGCGTTGCAATTAACAGAGTTTATTTTCATGGGGGTAAGGTATCACGGGCGCGCCGTTGCGCAAGTCCGTAGTTTTACGGTTTGATTGCCCAGCGTTTCGCGTATTGCTCGAGCAGCCGCTGCGCGTGCCGGCGGGACAGCTTCACCGATGGCGTGGAAACCAGCCGGGCCAGCCGGTGCATACTCACGCCGTAGATGTAGCCGTGCCGCAGTATTTTCAGGATGTGTCGGGCGGTCATTGCAGTTTGCCTCGATAGATGGCACCCGTTTGGGTGTCCACAATTTGATATTGGTCCGAGCGGCGTTTCAGCACCTCGGCCAACGCTTCCCCCTGAGTCAGGTAACTGCCGACGTAGTCATTGAATCCCCCGCCGGGGTAGTAGTCGTCGAAACAAAAAAGCAGGAACCGATTCACATCGGCCTCCCGTCCAGGAACGCGACCGGCGAGGACGTCGGTAGCGCGTCGGTGCACGGGCAAAAGTGAACGTCGCCCCAGGCGTCCGCCAGCTCCAGCCCCTCATTCATCTGGTCCGCGTAGATGTCCCGCACAACGGCCTCCTGGCTGATATATTCGCCCGTGGACTTGTGTTCGCGCGCCAGCCGGGCGCAGTGTGCGCAGCCGGTCGCGTGCACAACGAATTGACCTTTGGACTGGTCGCGGAGGTTCGCTCCAAAAATGGTGAGTTTCATGGGGTTACAGGGGGCAGGAACCGTAGTCGCCGCAGGCCGGCGTGTCCATGTTTAGGACAGCGTCCTCCGCGCGGGTGGCGGCGTCCTGCATGATGCCAGCGTAAAGCGGCGCGAGCCGGACTTTGCTGGTGAGGGATTTTGCAACGGTCCGGTGGAACCATTCCGCGTCGTCCGCACTCTTGAAATAAACGGTGACTTTATGCATGGCAGCTCAGAGTAGACCGGCGTTCATCAGGTCCGCGTAGGCGCGCTGGTAGCAGCCCTGGAGGCTCCACAACGTGCCGGTGGCGTGAAGGTGGCGGAACAGCTCAACCGTCTGGTCCAGGTCGAGCTCGCCCGATTCCCAGGCGATGATGCCGCAGACGATGTCGTAAGGTGGGTTTTTCATGGTCGTGGTGGATGAGGTTACAGCGCCGCCGGCACGAAAAAGCTCGAGCCGGACACCATGCGGGTGAGGTGGCTGCCCCAGTCCGCGCGCATCACGGTCGTGATGACCGGGAGCGGGATGGTCTGCCCGTTCCGGTTGAGCGGAGGCAGGGGGAAGTATTGGAGCTTCACCTTATCGGGGGTGACCTCGGTGATGGTGGCGCTGAAGGTGGCGCCGTCGCAGAACCGGCGATAAATCACCGCGGCTCCGATGTCTTTTTGGCTGAATGAGTTTTTCATCATGGTGTAAGGTATCACGGGTCGTGGCCGGTTGTCAAATGGTTAGTTTTCGATTTCGTTCGCTTTTTTATACGCGCGCAGCTCGACCTCGCCGGCCTCGCGCAACTCACACAATTTCACAACGTCTTCCAGGTCCAAACATACCCGGCGGTCGTCCATCATCGACCACACGCCGTCCGGGTCCCCCGGCATCAGGTCCACCAGGGTGGCAAGCTCGGCCCGGTGCGGCAAGGACACCAGCTGGCACAGCAGCTTGATGTATTGTGCCCAAACGGGGCAGGCCGCGCGCCGCGCATCGTAAGAGGCGCGCCGCTTCTGCGCGATGGCCTCCGCGGTCACGCCGGGTTTAGCGCGCCGGTGCCGCTTCCAGCCGCCGCCGGTATTGCGCAAAATGTGCCCGTTCGACATCACGGCGATGGCGCAGTTTTCGTATTCAAAGCGGTCGAGGACGGTTCCGTTGGCTTGTAAGGTGGCCATAAAAAAAAATTAGTTGGTGGTGATGCCGCAGGCGGCGAGAAACCGGCGGTCGTCAACCGCGGATTGTCGTTAGCGCAGGCAGTCGCAATGCTGCCGGCGACGCGGGCGATGGCCTGCCGGGCGTTGATGTCGCCCGCGTCCTTGGCCAGCTGGTAGTTTTCCGCAATCGCGGCGGCTAGTGCTTCAAAATGTTTTCTGCTCATGTGGGTAAGGTATCACCGCGCCGTAGAAGCGCAAGTCCGTATTTTTACTGTTTATTGCCCTGGGGAAGCCCGATGTAGGTTACTGAGGCAAAGTTTTTGGAGAATCCATATTCTCTAGTCAATAGCGTTCCTCGATAGCCTCTTAGCCTAAGCCATGAGGCACAGTCTCCGTATGTCCACCGTTCAGGAAAGTAGATTGTGGCAAGCATATTCAATTTCTGTTCCATGGGGAAGACGATACCACGGCGCGCGGTATGCGCAAGTGAAGACCGATACGACCGAGAAGACCGGGGAACTACCTACTATGGATGCTGAACCACTCCGGACCGCGGCGCACGAAACTGCGCTCGATGGGGTCCCATTGAAAACAATTCGCTTCGCCCTCAGCGCGCGCGTAGAACGGTTGCAACAGCTCGGACGTCTTGCCGTCCAGGTAACCGTAGGGACCCAGGACGAAAAGCACCATGCCGCAGAACGAAGCGGGCTCCACAACGTCGTCGGTGTGGAAAAAACTGGCACCCGCTTGGGACACCCAGCGCGCTAGTGCTTCATCGCTCAGCCCGGGGCACACGAAAACATCAAGCCGCTGCTCGCTTGGTATCGGCAGCATTTTGATGTAGCCCAGGTCGCCCGCGATGTCAGCCATAAGCCATGCCCCAGCTGTTGTCGCTGCGTCGGTGCACGTAATACACGCCCATGCCGAAGCCGGTCACGATGACGTCGGACTTGTGCGCGGCATACCAGCGGCACGCGCTCATCGCAGCCAGTCCTCCGGCATCGTGTTAAGGAATTCCACCACCGCCTCGGCGATGCGGGTCGTGGTAGCGCTCGGCCCGTGTCCGCCCTCGGCGATAAAGAAAACATTCCGTCCGAGCTCCATATCGCGGATAACGTCGTAATGGGATTCGTGGACAATTTGAAACCGTGGCGTCACTTCGGCACCCCGTTTATGCGCTCCGGCTTGACCGGGAAATTGGTGTCCAGGAAAAAGGTGCGACGCCACAGCGTGAGATAAAAAGTGCGCGTCTCATAAAGTTCGTCGCCCTCGCCCCAGGTGAAGGGACCCACCTTGGTGAAGCGGCGCCCGCGGAAGAGAGCGCGATGCGTGCCGAACTTAAACAGCGGCGGATATTTTTTCATGTGACATCAGAAAAGGGAATGATGTTGTCCGGGTTGCTGCTGTCCTCGTCTTGCACTTGTGGGATGGGGTCGTCCGGGAAGGGAATGAGTCTGTCTTCCGGCGTGCCGTAAACTTTTTTGTAGCCGCGCTTCGTTTTGAAAAACGTCGGGTCGTCTCTCAGCGCCACGCGCGGGAACGCCACGCCCTCGAGGTTCTCGTTGTATGCGGTCTTGTCGCTCGTGCGGTCCGCGTCGCCCTTGCCGGCGCCCTTCAGACCGAAGTTGCGGTTGCCGCCGCCACCGTGTTTGATGTTCGGATTCATGTGAGGTCATCCCGGTATTGCCGGCGCTTCTCATGCGCGCGGGCGTCGTCCTGGATGCGTCGAACCAGCTCGGGCGTGAGCCGCTTCGGCAGGTCATTGTATTCGCCGTGACCACAACACACGCTTTTGTCGTAGCCGTTGACTTCCATCCACTGTTCGGGTGTCATCATAACAGAACGGAAGTGCCTAGCCGTGAATTTCCAGCCATTGCTCGGGTGTATTCACTTGGACCTCCACCACACGGCCAGCAGATACCCGAGCAGATACCCGAACCAGAAACCCCCACACATTATTAACGCCAGGAGAAAAGAATTCATAAGCGAAAAAGTCGAGCAATGAAAGCGAAGACAGCCACACCGATGAACACCGCCAGCGCGATGACGCCGGCTAGCAGCACGGTTCCGAACGTCAGCGTGAGCACCAGCGCGAGCCCGCCCCACAGTGGAGCGGTGACCCACCACCACGACCAGCCGATAACGCCGCACAGCTTCAGCACGAGGAACACCAGGAAAAGTCCCCAGGTCCACGGCAGGCCGCCCGCGGGCGTTGAAGTTTTTTCACTCATGTCGCAAGCGGGGTTCCGAGCAGCATGTCTGCGCGTTCGGGTTGCATATCGCGGGCAGGTCGGACATCTTGCCGATTGATTTGACCAAGTATTCGCAGACCAGCGGCGTGCTGCGCGGCCCCGTGGTGAAACAGCGGTCATCCCATTGAACGCGGACCACATCGCCGAGCGTCCAAGTAACCTGCCCCGTCAGGTCGGGATTGTGTCGGGAAAAAACCCGGTCGCCCACGGAAAAGGGGTTGGCGGGCACCCGCGCGCGGTCCAGGCATTCGATAAAAGCCAGCGCGACCGCAGCGACCTGCACCAGTTCGGCGCGCAGCTTTTCCTCGCCGCTATCCTCGAGGATTTCCTTGGCGACCTCGCCCTGCTCCTCGCTGAGGATAGCCAGCCACTTGAGGTGCGAATGATTTTGCTCGCCCCACTTAACGTCCTGGCGGTCGCGCTCCCAGAGCACATCGCAGATAACGCGCGCTTGGGTTGCATTTTTCGCGACCGCGCCGACTTGAGTTGATACGCTCATAAGCTCGGGAGGTTTTCGATTTCACTCGGCTCGCCCACCGCGCTGAGCGGTGCGCCCGTGACCGCGTCGACTTCTTCGGCGAGCGGCGCGCCTTCGGTCACCGTCGGGTCCGCAAGCGGCTGGTCAAAAACGTTGGCGTCATTCGCGGCGGCAGCTTCGGCCTTGGCGCGTGCTTCCATCTCCGCTTGGCGTTGCATGAGCGCGTGGAAATACACGTTGAGCGCGTCGGACAAAAGCTTGGCAATGTGGCCATCTTTGACGATGGCGAAGACTTCGTTGTTGTGGGTGGCGAGGACCTTTTGCGTCCACGGCTGGTTGAGCGGATGATTGCTCGGGCGAGGACGCTCCGCGATTTTACAAAACGTGTTGTCGGGTGCGGGTGAAAAGGTGAGCTTCGGCGCGGGCTCGGTTGGGCGCTCGTCGGGCACGGGTGCACCTTGCGCGTTGACGGGGACGATTAGATTCTTACTCATGGTCGGTTGTGGTGTTGGTTTGGTCTTCGGTAAAAATTGGGCGCCAATCGGCATGTTGTTCATCACCGCGCTTTTGGTAGGCGATGGGCCGCTGCGTATTGCGGTGCGCTTCGGCTGCGGGGCGCGCTTCGATGGTCCCGGGAGTTTCCCGTTCTGCGCTCCGAACGCGGCGGCGGCGCTCTGCACGTTTTCCTGCTCCTCCGGGCTGGTCAGCGGGGCTAGTTTTGCTCGCAGCCATCGGCGCTCCCTTTCGATTTGGGTGAGGCTATCATTGAAGATGGGTTGAATGGGTCCCGGCGGCGGGGCTTTGATGTCTTCCTGGCGGCTCATGGTAGGAAAGTCAGTTCTTCGTTGTCCGCGGTCACGCACATGCACACCAGTCGCATCGGTCCCCCGGTCGGCGGCGCGTGCCACAAATAGCAACCATAATTCATGCGCGTCGCATCCACGGTCGCGATGGTGTCACACTCACAGATGCCGCGCTTAAGGCGCAGGTGCTGCATTGCGGCCTCATACGAGGGGTATTTCAAACGCGCATCGTCCGGGAACACCAACGTCACCGGTTCGTAAACCGGGCGGGCCGCGTGTTGGTTGTGGGTGTATGTCATAGTCGTCACTCTTACCAGTGTGGACTTTTGGAAAAATGTCAAGGGTCAGTCTAGCTGCGTCATGCGCTTCCAATGGGCATCCATCGCGGCTTGCGTTGGGACCGCATGCAGCGTGCAGGAACCGCGCCCACCGGCGTTCATCTTTTCGCGCACCGCCACGCGCTCGAGCCAGTCCAGCGCGCGCTTGTGCAACGGCTTCTCTTCATCGAGCTCCACGTAACCGCAGCCGATTTTTTCCTTGGCGAAGGCCAAGTCATTCCATGCGGATTTTTTCATGTGACGCTCCCAGCCGGCGGAAAAATAGCCGCGCGTCAAAAAAGCGCACTTGATGTGGTCGATGGTCACGGCCAGGGTTTTCCAATCAACGCCGACGGTTTGCGTGTCGATATATTCGCCCAAGCGCGTGGTGATGCGGACGGCCCAGCGCCCCACCTTGCGCGACCAGACCAGCCCCACGATTTTGCGCTCGGGTTCGTTGTCGTCTAGGCCAGTCCATCGCGGGCAGTCGTAGGGCTGCGGATAGAGCGAGGTGCCCGGCAGCCGCTTGGTTTGCGGCGTTTGAGGTTGTGGCTTGGGTGGCGTGGGCTGGCAAGCGGCCTCCACCATCGCCTCCCACTTGCGCTTGTCCTTGCATCGGGTGTTGGCAATGCGGGTCAACAGGTCCGCCTTGAAGGTTGTGAAATGGTAAAAAGCTTGGTCCGTCAGTGGGCCGACGCTGTCGCGCGTGTAGCGGTCCCAGGTTTCCCACATCTGTCGAAGGCGCCTAATTTCGCCCCGTATGCATGCCGCGGCTGTTCTCATATCTCACCCTTACCAGTGCGGACGTTTTGGGGATTGTCAAGGGCTGCCGTATACTAACCTAACCTACCCGGCGGATGTTCTTCTAGGCCAACTCTTTACCTCTTATAATATATCTTAGATAGATTCAATCATAAATACAAGTTAGTTGGCCGGATAGGTTAGGTCAGTATACGGCAGCCTCCCCAAACAGGTGGCGAGGTGCTCGGTCGGACGTCACTCGGACCCCCTCGCATGGCTACTTTTGACCGGGAGCAGAAAATCGTGCATTTTGCACGCCTTGACATCTGGCCTTTTTTGCGCACTTAGGATAGGAATGACAAAGTCAACCTTAAGGGAAACGGAGGTTTTTGTGTGAGCGACCCCAAAGACGTCGAAAAGAAACTCTTCGCTGGCGCGCCACATGCTGCGCAGAAGCTCAACTCAGCCGCGAAGAAGCTATTGCGCAAGCAGAAGCGTGAGCAATGGTGGACCGCGAACCAGGATACCAAACGCAAGGGAATCTCGTGAGCGGCAATGACTTAGGTGGAATTGGCCAGGGCATGCTCACCGCCGTCACTTTTTTGGTGGCTGGCGGTTTGGTGATGCTCCCGCTTGCGGTGTGGAAGCTCGTTGACATCGCCATCTGGCTCTGGCATCACGTGCACATTCACGTCGCATGATACTGAACAAGAACAAGTTAGACGTGGCGCAAATCCTGCTTACGTTCGTTGCGCTTTGTGGTGATGTGCAGAAGACTGCCGAAGCGTTAAACCTTGAGCCGAAGGTGGTTCAAGCGCTTGCCGACGCTGAAGGATGGGACCTGAAGATTCAGCGCGTCACCCTCCTGGCCAAGTCCGGCAAGCCGGGCGATTTTGAGCGCGCCCAGAATCGCGCCCTTGCTTTTGTCCAGGGCCACCGCATTAGGTCCTTGCTAGACAGCGTGATACGCCGCTTCGAGGGTATGTCACCCGAGGAGATATGCGACGCGGTGTCGAACGTAGGCAAGAATGGTGCCAGAATCCTATCGGCCCGCTATTTTACCGACCTCGCCGCTGCTGCCGAGAAAGCCAGTGCCATGTGCTATTCCGCCCTCGGTGACACCGCCGGCGAGCGCGTGCAGCGCGATGACGAACCCGACCAGATGAACGTGAGCGCGTTGCATGCTGCTGTCATTGCGTCACTTAACTCAGCTGGCACTGGCACCAAGCCAGCCGACCAGATTGTCCGTGAGCTGGCTGAAGCGGTCGAGGTGGCGGCGACCACTGAGCGAACCCAAGTCGAGACGCCGCCGGCCAAGCCGCCAACGGAGGTTGGGTGAATATGGGTGAATATACCCAGCGCGAGGCGACCACGAGTGTGCCATTTTGGCACACCTTGCATCCCTCGGCAGCTCAGCACCTTGCAACCTGACAAAGTGCCTAGACTCGCAACGCGACAGCTCGGCAGACCTTGCCACTTTGGACCTCGGTCCTCGTGCCTCGTGCCTAGGTTCGGGACACCGAGGTCAAGACACGTGATGACAAGCAGTTACGCCGAATCATTGGACACTGTCCGGCCCGGTGAATTTCGAGGGGCGGCCAGCGGGGGGTGGCGGGCCGCGAGTGCCCGCTCAGACAAGTCCGAGATATAAAATGAAATCGCTCGCGCGACTTTTTGGAAAGTGAGACAAAAATGACACCCTACGAACTTTTGAAGGCTGAAGCCCACCTCGCGCAAGCGGTGGCCGGGCGGTGGCAGCGGACCCCGAAGGAGAAACGCGCGCGGTCCGTCGAGCGGGCCAAGGTCCGGGAACTGATGCGCTGCGCAAAGGCGAGCCCCTGTCTGGATTGCGGCGGCGTGTTTCACCCCGAAGCGATGGAATTCGACCACCGACCCGGGACCTACAAATCCTTCAATCTCAGCCGGGCGGTCCGATACACCGAGGCCCGCGTGAAGGAGGAGCTCTCAAAATGTGACCTCGTCTGCGCGAACTGCCATCGCGTCAGGACGTTTGAAAGGCGCCGCTGATTATGACCCCACCCGTTCCCCCATACGCCGTCATCTATCTCATCGACCCCGTCACCGGTCACGAGCACGCCGTGACCCAGGCGTTCCTGGACGGTCGAGCACGCACCTTTGTCCGGGCAATGCAGGACCACCTGCGGGAGGACCAAAATCCGCGGGTCTGTATCGCGGGTTACCTCGACTACCTTTTTCTGCACGCCTACGCGGTGAACTACCTGAACCCGGCGGCGTTCTTTTTCGACCCTTCCCCGAAGATGCCCGAGGGCTTTCCGGGCCACTTCACCTACCGCGGGGTGTTGGTCATCCGCGGGCTGGACGAACGCGGTTTTACTTTCGCATGAGCCTCAAACACCGACTCTCTGACCCCGAACTGGCGCAACTCCAAGCGATTATGCTCGGCGAGCCGATGTTGCCCTCTGATATCGAAGACCCCGCCGCGCTGGTTTCCCTTTTGGGTCGCGGGCTGGTCCGCCAGGACTGCGGCCACTATTGGCCGGACTGGGACCTCATCGCGAAAAACTCGGTTTGACATGCCGGGGTCCCCGTGCGATATTGCGGGGTGAGCAAACGCCCATCAGCCCCCGGTCGTCGGTTACTGGCGCCGGACCAAGTCATCACAATGCTACGACTTGGCCAGCCGGTGTTCTATCACGACCACGCTGAGACGCGTTTTTTCTACTGCACGGACGAGCCAGAATCCCTGGACAACTTTTTCGCCTCGGGTCGTCGAGACTGCATGCCCTGGGGCAAACCAATCAAAACAGAACCAAAATGACCAAACTACACCCAATCAAACACGACCTGCCGGGCACCCTCTGGTGCGGGCCGGCGGCGCTGTCCATCACGACCGGGCAGCCCACGAGCGTCATCCACCGTCACATCATCGCGAAGACCGGCAAGCGCCGGGTCAAAGGTGTAACGAACCTCGTGCTCGGGCACGTGGCCAACGCGCTCGGGTTCAAGCTCGAGCTCATTTACAACTGGACGGAAGACCACCGCTACGAAATGCAATGGGGAATACCCCGGCGTATCCAGAACCCGGTTCCGACCCTCGCCCGCTTTTTGCGCGAACAACGAGAGAACCTGTCCAGCGCGCCGGTCATCGTCAACGTGACGCGTCATTATGTGGTGGTCCAGGGGCGCACGTTCATCGACAACCAAGTCGGGAAACCCATCCCGGCGAAAAAAGCCCCCGGTCGCCGGCGCCGAGTTTTTCGGGCGTGGCGCGTGGTCCCCTTGACATCCGTCTAGAATGTGGCACTGGTATAGGTATGAAATATGTATTCCAGGTGCAGGTCCAACGCAGCTCCGGGCTGTGGGGCGGTAGCGACTACGTGCGAGGCAGTTTTCCTTCGCTCGCCGCGGCCAAGCGCGCGGTT
>Ga0268265_10000183_pt1 | contig 74487 bp, 62 predicted proteins | sample KBSSwiS52_FD_190355 | JGI IMG/M metagenome (GOLD analysis project Ga0268265, IMG submission 190355) | Switchgrass rhizosphere microbial communities from Kellogg Biological Station, Michigan, USA - KBS Switchgrass S5-2 (SPAdes) (version 2) | ecosystem: Host-associated > Plants > Roots >... | reverse complement strand
GTCAGGCAGCGATTCCGCGCGCATCAGCTGTTCGGGGCGGAGCATCCGCAGCAGAATGACGACGCTGCCCACGAACAGGAAGCCCATGAGCATCAGCAGTTCTCGCGCTCGCCTCGCCGGAAAGACGTTGACGAGGAGGAGCGTGGACGCCGTTCCGACAGCGACGGGAATAATCGCGAACGGCAGGATGGTGAGCGCCGACGTGATATAGAACGTCGCGGGCGCACACCGAACAACGCCGACGCCCAGAAGCACGGGTGCGATGAAGACGATCACCATCCACGATGACTGCGCGACGGTCCTCGCGAATCGTGCGTAGAACAGCCTCCGCGCGGCGATGGGCGCGGTGAGCAGCAGGCGCAGATCGTCAGACAGAAAGAACGTCGACAGCGCCGTCACGATCCCGCTGAACGTCAGAAACGCGAGGAACGTCATGAAGATCCACGACAGACCCAGCCGCAGCAGGTAGTCGCCCAGCTCCTCATAGCCATTGAGCTGCCAGGTCACCCACGAGGCAGCGAAGAACAATGCGGCGAACACCCCGATCCCCATTGCGGCAAACACGAAGGCTCGTGTCAGATCGCCTGGTTGCCGGCGGGCCGCTCGATTGCGCGACGACCAGATCGCCGGCAGCAGCAGATAGGTGAACGCGCCTTTCATACGGCTTCGTCGAGTTCCTGCAGCGCGCTCCCGCCGGTCAGGCGAAGGAATACGGACGTGAGGTGATCGTCAGCGCCGCCCGCGAGCCGACGGATTTCATCCACGGTCCCCTGCGCGATGATCTTTCCCTTGAGAATGATGCTGAGGCGATGGCACATCTCGTGGGCGACTTCGAGGGTATGGGTGCTCATGAGGATGGCGACGCCACGGTCGCTCATGCGGCGAAAGACGTCCTTGATCAGACGGGCGCCGCGCGGATCGAGCCCGACCATCGGCTCGTCGACCGCCACCGCGCGCGGACGATGCAGAAACGCCGCGCACATGACCAGACGCTGCTTCATGCCGTGTGAGAAGCTCTCGACAAGCTCGTGTTCCCAGCGCCGCAGCTCGAACAAATCGAGCATCTCGTGCACGCGATCCAGGACACCATCGCCGTCCAATCCGTATAACCCCGCATGAAACCGCAGAAACTCACCCGCGGTGAGCTTCTCGTAAATGAACGGGCGATCCGGGATGAACCCGAGTGACGACTTCGCCAGCTCCGGTTCGAGGGCGACATCGTGCCCGTCCACAACGACACGACCCGACGTCGGTTTCAACAGCCCCGCAATCATGCGCAGCGTCGTTGTCTTGCCGGCGCCATTAGGACCGAGAAAACCATGTATCTCGCCAGGCTGCACGTCGAGCGAAACGTCGTCGACTGCTGTAAACCGGCCGTACTGTTTCACGAGATGCTCGACCGCGATCATCGGGTGTTCCTTAGAGAGCGAGGTTTCAGCCAGCTGCTCAACCAGCAGCAATCCGCAGGTTGCTGTTGCGGGGCGACCGGTTGAATGGAGCTCAGATCGGATTGCGCGCCGACGAGAATCGGCGTCGTGTTCTCAGCAAGCTTCATATCGAGGATGGTCATGCGAAGGCGCCCGATCAGCGGGAGGATCGAGGCCTGCTTGTCCAAACCGCCCCGGGCGAGCCGCAGATGCGTGGCGTCGGCTGGAAACTCGTTGAGTGTCGGATCGACGGGCAGCCACAGGCCGCGGTCCTCACCTTCATCGATGTAGACCTCCGGCCACGCGTGGTAATAAAACGCGCCGCTGATGCCCCTGACATAGGTCAGGCCCACGGCGATGCGTGCGGGGATGCCAATCGAGCGCGCCATTGCGACGTACAGCGCGGTGTGCTCGTTGCAGTCGCCCACCTTGGTTCTCAACACCTCGCGCGCAGAGGGAAGGCTGATGGTGGGCTTCTTGTCGAGCAGTGCGTTGACGTAGCGCGTCAGCTTTTCCGCTCGTGCACGCGTGTCGACCGCGCCGGCGATCGCCTTCTCGGCCTCGGCGCGGATTTCCGGCGCATCGCTCTCGATCAGAGGCTCGGGTCTCAGGTACTCGCGCACATCCTCGTCGAGAGGGCCTGGTTCGAGCGACTGCGGATCGATCAATTCGATGGTCGACCCGCGCACCGTCTGTCCACTGCCCTGCAGATCTGCATTCGTGAGGTCCGCGCCATTCAGCTCGAGGCGCAGCAGCCGGACATCGCGTGGCTCGTCGATGCGCCGACGCATGGCGGGCACGACAGCGGCAGCCTGCAGCAAGTCGATCTGCACGGGTTCAGGTACGCTGAGACTCTGCGCGCGATCGGCGGACTCGCGAACGGTCATCAGTCCCAGCGGACTTTCCTCGCGAACGACCTCGCCCGTATCGGTGATCCACGACGTCGTGCGGAGTCCCGCATAGTCAAGATCGACACGGAATGCCGGAAGCGGCCGCGCGCCGTCGTTGCGCACGATCTCGCGACTGCCGACCGCGACCATAACCGGTGCGTTGCGCAGTGTTGCGGGATCGAAAACCGTCCACTGCTGCCGCGAGCCCGCCACCAGCCGTCCGCTTGCGAGGAGCCGCGCAAAGTTCTGCGACAGAACCGGCACCTCCGGAAGGTCGCGCGTTTCGGTTCGGGTGCCGCCGGCGGATGTAATCGCAATGAACAGACGCGCTCGGCCGCCGGACCCGTTAATCGGCTCCACGCGCCCGTGGATCACAATCGCGCCAGTACCCGGATCGAGCGAAAAATCGAACGACCGCAAGACAAAGTTCGAATCGACGCGAGCGGCCGTGTGCAGCGCCGCCGCGCTCGATGCGCCAAGCAGCGACATCTGCAGACGGCCGTCTTCCTGCAGTTCAAACCCGTCATCGCGCGGCACGGTTTGACTGACGGTGAACCCGATCTTTTCGCCGCGGTAATACACGCCGCGCCATTCCGCATTCGACCCGTACCGGGCGAGGTCCGTCGCCAGGTTCGCGGCGCCCCCATCGAAGTACGAGCGCTTGACCAGAATGGCCATCGACGCAATCCAGGCGATGACGACGAGGACGGAAACAGGCCGCGTGAGCGACCGCGGCAGTGGCGTGAAAAACGTCATGAATCTGTGGGGGTCTTCACTATCTATCGGCCCGTTTGCGCCGACCATATATCTGAACGGGGCAGTGGGGCCACCTTACGGATCTGGCATGTGGATGCTGAATTGAGACGCGTATGAGCCGTTCAGCGACGTGAAATCAACGACTTAGTGCGGGTACGCCTGTTGCCCCTCTGGGGCGGCATGACGACATCCCATTCGGTAGAATCGACGATCACCCGCAAGATCGTATGGACGGGAGTGGTGCTGCTGGCGGCGACCGTAGCTGCATGCGGCGGTGTCACCCAGACGGCGACGGGAACGGCACCCTCCGAGGTTGCATCCATTGCCGCGGCGACCGAAAACGGCGGCAGCTTCAGTCTGTTGAAGGAAGGTAAAGGAAAGGGTCATTCACCCGCTCCGGACCTCGGGACGCCCACGACGGGCGACACTCCCGAGGGTGACGACCCGGAAGGCGACGGCGACGAACTCGGGACCGGCCATGGTCACGGCAAAGCCGCGATCCAGTTGGAGGGCCTCGCAACGATTGACGCCGAGGCCGATTGTCCGGCTCTTATCATCACGATCAATGGCCTGACGGTCACGACGATCGACACGCCAGAGTTCAAGACGGAATTCCAACGCGCGACGTGCGAACAACTCAAAGCTTCCAGCGCGCCATCGATTCACCTCCACATCGCCGCAAGAAAGATGGAGGATGACTCGCTGGCCGCCATCTACGTGCGGATGCAGGGACCGAAGTTTGACGACGGCGAAGACGGCGACGAGGAAGAGGACGCGACACCGTAATTAATCGTTCGGATCGTTCGGATCGTTCGTCGTTCGGCTCTGTCGAACGTTGCAAACGATCCGAACGAGTCGAACGTTCCGACCGACTCGAACGTTCCAGATTCCCGCCTCACCAGCCGCCAGATTCCGTAGAGTAGAATTCAGCAAGACCACGCCCGTGCGGATTACGCTCAACGGGGACCCTTACGATCTCGAGCAGCCGGTGTCCGTGCAGGAGCTGCTCGAACGGCTGAACATCGATCCCCGGCGCGTTGCCGTCGAACACAACATGGTGATCGTCAAGCGCCACGCGTTTGCCGCGACGCTGGTCGGCGACGGCGACGAGGTCGAGATTGTCAATTTCGTCGGGGGCGGAGGCTCCTGCAAGCAGGGACAGTCATGAACGATTCTCCATTCAGCATCGCGGGCCGCACGTTCAAATCGCGGCTCATCGTCGGCACCGGGAAGTACTCGTCGCATCCGGTCATGGCGCAGGCGCATGCGGCCTCCGGCGCGGACATGGTGACCGTGGCGGTGCGACGCGTGAACATTTCGGACCGCAGCCGCGAATCGCTGCTCGATTACATCGACACGTCACGCATGTTCATCCTGCCGAACACCGCGGGGTGCTACACGGCGGACGAGGCGGTGAGAACGGCGAGGCTCGCGCGCGAGGCCGGGCTGTCCAACTGGGTGAAGCTCGAAGTGATCGGCGACGAGCGAACGCTCTTTCCAGACAACGAGGCGCTGGTCGAGGCGACGCGCATCCTCGTGCGCGACGGGTTCGTCGTGCTGCCGTACACCAGCGACGATCCCGTCGTCTGCCGCAAGCTGGAAGATGCTGGAGCTGCCGCGGTCATGCCGCTTGGCGCGCCCATCGGATCCGGCCTTGGCATCCAGAACGTCAACAACATCCGGATCATCCGCGAGTTCTCCCGCGTCCCGGTCATTGTCGATGCGGGCGTCGGCACCGCATCGGACGCGACCCTCGCCATGGAGCTCGGTGCCGACGGCGTGCTGATGAACACCGCAATCGCCGGCGCCCAGGAGCCCGTCGCGATGGCGGAGGCGATGAAACACGCCGTCACTGCCGGTCGTCTGGCTTACCTTGCGGGCCGCATCCCCAAAAAGATGTATGCCAGTGCGAGCAGCCCCGTCGAAGGACTCGTCGGCCGCTGATCGATGACCCACGACAAGGCAGGTCCGCAGCCTTCGGCAATTCCTCCGCCCGATCGATCCCAGCTCGAACGTCTCAACGCGCTCTACCGAATCATCGACCAGGCTCCCGCCGGCGGCGGCCTGCGGGCGCGGCTGGCCTCGAGCGCACGGCGCCTGCTCGGACGTATCCTGTCGCGCCAGCAGGAGTTCAACGCCGCGCTCGTTGATCACATCAATCGAAACATGGCGCTCGGTCTGGAGGCACATCACTCCAGCGTCAACACGATTGAATGGATGGCGGGCACCATCGACGGGTACCGGGACGCGCGCGACGAGGTCGAGCGGCACCTCGAGGCGCTCCTCGCGCGCGAACGGCGGAACGACACCGCCGTGCGCGCGCTCGCCGCGCAACATGAGGAACTGCGCTCGGCCCTGAACGTCGTGCAGCAGGCGGCCCACAGCCTCAAACGCGAACTCGCTCAGCTGTCGGCGGCAAATCCCAAAACTCAAATCCCAAGTCCACATTTCCAAGATTCGCGTTCCGAATCCCGAATCCCGGGTCCCGGCTCCCAATTTGCCGACGAAGACAGCCACAAGTACGTGGGCTTCGAGGATCAGTTCCGTGGTTCACCTGACGACATCCTGCGCAGAGTGGAGGAATACCTGCCGGTATTCGAGAACGCGAGCGATGTGCTGGATGTTGGGTGCGGACGCGGCGAGTTCCTCGAACTGCTGCGTAACCGCGGCATGACGGCGCGAGGCATCGACATCAACCCCGCGATGGTGGACGTGTGCCGAGGGAAGGGATTACAGGCGGAAACGGGTGATGCGCTCGCGTACCTGCGAGGGCTTCCGGACGGTTCGCTTGGGGGGCTGTTCGCCGCGCAGGTGGTCGAGCACCTCGAGCCGAGGTATTTGATGCGGCTGCTCGACGCCGCGTTCGACAAGCTCAGGCCCGGCGCGCCGATCGTTCTCGAAACAATCAACCCCGCGTGCTGGTTCGCATTCTTCGAAAGCTACATTCGCGATCTGACGCACGTCCGGCCCGTGCATCCGGACACGCTGAAGTACCTGCTGATTGCGACCGGATTCCAACGCGTTGAAATCAGATATCGGGCGCCCTATCCAGATGCGGACAAGCTTCAGGCGCTGCCGCTCAGGGCTGGCGCCCCCACCTCCGTGGACGACATGATCGAGACGCTCAACGCGAACGTCGAGAAGATCAATCGTCTGCTGTTCACGTATCTGGATTACGCGGCAATCGGAAGACGTGGGTAAATCCCAACGCCCAAATCCCAAAACCCAAATCAAAACTTGGAACTTGGGATTTGGGATTTACAAACGAAACACGTTGTCGGCGTGGACGTTCTTCAGCGCGTTGCGCGTATCGACCACGAGTGAGAAGTGTTTCGGCATCTCGGCATAGTTGAACACTGAGTGATTGGTACAGATCACCGCACAATCGATGTCGTTGCTGACCGCGCCGGCCTCGGGCACCGATTTCAGCGACAAGTCGCCGTGGTCGAGCATCGGCACGTGAGGATCGGTGTAGCTGAGAACCGCCCCGCGGCGGTGCAGCAGCTCCAGGACATCGAGCGCGGGTGATTCGCGCATGTCACCGACGTCCTTCTTGTACGCGACGCCGAAGATGTGAATCCGCGATCCGTTGATCGCCTTCTTCTGCGAATTCAGCGCCTCGCTGACCCGCTCGACAACGAACGCGGGCATCGAACCGTTGATGTGCCCGGCGAGCTCGATGAAACGGCACTCGAACCCGTTCTGCCGCGCCTTCCACGACAGATAAAAGGGATCGATGGGGATGCAGTGACCGCCAAGACCAGGCCCCGGAAAGAACGGCATGAAACCGAACGGCTTGGTGCTTGCGGCCTCGATGACTTCCCACACGTCGATATTCATCCGGTGCGACATCAACGCGATTTCGTTCACCAGACCGATGTTGACCGCCCGGAACGTGTTCTCGAGCAGCTTGACCATCTCGGCGACCTGCGTCGAGCTGACGGGCACAATCGTGCTGATGATCGCGCCGTACAACTCCTTGGCGAGCTCGGTGCTGATCTCGTTCACACCGCCAACGACTTTCGGGATCGTCCGCGTCGTATAGGTAGCATTGCCGGGATCGACTCGTTCGGGCGAAAACGCCAGGTAGAAGTCCTTCCCCGCTTTGAGGCCACCTTCCTCGAGCGCCGGCTGGACGACCTCATCCGTCGTACCTGGGTACGTCGTCGATTCGAGGATGACGAGTTGTCCTGGCTTGAGCCGCGCACGCACCGCATCGACCGCGAGCACGACGTAGGACAGATCCGGATCGCGCGTCTTCCGCAGCGGCGTCGGGACGCAGATGTCGATCGCGTCCATGTCGTGCAGCTGCGACATGTCATCGGTTGCCGAGAGCTTCCCCGCTTTGACGGCGGCACCAACGTCTTCGCTCGTGACGTCGCCGATGTAGCTGTGGCCATTGTTGATAGAGCTGACCTTGGCGACGTCCACGTCGAAGCCGGTCACCTGGAACCCCGCTTTCGCGAACTCCACGGCGAGCGGTAGCCCGACATACCCCAGACCGATGATGCCGATCCGGGCCTGTCTGTTGCGTATCTTCTCCCTCAATTCCAAGTCTTCTCCGCAATGAAACCGGAGCGCCAGAACGTCGGCGCAGCGCGGTTCTTTATCTGACGGCGGCGCGCGTTGTCGGTGCCAGACGCGTGACGTCGGCGTCCACCATCATGCCAATCAGCTGTTCAAATGTGACCGATGGCGTCCATCCAAGGCACTGGTGCCCCTTCGATGCGTCGCCAATCAGATGATCGACTTCGGCGGGCCGCATGAGAGCGGGGTCGATCCGCACGTACCGCTGCCAGTCCAGACCAGCATGACCGAACGCGGTTTCCACAAGCTTCCTGACAGAGTGACTGACGCCGGTCGCGATGACGTAATCATCGGGTTCGTTCTGCTGGAGCATCAGCCACATGGCGCGCACGTAATCGCCGGCGAAGCCCCAGTCACGACATGCATCGAGGTTGCCAAGGTTGAGATGATCGCCAAGGCCGAGCTTGATACGAGCCACGCCGTCGGTCACCTTCCGCGTCACGAACTCCAGGCCGCGCCGCGGCGACTCGTGGTTGAAGAGGATGCCGGAGCAGGCGAACATCCCGTAGCTTTCGCGGTAGTTGACGGTGATGTAGTGCGCGAAGACCTTCGATACGCCATATGGACTGCGCGGATAAAACGGTGTCAACTCGGTCTGCGGCACCTCGCGGACCCGCCCGTACATCTCGCTTGACGACGCCTGATACAGGCGAATCCCCAGATCCACCTGACGAATAGCCTCGAGCACGCGCGTGACACCCTGTGAATTGAACTCGCCGGTCAGCAGCGGCTGGTCCCACGACGCGGGTACAAACGACATCGCGGCAAGGTTGTAGAACTCGTGCGGCCGCACATCCTGCACGATGCGCATGATCGACAGCTGATCGAGCAGGTCGGCCGGCCGCAGCGTGATGCGATCGAGCAGGTGCTCGATTCGCCAGAGATTCGGGGAGCTCGAACGCCGCACGACGCCGGTGACCTCATACCCTTTTTCGAGCAGCAGCTCAGCGAGATACGAGCCGTCCTGGCCGGTAATGCCTGTAATAATCGCGCGTTTACCCATCGGTGCTTTTCATTCTATATGCGCGTCCACTCTGCCGCCGGGTACGTCGACGCCGCTCCGAACGAGCAGCCTGCGCACCGCCAGCCAGCGCCGCAGCGCATCCTGCCACGTCGGCATTTCGAACCCGGCAGCGGCGAGCTTGCGATTCGACAGCGCACAGAACCGCGGACGCGACGCAACCAGGCGCACGTCTTCCGTCGCAATCGGCTTCAGGCGCGGCGGCACGCCAAGCAGTTCTGCAGCCTCAGTGGCAACCTGGTACCACGTCGCGTGGCCGGAGTTCACGCAGTGGTAAAGACCGTATGGCGCGGCGACATCGACAAGGTGTCGTGTCGCAGCCGCCACGTCGATCACGTAACTTGGTGAGATTGTGCGATCCGTGAACGCCGGCATCTCACGTCCGGCCTCGAGACCAGCGACGATGGTGTCCAGTGAACCGCGCCGGCCCTTCCAGTCCGCGGGCATACCGAACAGGCTTTCGACCCGAAGGACGTACGCGCGCGGCGATTCGAGTGCCAGCCACTCGCCCACGAGTTTTGATGCGGCATAGACGCTTCGTGGAGATGGCGCCGCGGACTCATCGTACGGGTCGCCGTCCGGGCCGCCGAGGCCCGCAAAAACGAAATCAGTGCCGTAGTGCACCAGCGTGGCACCGTGTTCTTCCGCTGCACGCGCGAGCGTGCGCACCGCGAAGGCATTGATCCCGAATGCCTCGAGCGGCCGGTTTTCCGCCTCGTCGACGAGATTGAACGCGGCGCAGTTGATGATGAGATGCGGCCTCGCCTCAGCAACTGCGCGTGTGACCGCCTCGATGTCCGTGATATCGAGGGAACCGTGCGTGTGCGCCGCGACGTGGCGCCCGGAAAACGCGCCGAGAATGGCGGTGCCGAGCTGACCCGACGAACCCGTCACGAGCACGCGTCTGATCTCAGACACAATCGACGGATCGTACTTGGTCCGTGCGTTGACGTCTACGGACCTAAACTGGTTGAGTGGTTCGTAGTGGCTAGTGGTTTGTTCGCATGGAACACATAGATACGGTCGTGATAGGAGGCGGCGTCGTCGGTCTTGCGGCGGCGCTCGCCGTGGCGCGTCGCGGTCACAGCGTGTGCGTCCTCGAGAAGGAGCCGCGCCCTGGCATGGCCACGAGCACGCACAACAGCCAGGTGATTCACGCGGGGATCTACTATCCGGCCGGGTCACTCAAAGCGCGACATTGCATCGAAGGTGCGCGACGGCTCTACGAGTTTTGCGCGAGCTACGGCGTTCCACATCGCCGCTGCGGAAAGCTCATCGTCGCCTACGACGAGAGCGAGATCCCTGCGCTCGAGCAGCTGAGAGCAACGGGGGCGGCCAACGGCGTGGAGGGTCTCGACATCATCGACGCAGCCGCCGTTCGGGCACGCGAACCACACATACGCGCCGCGGCGGCATTGCTCTCTCCGAACTCCGGCATTCTCGAAGCCGAGGCGCTTGTCCGCACGCTGGCGCGGCTGCTCACTGAACAGGGCGCGTACGTGTTGCCGGGGTCGCCAGTGGTCGGCGGCAAGTCCGCCGACGACGCAATCGAACTAGCGACACGCGCCGAGCGGATTCGAGCGAGATCTGTCGTGAACGCTGCAGGGCTGTACGCTGACGAAGTGTCCGCCGCGCTTGGAGGATCCGCGTTTCGAATCTATCCCTGCCGCGGTGAATACGCCGAACTTGTGCCGTCGAAACGCGCCCTCGTCAACGCGCTGGTGTATCCCCTGCCGCACACCCACAGCCTTGGGACGCATCTCAGCAAGACCGTCCACGGGAACGTCACACTTGGTCCGACCGCGCGGTTTCAGGAGCGGAAGGACGACTATGAAGGTGCTCGGCTGCCGGTGGAGTCCTTTCTTGAACCGGCACGACGGCTCCTGCCGTCGTTGCAGCTCTCGGACCTGAGGCCTGGCGGCACCGGCATCCGTCCGAAGCTGCATGGGCCAGACACGTCATATGCGGATTTCATGATCGCCAGAGACGAACAATGCCCGCGCCTGGTGCAGGCCGCGGGCATTGAGTCTCCCGGCTTGACCGCCTGTCTCGCCATTGGCGAGCACGTGGCGGCGTTGGTTGACGAGGTCCTGAATTAGGCGGGTCCGGTCCGCCTTACCGCCAGGCAGCGGTCAGTAGTTGCATCCAGCAGCGCGTCCCAAGAATCGCTCGCGCCAGAGCGCGCTTCGGGCTGAGCGGCGCGGGCGCAACATGTGTGACGTAGTACAGATACGCGCTGCGATGGAACGCGCGGATCGCCGATCGGCGAGCCGTGCGGCTGGACTGTCCGACGCGATGGATCGCGGACGCCCCTGGCACGTAGCGCACGTGGTAACCCTTCGCCCGCAGCCGTCGACAGAGATCCGCGTCCTCCCAGTAGAGGAAGAAACGCTCGTCGAAGCCCTGCACGGCATCGAGCGCTTCGCGCCGCGCGAGCATGCACGCCCCGGAGACCCAGTCGACCTCCGCGCTCGGCTGGCCGCTTCGGATCGCCTCGTCGACGACGATGTTGCGCCTCCCGATCGGAAGGAACGGCGCCACTTTACGAAGCAGCGTCGTACGACCGAATAACCCGGTGAGCATGTCCGGGTCGCCGCGCGCACTTCCCTGCACGGACCCGTCGGGATTGAGCACGCGAGGCCCGGTCAGCGCACACCGGGGCTGCGCGTCGAGAACACCTCGCAACGCGGCGATCGCGCCTGCCATCAGGCGACAGTCGGGGTTCATGATCAGCACGTATGGCGCGGTGGTTGCCGCGAGCCCCTGGTTCACGCCGCGTGCGAAGCCGACATTCGCGTCGTTGCGAATGAGCCGGACGTGCGGAAGGAACTGATTCACCTTCGTCGCGCTGCCGTCGACCGATGCGTTGTCGATCACAATCCCCTGCCAGGACTCGCCGCCCATCTCGTCGACAATCGAACGAAGCGCGCGCTCGATTTCCGGTCCCGCGTTGTAGTTGACGAGGATCGCCGCGAACTGCGGGGCCGTCGTCATTTCTCAACCACCCGCTCGCGCATGTTGGCGTCGAACTGTTTCTCACGAATCTTGGTCGACAACCACTTCGTCTCGAGCAGCGCGGCAATCGCAGCCGCATCGACGCGCCGCCCGCGCTGAACGGCGGCACGCTTCCGCAATATGCTCGGCAGGCGGACCGCGGCCGCTGCCTTCGCGCGAAGGTATGGACCAAGCATCCCTATACGCGCGAAATGCACGCCGGCGGCCACGTCATAGACGATGTGGCCCGGCAGCGTCTTCCACAGGAGACTTGCTGGCGTGTCCTTGAAATAGACCCATTCGAGATTGCGCTGTCCGTGGAACACGGAAAAGGGACTCACGGTTCCAAGCGTCGCGCTTCCGACATGACGCACGACGGCGTCGGCAACATAGCGGCAGCGATATCCGCGAAGCCTGGCCCGGTACGAGAGGTCGACGTCTTCGTGCGACGCAAAGAAATCATCGTCGAAGCCGCCAAGCTCCTCGAACACCGCCTTCGGCATCATGCACGCTGCACCGCAGACGCCAAAGACCTCCTGTGTGACGAGCGCCGCCGACGCGGGCTCGCCATGGTGGCGTTTGAACGCCCCACCCCAGCGGAGAACGCCATCGCCGGCGCTGTCAATCGTGTCCGGATCGTGCATGTACACGATGCGTGAGGTGACCAGCGCAAAGCGATCCCCTTCGTCAACGGCTGCGGCGAGCGCTCGCAGCCAGCCGGCATCCGCGGCGGTGTCGTTATTGAGAAAGGCGACCAGATGTCCGCGGGCCTCGCGGACGCCGGCGTTGTTTCCTCCTGCGAAGCCGCGATTTTCGCCGAGTGCAACGAGCTTCACCCACGGAAACTGCGAACGCACGAACTCCGCAGTGCCATCGGTCGAACCGTTGTCGACCACGATGGTCTCGGCGCGAACCGCGATCTGCGCGGCCACGCTCGACAGGCACGTCTGAAGGTGGTGGCGGCCGTTCCACGTCACGATGACTACCGAAATGTCAGGCTGCACCGGCGACCTCGCGGTAGACGTCAAGCGTGAGCCGTGCCGTTCGGTGCCAGGTGAAGGTCGCCGCGCGCGCCAGACCGCGTGTTTTCAAATCGGCGCGTAGCGCCTCGTCGTTCGCGAGCCGGATAATTGCCTCACGCCAGGCGGAGACGTCCCGCGGATCCAGCAGCACACCGGCGCCGCCGACCACCTCCGGAATCGATGCCTCATGCGATGCGAGGACGGGCGTGCCGCTCGCCATCGCTTCGACAAGCGGCAGGCCGAATCCTTCGTACAAAGACGGATACACAAGTGCGAGCGCCCCTCGGTACAGCGCGTGTACTCGACGCTCTTCCACCGGCCCAAGGGCCACGACCGCCTCGGGGGTGCCGGCTTCGGCAGCCATAGCACACAACCCTTCGGCGACACCGCGATCGACGCCCGCGAGTACGAGCGATATCGCCGCCGCCGCACCGAAATGACGGCGCGCTTCGAGTAGCGCGTCGACGACAACGGTGAGGTTCCTGCGTTCATGCAAATCGCCGACATGCAGCAGAAATGGTTCGATGACGTTGACCGGCAGCTCGAGCGGCAGGTTCGGGTCACCTGCGCCGAATGTGCTGTGCACACCGAGCGGAGTCACCGTGATGCACTCGAGCGGAATCCCGTACGCACGCGAGATCTCCGAGGCCGAAAACGCCGACACGGTGAGCACCCGCGCCGCCGTCTTCGCGCTGCGGCGATAGAAGTAACGCCGGAGCGGATCCCGACGATACGGATACCACTCCGGATGCAGCTCGTAGCTGACATCGTGAATGGTCAAGACGACCGGAACGCCGGCCCAGAACGGGGCCGTGTAGGAGGGAGCGTGAAGAACCTGAACGCGGGCCCGGGCGGCGGTCCGCGGCAGCCCGATCAGCGTCCAGCCCGCGTTGCTTGGTGGGTGCGCCGACTCGGGTATGCGTTCGATTCCGGGGGGGATGGCACCGGCGTCACCGCCGAGCGCAACGACCTCCAGCGGCTCGCCGAGCGACGTCAGTGCCGAGACCAGCTCGGTTGCGTAACGGCGGATGCCCGCAGCAGGAGAGGTGAAGGCGTGGCCGTCGAAGCCGACTCGGAGCGTGTCGTAATTCAAAATTCAACAAATGCAAAATTCAAACACGACTTGTTCGCAGCGGCACCGTGAATGCTGCATCGAGTCACGCTCGATCATCACCAAACCAGGAAATGTTTGCATTTTGAATTTTGAATTTTGCTATTACCGAATACTCATATGAAGCCGCCTCACGGGGCATTCACACGATGCGCAAACCTGGCGGATGGTGTGCTCGATGCTGCCATTGATCGACGGACTGCTGAGAATCACTTCCTCAACCTTGTATTTCCGCATCGCCGCCTCGAGCTGCTCGAGGGCGCCGCGAACCGGGACGCCCATGATCCACCGATGTGCCTTCATCGGGTCGTCGTCGATGAAGACGACCGGATTCATCAGCCAGTCAGGGTTCGCGCGCATCTCTCTGACGATGAGCTGACCGAACGCGCCGGCGCCGTACACCAGCACACGCCGGCTGCGCTTGCTGCGCGCAGCCGCGACGAGACTCATGCTGCGGAACGACGCGCGCGTCGCAACGATCGCGATGAGGAGCAGCAAACCGTCGATGATGAAGACAAACCGTGAGAATCCTTGGAATCGGTAGAAGTAAGCGGCGGCGAGCACCGACAACACCGAGCCCATGAACACGCCGCGGACGACGACGGCGATGTCACGCAGGCTGAATGTGTGCCACGACCGTTGATACAGACCCGAACCGTACAGCGAGGCGAGCTTGCAGCCGAGCACAACCGGTAGCGATGCGGTGAAGTACGGCAGGAAGTGATTGAGGTCTTCCCCCTCGAACCGCAACCGATAAGCGAAGTAGTAGCACGCCGTGATGAGGATCAGATCCAGCATCACCTCGCCCGCGTGCCATTTGAACGTCAGGTCCTTCAGCAACGGAGCGAATGCCGAACGCTCGAGCGCCTTGAAATCCTGCGCGTTGTACGCGGGAACCCGTGCCAGGTAAATGCCGACGAGCGTCACAAGCACCGCGAAGAGCGCGGCGACGGGACTCATCTGCTCGATCCCACCCGTCACGAGCGCCAAGGCGGTCAGGCCACCGATGATGCCGAGCAGGTAAAGAATGCGCACGGCGCTGCGCTCGGAGAAGCCCAGCGACACCAGACGATGCGACACGTGGTCGGTGCCGCCGCGCGTTGCGCTGCGTCCCGCAAGCCGTCTGAGGACCAGGACGAAACCGGTGTCAAACAGTGGGACAACCAGGATGGCGACGACCAAGATTGACGTCCATGGGAATGGTGTCCGTTCCTGCAGGACCGGCACGAGTGAGGCACCCGCGAGGACCGCCCCGATAAAGAGGCTGCCGCAGTCACCCATGAACAAACGCGCGGGCGGCCGGTTCCAATACAGAAAACCCATCAGCGCGCCGCACAAGGCGACGAGCAGTACCACGATCGGCGCCCCGAGCGCCGGTCCGAGCAGCCAGGCGAGAAAGCCGGCACCAACAACCGCAACACCGGCCGCGAGGCCGTCCATGTTGTCGAGCAGGTTGAAGGCGTGGCACACGCCGGCGAACCAGATCGTCGCGACGAGCGTATGCGTGAGCGGCAGCGCATTGTCGGGGCGTAGCGTCGCCAGTGAGAACACGAGGAATGCTCCGATGATGAGCGACGACACCAGCTTCGCCAGAGGCGTGAGCTGCAGACGGTCGTCAAGGACGCCCACGACGAACATCGCGATGCCCGCGAGCGGAATCGCCAGCCATGTGGACGGCATGACGCCCAGGTTCACCCGTGCCACGATCAGGGCAAAGCCGAGGACCGTCGCGACGGCAATGGCGACGCCACCCATCGTCGGCGTGGGCTCGCTGTGCCATCGATCCGGCCGCGGCGGCACGACGGCTCCGATCGCCGGCGCGCCTCGACGGACCAGCGCGCACAGCGCTACTGATGCGAGCAGCGAGACGAGCCACGCGAGTGGAAGGTAGATCACTCTTAACCGCCGGATGCCGGCTGATGCGCGCGCGCCATACGGTCGTCGACGGTGGGGCGCTCCTCGGTCGCGTCGTGCTTCAGTCGCGCGTGCCTGTCGCGCAGCACGAACGGCGCTTTCGACAGGATGCCTTCGCAGATCGTGTCGAGCCCCGGCGATGCGCCTGGCAGCAGCTGTTGCAGGCGATCCAGTTTGAGACGGTAAATCGGATAGCCGGCTTTCGGTTCGATGAACGGGAGCGGAATCATCCGGTTGAAGAAGAAGTGATACGCGTACCGTCGTGCGCGTGCCAGCTGCGGCGCCGCGAGCCGCTCCGGTATCGGGAGCTGCGCCAGCAACCGGAAGTATTCTTCAGGCGAACTGGCGTCGAGCGTGATGCCCTTGTTGCGAATCCACGCCTCGCCCGCCACGATCACGGGTAAGCCGACGCTCGTCAGCTCGACGCCCATTTTCGTGCCGTAGATGACGGCGGAATTGCACAACGACATCAGCGCATAGGTACTGAGGCCGCTCTCCGGAGGAACGACGATGATGTTGGGCGCAAGTCGCGGCAGCCGCTTTCGCAGCTCGGTCAGAATCGGCTGGCGCGACGGCGGAAAGCCGCTGATCTCGGCCGGATGCACGCGAATCAGCAACTGCAGGTCCGGCCGCGTGGCGAAGTATTCGCACGTCCGGACGAGCCACTCGAGCATGTTCGGAAATGCGTTCGCCGGATAGTGCAGCTGCGCATCCCACGACACGTTGGTCAGCAGCCCGATCACCGGCTTGGACGGATCGAGGCCGATCTGCTTTGCGATCGCAGCCGGATCCTGACTCGTCGGCCGGTGGAAGACGATCCAGTCGAACATGCCTTCCCGGCGACTGCTCAGATACTGCAGGAGCTCCCGCTCCTGCGCAGCCGAGAGCTCCAGCCGCTCCCAGTGATCCCGAGGCTCGCTGAGCAACGTGTGGTGATACGTGTCGTCGTGGCTGAAGATGAAACGCCGCTTTCGGTACGCAACGTTCCAGTTCGACACCTGGACCCGTTCCTGGCGCGCGACCTCCCCCACGACTCCCCACGGAACATAAATGCCATGCGTGAAGACAGCGGATCGAAATCCGATGGTTCGTAGCAGGTTGCGCGAGGCGAACGCCGTCAGCAGCGCAGACTCGAGGTACCTGCGGAGGATCGGTTCCGCCAGCGGCTCGCCATCCAGAGTTCCGGTGGCAAAAAAGCGAAGCGCACCGGCGTGCGCGTGTTCGCCGATATTGAGGCCGTCGTATCTGAAGTGTTCGATTTGATTCAGCGGTAATGTCGAACCGACGCGTCTCGCTTCCGTGCGATCGGCAGGCGTGAGCCATTCGCTCATGCGATGGACCTTGATGCCGAGCCGGTGGTAAACGGCTTCCGCGGGCCAGCTGCAGTCGCGGCACAGATCGCGCGAGGGGCCATGTTGAACGAAACGGCGAAGGTCGGGATAGATCGATGCCTCGCACTCGGCGCACGCGCTCATCGTCCCGTCGCACAGGAGCGCGTGCACCTCGGCGCCGCGAAACGTCAACGCGGCGGCCAGCGCACTTTCGAGTGTGACCGCGTGCGCGTAGGCGCCGATGGCCGTCGCCATCAGCACGCGCGGCCCCCCCTGCGCAGAATTCCGGGCTGAATTCCAGAGATCCGGATCGGCACCAAGAGCGACGCCCCAGTCAGGATATGCCTCGCGCCGCGCGTGATACCAGCGGCGTGCGAGCCGCGTCGCTCGCCAGAGCGACGGAAATTTTCGAATGAAATGTTTCACGCCGTCGTTGGGGTCGCCTTGAATTGATCCAAACCGATTAAATCCAGAAATTCGGCCGGCGGCGGGAGCTGCTCGAACACCCGCCACGGTCGATAGGCCGACAGCTCGTCGATCGAATAACCGCCGGTCGCGACCGCGATCGTGCGGGCGGTAATTGCAGCCGCGGCTTCAATGTCGTACGGCGTGTCTCCGATGACGAAGAACTGCTCTTCGGTGACGGGGCCGTTGCGGCGCGCGAGCTCGAGGGCGCGCGTCGCGATCGAAGCACGGACACCCTGATCTTCAGCGAACGCGCCGGCCGGAAAATACTTGAACAGATCGTAGTGGGTCAGCTTGGCGCGAGCACCGCGGCGGGTGTTGCCGGTCAGCAGATACGATCGAACGTCGCTTCGCGCGCGAAGAGACTCGAGAATCTCGCGCACGTTCGGCATCACGTGTCCCTGCTTGAGCGGCAGCATCGACGGCAGCAGGTCCTCGTAACGCGTCACCATCCGTTCAAGCAGCCCGTTTCCCGGCGGCACGCCGAGCAACTCGAACGTCCGGGCCGCAATCTGGAAATCCGTCAACCCGGGTATCCGAATCGAGGACAACTGAAAATCCTTCCCGGTGGTTTCCCGCACTGCGGTTTCCCACGCGGGCACGCCAGCCTTGCCGGTAGTGAGCAGTGTACCGTCGATGTCCCAGAACAGAATCGTCATGCGATTTGAGGAATGGAATGAGCGAGCACGCGGCGGAATTGCTCGACGAGGCCGGGTACGTCGAGACGGTGGTAAGCGAGCACCTCGTCGTTGGTCCCGCACTCAGGCAGTTCGGTCACGCCAATTCGAGACACACGCACCGTCGGTGTGAGTCCGAGCTCCGCAATTGCGGCCGCGAGCATCTCGCCCTGCCCTCCCTGGACGTAATGATTGTCGAGCGTGATCACCGTGCGGCTCCCGCCGATGGTGTGTTGCAGCCATCCTGCATCAACGCGGTTGAGCCATGGCAGATTGACCACCTGAATACTCGCTCCGGTGGTGCGCTGAAGTTCTTCGGCCGCATGCCACGCGTTTGACAGCAGCCAAGGACCGTAGCCGAACACGACCGCGTCCGTGCCTGCGCGCACGGCCCAACCCTTGCCCGGCTGGACTCGAATATTCGACGGGCAGGCAAACGGCAACGGCCACTTCACCGATACCAACCGGAGATATCCGCTCTCGCTTGTCTGATTGACGAGGTAATCCAGCAGCGCGTGCGCCTCTGACTCCGCCGAGGGTTCGGCCAAGAGAAGATTCGGAACCGCGCTCAGCGCGCTGATGTCGCGAACCGATTGGTGAGAGTGGCCGGGCCCGCCAGGCAGGACACCGGCGAGTGATCCCACATAGATCACCTTTGAACCTTCGCTGCACTGGTTGTAGATCTGCTCGTTCGGGCGGGTGGACAGGAAGCAGGCGAACGAATGCACAACGGGAAGGGCACCACGACGCGCCATCCCGCCCGCCATCGACACCATGTCCTGTTCCGCGATACCGCATTCCACAAACCTCTGCGGGTACTTCGCGGCGAATTCCAGAAGGCCGCAGTCCTTGATCAGGTCGGCATCGAGCACCATCAGATGCGGATGCTTCTCCGCCTGCTGAACGAGCGCCTTTCCGTACGCGGCGACGAGATTGTGTGTGTCGCGCGGCTCCCGGCGCGGGTTACGGGTGCGGGTCTCCGTCGCCAACTCACCGAGTCCAAGCGCCGCGAATGCCTGCCGTGCTGCGCCGAGCAACTCCAATAGGCCGTTGGCGTACTGCTGCTCGGGCGGTGCGCCCGAGTGGAAGAGATACAAATCGCCGTGGTTCTTGAGCGCCATCGGGCCTTCCATGAACGAGACGCCGCGCCCTTTTGTCGTGTCCGCAACAATCACCTTCGGGCGATCCGTAATCCCATCGAGCGAACGGAACGTGCGCTGAAGGGCGCCCAGGTCGTGGCCATCGCATCGGGAGACATGCCAGCCGAACGCGCGAAGCTTGGCTTCGATGTCACCCAGGTCGCTGACGTTGCGCACCCATGTGTCCGACTGGATCTTGTTGTGGTCGACGATCGCGACAATCTCACCAAGTCTGAGGTTCGAGGCCGAACCGAGCGATTCCCAGAACTGCCCTTCCTGCAGCTCACCGTCCCCGGTCAGGACGAAGATGCGGCGCTCGCGATGCGCGAGGCGATTGGCCAGCGCCATCCCCTTCGCCTTGGAGATCCCCATCCCGAGTGAACCGGTATTGGCCTGGATATACGGCGTCTCGACATGCGGGTGTCCGGGCAAACCACCGATGCGCCGGAGCTGGTGAAGCGTGTCGGCGGGCAGCAATCCAAGTCCGATGAGGACGGAATAAAGCGCCGGGGCATCATGACCCTTCGACGAAAAGAAGATGTCGCATGCGTCGGCACCCTTGTCGAGATCGCGCAGCTCGTTCAGGAACACCCAGCTCATGATCTCCAGCGAGCTGAAGCTCGTGCCGATATGTCCCGACCACGCGCCGGCGATCATGTAGAGGGTGTTGATGCGCGCCAGCGCCGCAAACGCGGCGGCCTTCGACACCGGATCGGCCTTCACGTTCACCACCCGCGCAAACTCCAGCGCCGGCACGTAACGAAGCTCTAAGCTCTCGCCCTGGTCTGTCTGTAAATCACCCATTGCGCTATCGAATCCCGAATCCCGAATCCCAAGTCCCGTTAAGCACGCACCGCACCGTACGGTTCGCGCGTCACACGCGGCAGGCTCACCGCGCCATCCGCGAGCAGACGCTCTGCAATCATCCAGTCGTGCGGATCGTTGATATCGAACCCCTCGTACCGTTCCGTGATGAACGGCATCAGCACGTCACCTGCGATCGTTCGCTTCTCCAGCACGACGCGAGTCCACGCGATTTCGAGCGAGGCGTTCTGCACGTATACGCGAGGCAACGCCTGATACGGCGTGCTGTGCCACGGCTGCATCCGCGGCTCCGGCTGGCCGAGCAGCGGCCGCATGCGGCTCCCCTCGACGACCCACATCTTGCCGGGGTGCTGTGCGCACAACTCCACCGCGCGCAGCGAATCGACTCCCGGCTCTGACGTGAACAACTGCCACGCGCGACGAATCGTGTCGGCGGTGCGGAACGGACTTGTCGGCCGCAGAAGCGAAAATGCATCCCACTGCCGTCCCCGGCCGAGCTCGCGCAGCGTGTAGTCCACCCATTCGATATCAGGCGAGGTGTCGCTCGCAAACGCAGCTGGCCGGAGGAACGGCACTTCGGCGCCGTAGTGCCGCGCGATGGCCGCCGTCTCTTCCGAATCGGTCGACACGATCACCGCATCGAACACGCCGCTCTCAATCGCCGGCGCAATCGTGTACGCCAGCATCGGGTGCCCGTTCAATAAACGGATGTTCTTGCCGGGTACTCGCTTCGACCCTTGTCGAGCGGGGATCAGTGCAACGGCCGATGGCATTGACGCTCCGGCACGCCGTAAACGCGCGCCCTACACCTGATTGGGATTGTGATTGATGTAAACCGTCTTCAAATCGGAGTACACGTCCAGCGCCTGCGTGCCGGCCTCGCGCCATCCGTTGCCCGACTGACGCAGGCCGCCAAACGGCATGTGCGGTTCGCTGCCGTAGGTGCCGCCGTTGACGGACGCGACGCCGGCCTGGATGCGTCCGATGAAGGTCATCGCCCGGTGAATATTCTGCGTGTGAATCGCCGCGGTGAGACCGAACGGGGAATCGTTCGCCAGCGCGATCGCTTCCTCGAAGTCCCGAACGCGGTACAGACACGTAATAGGGCCGAACAGCTCGCTTCGCGTAATCTCGTCGTTCGGTCCGACGTGCTCGACGATGGTCGGCGAGACGAAATATCCATCGCCATAGGGGGATCCCGTCAGCCGCTCGCCGCCAGTGAGCACAGCCGCGCCGGTCTCCTTCGCCCGCCCGACGGCCGCCAGCATGTTGCGCATCTGCTCTTCGTTGATGACCGGCCCGTAATCGTCGGTATCAGCGGTGCCGACCTTCAACTTCCTCGTCGCTTCGACGAGCATCGATTTGAACCGGTCGTAGACACTGTCAAACACGATGATGCGGCTGCCGGCAGCGCAGCGCTGACCCGCATTGCTGAACGCGGAGCCGACCGCCCACGTCACCGCATTGGCCAAATCCGCATCGTCACAGACGATCAATGGATTTTTGCCGCCGAGTTCGAGGCAGACTTTCGCCAACCGCCGGCCCGCGGTTTCCGCAATCCATCGACCGACTTCGCACGAACCGGTGAAGCTGACGATTGCCACGTCGGGATGCTCGACGAGCGGTGCACCTGCTTCTTCGCCGAAGCCATGAAGCGTTGTATACACGCCGTCAGGAACGCCAGCCTGGCGGGCCAGCACACCGAACGCCCACGCGGAGAGTGGCGTATCTTCCGCCGCCTTGAGGATCGCCGCGTTGCCACACAGCAGCGCGGGAAAGGCTTTCCAGGCCACGTTGGCTATCGGCGTGTTTGCCGCGATGATGAGCCCCGCGACACCGAGTGGCTGCCGTACCACCATCGCCGACTTGTTCGGCACCGCGCTGGTCGTCGTCTGGCCGTAGAATCGGCGGCCTTCACCCGCAATAAAGAAGCCCATCTCGATCGCGGCATCGGTCTCGCCAAGCGCGTCTTTTCTGGACTTGCCTGTCTCCGTCGCGACGAGCGTCGCAATGGCATCGCGATGCTCACGCATCAGGAGCGCGATCTGCCTGAGGATGTCGCCGCGCCGAACAACGGTCATCGCGGCCCACGCGGGCTGTGCAGCCTTCGCTTTCCTCACCGCCGTCTCGACGTCCGCGCGCGCGGATCGCGCAACTTCGCACAGCGGTTGGCCTGTCGCCGGGTTCATCTTCGTGAACGACTGGCCACCATCAGCCATCGCGTCCAGATGACCGATCTGATTCGCAATCCGCGGAGGGATGACCGACAGGTCACCTCTCGTGGGTGTCGCCGGTGAAACGTTCGTGATGCTCATTGACTCCGGGAGAGTTGTACTTGTTCTGGTGACGCGAAGCACGGAAGGTTGCCAAACGATCGAACTGGCATGCGGCCGTTTTCCGCGAGCACGATGTACGCCTTGTCCTCGTTATAGTCAAAACGGCCGATCTCGTGGTAGCGCTCGGTCACGTACCGTCCAATTCGCGGATACGTCCGCGCCATCGAACCCGCGAACTCGTTGTCCAAGACTACCAGCGGAACATCTTCGCGCGACAGCCGCTGAAGAATCTGCGTCGCCTGCCTGTCGCTCGTATAGAAACCGGAAAGTCCGTCATGACCGCCTGCAAAGCCCCTGTTCGTATAGAAGAACAACTGTTGCACGACTGCGATGGCAAGAATCCGCGATTGCGGAGCGGTGCAGGTCATCAGGTATTCGATCATGCGGTCCGGTCTGAAACCGATACGCTCATACGGGGTGGCGTATCGCGCACGGATTTCTCCGACACGGTCCGTAATTCCCTGCCAGCCTCGCGGTGTGCCGGTTTCCCGCAGATTCGCGCCGAACGATCCCGCACCTGCAACCGCGACACCGACGGCGAGAAACAGTGCGGCAAGCGCTGCGCGTGCGCGCCATTGAGCGGGTCTGCCGGCCGGGAGCGTCCGACTCACCGCTGACATGGATGCGAGCACCAGCACCAGCGGCGCTACGATGTCTCGAACACGTGTGGCAAGCGGATCCCGTAGCATCTCGGAGCACATGAATAATTCGACGGCAATCGCCATCATGGCGATGGACCGAATTGGCGGCGCGAGATGCTTCCACCGGAGCGACACGAGGCAGGCGGCGCCGACCGGCAACAGCCATAAGGCGTAGTACAGCAAGCCGACGAAGAGCGGCCGCAGTCCGTCACCCGGCAACACCACATACTGCAGTACGTGCGCGATCCAGGGGCGTCGATCCATCAGTTCGCCGGTGCGAAGATCGATCCCAGAGGTTTCCTGCACGGCAGGATCGCGAACGAGCGCGCCCAATGTACGCGCATCGGCGCCGCTCGCGTCATACTTGCCGGCCTCTTTTTCGATGTCTCCGATGAGGCGGAGCCTATGCTCTGCCTCCAGGCGATGCCGTGTCTCGTCGGAGAGATTTGGCCGCCACCGCACGTACACGATCGGTTCCTGCGGGTCGGCGAGCTGGACCCAATGCGGACGCGATTCGTCTGTTTCCAGGGGAACAGGCGACCATGCGGTGTTTCGTCCTTCGGTGCTGGCCGCGTCGACGTTGGCGGCGACATAGTTGGCCACGCCCTCATACCGCTGCACCCAGACGATGTAAGGCGCCGCGAGCGCCAATCCGGCGAGCACAAAGTGCGCGACCGCTCTCAGGCGTGGCACCGTCTCCCGGTGCGCGACAAACACGGCCACACCCGCCCCAGCACCGAGCACAATCGCGTGATCGTGGCGAAGCAGACCGCCGAAGACGACCGCGGCGGCCAGCAGCCACAATCGGCCGAGCCCGGGCTTCCGCGCGTACAGCCATGCGGCGCCAAACGTGAGCACGTAGGGCAGAACCTTCGGGTACGCGTAAGTGACTGGAGTGGCAGCCGTCAGGATCAACGCGCAGGCAATCCCGACTCCAACGGATCCGCTGACGGACGCCGTCACGAGATATGCGACCGCCGACGCCAATGCAAAGGCTCCGCACACCAGCAAGAGCTCTGAGTGCAGCCCCGGCCCGAATGCGATTTGAGCCCATGCAGACGCCATCACGGCAAGCGGTGCCTGATATTCCGAGTAGTCCCTGACGGGCAACGCACCCATCAACACCTGCTGGGCGCGCGAGAGGACGACGAAGTGATCGTTCGGGAATCGCTCGAACGACAGATATCGGTATGCGAACGCCAAGACCGCTATAGCCAGCACGGCGACCGCATCGATGCTCCGCGCGGTCGAGTTCTTCACGTCAGTCCGCGCTCCCTCCGAGGACGGTCCGCGCCCGCAGCGAATCCCGGCCGGCATCCATAGGCCCGTCGTCGAACTGCATTGCATCGATGACGAGCGCGCGATCGTCTCCGCAGATCACCATCATCTCGCCAGACGGCCCCTTCACCACCTCGCCTGGCCGTCCGTAGTACGACGAGGCAAACGGGTGCGCCCGCCAGATCGTCAGTCGCCGGCCGTCACACGATGTGAAGGCGCCGGGGTACGGTTTCGACTGGGCGCGAATCCATCGGTAGATACGGTCCACCGGTTCGTCCCACTGAATACGGCCGTGGTCACGGCTCCGAAGCGTGCCGTAGGTCGCCTGTGCCGGATCCTGCGACACCGGCGCGACCTCGTCGTTGAGTATCCGCGGATAGACACGGCGAATCATGTCGTCGCACGCGTCTTCCAGCCGACCGAGCACGTCTCCAATGTAATCGTCGGGACCGATCGGCGTCGATGTCTGCGCCCAGATGTCGCCGTCATCCATGCCGCTCGTCAACGTGTACATCGAGAGGCCGACTTCACGTTCGTCGTGCAGCAACGCCCACACGAGCGGCGCTGCCCCCCGGTATCTGGGCAGCAACGAATTGTGGACGCCGATAAGTCCGCGACGGACGGCGGCGCGTGTGTCCGCAGCGATCATCGAATACCAGCCGCAGACGATCGCCAGTTCCGGTTCAGTGGCGCGAACAGCCGCGTTCAAATCGGCGCTGCCGCGAGTGACGGTCACGGCAATCCTGTGCTGCTCGCCGAAGCAATGGAGATCCCGAAAGACGTGTCTGCTGTCCGATCGGTCGTCGAAGGTGATGATGCTGACGATGTCGCTGCTGCCCGTCGCGTGCATGGCGGTCAGGCACCGGAGGCCCATCCGCTTGCTGCCGATGAAGGCGACGCGGGGGCGTGCAGCTACCAGGCCGTAAATCCTCCGTCGACGCGCAGTTCGTGACCGGTGACGTAGGAGGATGCCGCCGAGGCGAGGAAGACCAGTGGCCCCGTGAGGTCCTCAGCCTGGGCCATGCGGCCGAGCGGCACGCGTGATCCATATTTCTGCTTGAACGCGTCGTCCTGATTGCCGGCCACGCCTCCCGGCGAGAGCGTGTTCACGCGGACGCCGTGTGCCCCCCACAGCGTCGAAAAATACTTCGTCATGTTGACGACCGCCGCCTTCGAAGCGCCATACGCAGGCGATTTGAGGAACGGGAGGTCGCCGGGAAGGTGATCGTAGAGGCGTTGATCGGGAGACACCGATGCGTACAGCGAGCCGATGTTGATGATCGAACCGCGGCGACGCTCTGCCATCGCGGAACCGAACACCTGCGTGACCTGGAATGTCCCCATCAGGTTCACGTCGAGCATCCGGGAGAACTGTTCGATCGGCAGGTCTTCGATCCGGGCCCGCGCACCGGCCGAATCCGGCGGTTGATCCACTCCGGCATTGTTGACGAGGACGCTTGCCGGGCCGATCCGTTCGTCAACAGCGGCCGCCGCCGCCATGATGGATTGTCGATTCGTGATGTCGCAGTCGAGGCGTTGGACCTGATGCGACGCGCGCTGCTCGAGCGCTCGGAATGCGGGAGAGGCGGGCGCCCCGGGCAGCTCCAGCGCGGCCACCTGCGCGCCCGCGTCGACGAGCGCCTCGATCCAGATCGAGCCAAGTTTGCCGCAGGCGCCGGTCACGACTGCGATCTGGCCGTCGAGGCGAAACCGCTCTATCACGAACGAGCGAGCTCGACGTCCGGCTTGCTCAGCACCTCGAAGGTGAGGAAATCGTCTGCCATCAGCGGTCGCAGCGTCACCCGGCCGAGGACAGTTTCCAGCTCGTACGGCGGAATGCCGCCCCCAGGCGACTTCATGACGATGTCGCCGGGGCCGAGCAGATGCCCGCTCGGCAAGTCGCGAGCGACGACAAGGCTCTTGCCCATCTTGGTGATTGGCGCCTTCTCGCTGTCGTAGATCTTCTTGACACCGTTGCCAAGCGCCTTGTAGGTGCGCTCGAGATCCCGAACCATCTTGCGCAAGCCAACAGGCTCCAGCGAGAAGGCGTGGTCGGTGCCCTTGCTCGCGCGGTTCAGCGTGAAGTGCTTCTCCACGATTCGTGCGCCCAGTATGTAGGCGGCAAGAGGCATGGCGATGCCGTTGTCATGGCTCGAGAAACCGGTAACCGCGCCCGGAAAGAGCTCGCGGAACGTGCTGATGACCCGCAGATCGAGCTCCTCGAATGCCGCCGGATACCCCGCCGTGCATTGCAGGATGGCAAGCTGCGGATTGATCGGCATGATCGTGTCGTACGCGCGCTGCACGTCGTCGAGGAGGGCGCCGCCGGTTGAAATGACGACAGGTTTACCGAAGCTGGCGACGTACTTCAGCAACGGCGTGCTTTTCAGATCGCCGGACGCAATCTTGTAGGCGGGGACATCGAGTTCATGCAGAAAGTCGGCGCTGGCCAGGTCGAATGCAGTGGCGAAAAAATCGACGCCGAGCTCCGCCGCGACCTTCTGCAGCTCACGGTACTCCTTGAGTCCGAACTCCAGGAACTCGCGGTGCTCACCATAGGTCGAACCGAAGCTGTTCTCGTTGTCGTACGGCTTGTTGTAGGCGGCGCGGGTGTACAGGCCACGGTTGTCGCGCTTCTGGAGCTTGACGGCATGCGCGCCCGCGAGCTTCGCTTCGCGGAACAACTCGCGCGCCTTATCGAGGCTGCCCTGATGGTTGTGCCCGATTTCAGCGATGACATAGCACCTGGACTGATCGCCGATCTCGTGCTGGCCGATCCTGATGGTCCCTGCCAATGGTGTCTCCCTTATGCTTCGACGACTGGCCGCAGCTGCGCGACCAGCTGATCCCATCCGTAGTTGGTGTGCGCGATCTCGCGCGCGGCACGACCAATCTTCTCCGCCTCGGCATGCTCCGGAAGGTAATCGCAGCGATTGATGTCGATGACGTTCTTCATGTGCACGAGCCCGTTCGGCGAGTGCTCGTCAAGGTTGGTGATCACCGCACAGCCGACTTCCATCGCCGCGTTCACCGTCGTGTTGTTCGCGCGCAGCCCCTTTTCGAAGAACGCCGCGAGGAACGTGCAGTCGACGAGATGGTTGAAGACCGCCGTATCGGACAGATACCCCATGAAGTAGACGCGTCCGTTGAAGATCGACAGCAGCTCCTCGAACCGTACGACAAACGAATCGTCAAAGCTGGTGTTTTCGTGGAGCGCGGTCGAGACGAACACCGAATAGGTCTTGCCGGTCGCTTCGAGCAGCTCCAGAAGCCGCCGGTACAGCGGAACCCTGATCTTGTGCGCCATGCCGAAGGTGAAGACCTTTACTTCCGTATCGTCGAATCGCTGGGGGTTCAGCAGGGTTCCGGGGCAGAACGACTCGACAATATCGGCACGCGATGGGCGCAGCTGTTCGAACAGCTCGCGATTGCCGCACGAGACGCGGGCAGCGCCGGCAAGCATCCGCTTCTCGAGCGCCGTGTTGTCGAACGCATGCAGAAACAGCTCGTATTCACCGGTGTTCCGCTCAATCCAGGTATCGAGCGCCAGGGCGTCTTCGGCGGAAAACTCCGACATCTTCAACGACAGCAAGGGGCGGCGGTAGCGCGTCAGCTCCGCTGAACCGATGCGGACGACCGGCAGGTCAAGACGCCGCGCCAGGATCGCGTTGAACTTCGCGATGCCGCACGTCCACGGATTCAGGTGATAACCGGCTATACAGTCGATCAAACGAACCTCGGGTGCCTGGAACTGTTATGGGTTTGCGGGGAGCGCACAGCCCAGCCGTTCGGATGCGCGCAAGTCGCCATTCTACTGCAGCTTGGCGGCTTCCCGTTGTCCCGCCATCGCCTCGATCAGATACGGCGGACGCCGCCGCGATTCCTCCAGTGCGCGCCACACGTACTCGCCGACGATGCCGACCGCAACCAGTTGGAGCCCGGCGAGGCCGACGACTAATGCGAGTACCAGCAACACGCCTCCACCGAGCTCGGGCAGCAGCGCGAGCGCAAAGATGAACAAGAGGAGGGACCCCGCGAAGAACGTCAACCCGACATAGGTGCAGAGCCGGATCGGAAAATCGGAGAAGGACGTGATCGAATCGACGACGAGCTTGATCTTCCGCGCGAGTGTCCACCCGGATTGCCCCGACAACCGCGGCTGCTTGTCGTATTCGACAAACTCCTGCCGGAAGCCGAGCCACGTGATCAACGCGAGCACGCTGACGTTCCGCTCCGAAAAACGGCGGAACGCGTCGACCACCACACGGTCGAGGAGAAAGAAGTCGGCGCCGCGCGCGGGCATGTCTCTCATCCCGACGAGCCGGCGCATCATCCAGTAATACACAGCCGCGAATCCGCGGTGCGACGGGTCGCCAGGCTGGACACGTCGCGTGGCCCAGACCACCTGCGCCCCCTGACGCCATCGCGCGACCATTGACGCGAGCGTCTCGGGAGGATCCTGCAGGTCGGCCGCCATCATCACCGCGGCATCTGATTCGACCTGATGGAGGCCGCAGGTAATCGCGACGTGCGACCCCGAGTTGCGCGAGAGCCTGAAGCCGCGAACGCGCGCGTCGCGAAGTGCCAGCGCCTCGATCACCGCGAACGTCTCGTCACGCGAATGATCGTCGACGACGATCCATTCCCAGTCGCCACCGACGTCTCGCATCGCGGCCACGAGACGCTCGTACAGCGCCGGCAGGTTGGCGGCTTCGTTGAACGCCGGCGTCACGATGGAAATCATTCGCGGTTTGCGATTTGTGGTTTGTGATCTACGCGTCGCGAATGACACGCACGACGGTGTCGACCACCCGGTCTTGATCTTCTTCGGTCAGTTGGTGGAAGAGCGGCAGGATGACGGTCGTATCCTGCGCTTCCTCGCTGTGGGTGAGCCCGCTCGCGGCTCGCCACGTTCCCGCTGGATATGCGCCTTCACGGTGGGCGTTCATCACGCCGCGACGCGTGGCAATTCCCGCGTCGAGCATCCGTTGCATGAACGTGCGCTGATCGATCCAGGCGCCAATGCGTACCGCGTAGCTCTGCCAGTTGCTTCGAGCCCACCGCGGCTCGCGCGGCACGACGAGACCGTCAACGGCCCCAAGGCCCGTGTCATACCGCGCCGCAAGCTCGCGCCGGCGCGCGACGATCGCCGGCAGACGCTTCAACTGCTCGCGTCCGATGGCCGCCTGGATGTCCGTCATCCGATAGTTGTAGCCGGCGATCGGATATTGCTCGAAGATGACCTGATCGGATGAGTGCCGCACCGCGTCAGGGACGCTCATTCCGTGCTGACGCAGCAGACGGAAGGTGCGATCCAGATCCGCGCTCCTCGTCGTCAGCATCCCGCCGTCACCGGTAGACAGCAGCTTGCGCGGATGAAACGAAAAGCACGCGATGTCGCCGTGCGGCTTGCCGATGCGCTGCCAGCCGCCTTCCCATTCGACCTCGCTGCCGATCGCGCATGCTGCATCTTCGATCAGCGGGAGCCGATGCCGGGTCGCAATTGCCGTCAGCGAGCGAAGGTCGCACGGCGTCCCGATCTGGTGGACTGCCAGAATCGCTTTCGTCCGAGGTCCGATCGCCGCTTCGACGAGACCGGGATCGATGTTCAGGGTCGCCAGGTCGATATCGACAAAGACCGGGATAGCCCCGCAATACCGAATGGCGTTCGCCGTGGCAATAAACGAGTGGCTGACGGTAATGACTTCGTCACCCGTGCCGACACCGAGCGCCACAAGCGCGACGTGCAACGCCGTAGTGCAGCTGGAAACGGCGCACGCGTGCGATGTTCCGACCGCATCGGCGAACTCGCGCTCGAAGGCGGCCACCTCCGGCCCCTGTGTCACCCACCCCGAAAGGATTGCTCGACGCGCGGCTGCCGCCTCCTGCTCGTCCATCCACGGACGCGCGACAGGAATGATGGTGTGTACAGCCACGGCAGGTTGGTGGTCGGTGGTCAGTGGTTGGTGGTTATCGAATTCACGTCCCAATTGCGGACAACTTCCTGTTGAAGCAGCTGCTCCGGCGAGGCGTTCTGCGAGCGATACCAGTCGAGCAGCATCGCGAGACCGTGCTCCAACTGCACTTGCGGCTCATAGCCAAGCAGGCTCTTCGCCTGCGACATGTCGGCGTAGAGCCGCAGGACGTCGCCCGGGCGCGCCTCGTCGTGAACGACTTCCGCGCCAGGTCGCTCCGTAATTTCCGCGACCGCGCGTGCCAGATCGTTGATGGACAGCTCGCTTCCGCTGCCAAGATTCAGCGTCCGGCCAACGGCCGTCGCGGCGGTCCCCGCGAGGATGATCCCTCGCGCGGAATCGCTGACGTACGTGAAGTCGCGCGTCTGCGTTCCGTCGCCGAAGATCACCATCGGCTTGTCCGCCAGACACCGCAGCATGAACTTCGGGATGACTTCGCCGCTGTCGCCTTCGTGATGGCTGCGCGGACCGTACGTGTTGAACGGCCGAACCATGACGGTTGGAAATCCGTACGTGCGGTGATAGGCGCGGGCGTACGCCTCGCCCGCCAGCTTCGACCCGCCGTAGACCGTGCTCGGAAATGTCGGGTGCTCTTCGGTCATCGGCACCCGTTGCGCGGTGCCGTACACCTCGGAACTCGAGACGTAGACGAATTTCGGCACACCGGCCGCGCGGCTGGCTTCGAGCAGTCGCAGTGTACCGGTGGCGTTGACGTCGTGATTGTCGAGCGGCGAATGGACCGAATGCCGGACGCCGAGACAGGCGAGGTGATACACGATCTCCGCGTCCCGAAGGATTGGCGCGTAGGCGCTGACGTCGCGGACGTCGTATTCGAGCAACGTGACACGACCATCAACATCGGCGAGATTTTCACGCTTGCCGTTGACCAGGCTGTCGATCACGACAACGGCTGCGCCGTCGGCCGTGAGTTGCCGGACCAGCTCGGACCCGATGAAGCCCGCGCCTCCGGTGACAATCGTGCTCGTACGGCTCACGCGGAGTGCCCAGTCGGTGCAGGTTCGAGGATGTCGATCTGATCGAGCACCGCCAGATCCATTGGTGTGAAGCGCGCCGCGTCCATCGAGTTGTACGCATGTCTGGCGGCATAGAGGTGCGGCGTCAGGAAATGATCGTCCGCGTACACCGCCAGTGTTTCGGTCCCCAGCATCGGCGCAAGCCACGCGAGGCTCCCACACGTGCCCACGAACCGAGTCGCGCGTCGGATGACTTCCGTCTGAACAGCCAGGTTGTTCTGCGGTGTCAGCCAGCCATCGAGCGTGATCAGGCCGGGGACGTCCTTGAATACGTAGTCGGCGTGCTCGTCGAGCGCCAGATTCGTATTGAGCGCCACCACGGGGTACCGATGGCTGATGCGCTCGACGAGGTGACGCAGTTGCTCGCGGTGCTCGGGCGTGTCCATCAGCGCTCGCCCGGTGTAGAACTTCACCGCGACGAACGTATCCGGCAGCTTCGGCAGATCGACCGCAGCAATCGTGGGTGCCCCGTCGTACTCGGTGTAATCGAGCACGGATTGCAGCGAGTCGTTACCGAGCCAGAACTGGCGAAGCAACTGGAACATTGCCGACGGATGTAACACCGCGGATGTGAGAATCCCGACGCGGGCACGGGCGCGACTGACAATCTCGTCGTCGAAGGTCGAGGATACGAGCTGCTTCTGATCAGTCTCACCCTGCCGAGCGTGGTTACGGGTTGCGAACTCCTCCGGGCTAAACAGGTCGAACTGTTCAACGTATCGTGAGGCAATGCCCGCGTACCACGTCGCGACGCCGCCTCGCGACAGTGCGATCACGCGATCGGGGTCCACGTCGTAGTGGCGCATGAACCAGCGCAGAAATGGAATCCAGTAGAGCGCTTCGTAACCGACTTCAGACAGCCAGGGCCCGATCACGATCGGGCCGGCACTGTTCGCGACCGACCGCAGCGTGCGCCGTACCGAGACGTCCCGCGCGACGACAGGCCACGCGCGGTGGCGCAGCCGATCCCAGTAGCGTGACGAACGCACCAGCCCCGTATATGCATGCTGCGCCGCATCGCGGCCGCGTTCGCTTCCGAGCTTCACCTGTGCGCGTGCGTGTTTCCGTGTCTCACGCAGATCCTTCTGCCGCCGCAGCGTCCAATGGCGGCCGCGGCGATACAGCTTTGCCGTCCGGTTCCAGACGACGCGAACGAGATTTTGCGCGGCGAGGGAAAAACTCATTCACCCGTGGCGGGGATCTTTACGGTCCGCGCGGCCGAGACCGCGTTGGCAACAGCTTGCACCTGTGCGCGCGTCATCTCCGGATAAATCGGCAATGACAACACCTCACGGGCGGCGGCTTCAGCGACGGGGAAATCGCCGGCCTTGTATCCAAGGTCTTCGTGCGCGGGCTGAAGATGGACCGGGATGGGGTAATGGATGCCTGTCTGAATTCCTTGTTGACCGAGCGCATCCCGCAGCCCGTCACGATCGTCGCTCCGCACCACGTAGCAGTGATAGACGTGGCGGCATCCTGGCCGCTCTTTCGGCAGTCGGACGCTCGCGGGGTCCAGCGCCTCGGCATACCACTGTGCGACCTCACGCCGTCGTTCTGTCCATGCCTCGAGGTGCCGCAGCTTCACGCGCAGAACAGCGCCTTGAATGCCGTCCATGCGGTAATTGAATCCCTTGAGCCGATGTTCGTACCGCTTTTCCTGTCCCCAGTCGCGCAGGACGCGGCACGTCGTCGCCAGATCGTGTCGCGTCGTCGTGATTGAGCCTCCTTCACCATACGCGCCGAGGTTCTTGCCCGGGTAAAAACTGAACGCGGCAATCCCGGAAAGCGACCCACAACGGCGGCCGTGATATTCGGAGCCGTGAGCCTGCGCGGCGTCTTCAACCACCGTCAAGCCTCGCGTCCCCGCAATCTCCAGAATCGGGTTCATGTCCGCCGGTTGGCCATAGAGATGAACGGGGACGATCGCGCGGGTACGCCGGGTGATTGCAGACTCGATCTTTGATGGATCGATGGTGAGGTGGTCGGGTTCGACATCAACAAAGACTGGCGTCGCACCCGCATATCGAATGGCGGCAACCGTGGCGACAAAGGTGAACGGGGTGGTGATCACTTCATCACCCGGACCGATGCCGGCCGCGAGCAGCGCCAGGTGGAGCGCGCTTGTTCCCGAATTCATCCCCACCGACTCCGGTGCCTGGCAATAGGTCGCGAACTCGCGCTCGAAGGCGGCGACCTCCTCGCCCAGAATGAACTGCGCGCTGTCGAGCACGCGGAGCACCGCCGCATCGATCTCGTCCTTGATGCCACGGTACTGCGCCTGCAAATCGAGGTAAGGAATCATCGAGGAGAGAACCGAATGTTCAAATGACGGGTGACGAGGCATCGACCGGGATGAGCGCGCCGTGCCGGGCCAGAGACTGCGTTGCGGCCTCGAGCAACCGGACGACGCGCAGGCCGGCGTGTCCATCGGTCGTCGGCGTCTTGCGCTGGTCGATGCACTCGATGAAATGCCTGGCTTCGGTCTGCAACGCTTCCGCGAGCGGAAGCTGCGGCGCCCACATGTCGCCGGCCCGATAGCCAATCAGCATCTGGTAGAGGTTCTCGGGACTTGGGTTCACCGAGATACCACGGTCGTAGACTTTGATCTTCTCGCTCGCCTCGAGGTCATCGAACACGATCATCCGCCGGCTGCCGCCGAGCAGCGTGCGCCGCACTTTGACCGGCGCCAGCCAGTTGACGTGCACGTGTGCGATCAGCCGTCCGTCGAAGAACATCGTCATGTAGGCGATGTTCTCGGGCTGGCCCGCGACATGCGCGAGGCCGGTCGCCGAAACCGATACAGGGGTCTGCGCCAGCACGTAATCCATGATCGAGAGGTCGTGCACCGCGAGATCCCACAGGACGTTGACGTCGTGCTGAAAGAGGCCGAGATTGATGCGTACGGAATCGTAGTAATAGATCTCACCGAGATCGCCGCCTTGCGTCAACTCTCGGATTTTTTTCACCGCGTTCGTGTAGACGAAGGTGTGATCCACCATCAACACGAGCCCGCGTGTGTCGGCCTCGTCAATCAGCGCGAGCGCCTGATCCGACGTCGCGGTCATCGGCTTCTCGACGAGCACGTGCTTGCCGGCGCGCAGCGCCGCTATCGCCAGTTCGAAATGGGACGACACAGGGGTGGCGATCGCCACGGCGTCCACGGCGGGGTCGTTGATCAGGTCGCGGTAGTCGGTGGACACCCTGGCCGATGGATATCGAGCGGTGACGTGCGCGAGTGGTTCGGCCCGCACGTCGGTCACGAATCCGACGCGTCCGCCCGGCGCCTCCACGAAATTTCGAACGAGGTTTGGCCCCCAGTACCCGTAGCCAATCACGCCGACGGTAATCACCTGGTCTCCTGAGTACGGCGGTGAAGGCGCGCCGGCACACCCGCGACGACGGCGTCGGCGGGCACGTCGTGGGTAACGACCGCGCCGGCGCCAACCAGAGCCCGCTCACCAATCGTGATGCCGCACATGATGACAGCGCCGCTGCCAATCGAGGCGCCCCTCCGCACACGCGTGGGGACGACCTTCCAGTCCGCTTCCGTCTGCAGCGCGCCTCCATTCGTTGCGCGCGGATATGCATCGTTGATGAACATCACGCCGTGGCCGACAAACACTTCGTCTTCGATTTCGACCCCTTCGCAGATAAACGTATGCGACGAGATCTTGCAGAGCGCACCAATCGTTGCGTTCTTTTGAATCTCGACAAACGCCCCGATCTTCGTGTCGTCACCAACCTGGCATCCGTACAGGTTGACGAGATCGGGGTGATGAATCACGACGTTGCGGCCGAGCCGAACCGTTGGGGCGATCGGCATCAGTCGCCGGGTCCCAACTTTTCGAGGACGAGCACCCGGCCCTTGTTCCCCCAGTCCATGCGGGCTTCGAGGTCGGGCCGAGAACGGCACCCTTCGAGGACGAACATCAGGCGCAGCATGTCCTTGTTCAGCAGTGTGATGTGCGTCGGGTCAACGTCGAACTGCGTGGTGAAATCGAGCAGGCTCGACGGATTCGGATGAAATCGCGTCGTGACGTATATGAACTTCGAAGTCATCCGCACCATGTTGCTGACGGTCTGCTTCACCTGGAGAACGGTGAGATGCTCGAGCACCTCGCGGCAGATCACCAGGTCGTAGGCGCTCGCCGGCTTGATTGTCGGGTCGCCGACGTAACCAACAGTAATGCGATCGCGAACCTGTGGGGTGGCGAGCTGCCTGCTGCTCTCCGCGAAATCGATACCTTCGACAGTAACGCCCAGTTCCCACAGGAGATGCATCAACGCGCCGGGGCCGCATCCGAGATCCAGCACCCTCTTTGGCTGGAACACGTCCTTGATGAGAAACGGGTTCTTCGCCTCGATCTGGCGCCGCGTCTCAAGACTGTAGTTGTTCCCTTCGGCGCGCCAGTCACCCGTGAAGTACTCCGAATCGTAATGGCCTGATTCGACCGGCTTCTGGTCCAGGATGCGTTGCTCGAACTCGGTAATGTTCATCGCTGGCTTAGCTGTTTGATGACTTCGTTGAGAATTCGTGTCGAGGAATCGAAGACCGTGTCGAGGTAGACGACCTCGATTCCATGCTCGCGGCAAATCTTCACCTGCTCCGGCGGCAGGCGACCATCCCAATCCTTCCCTTTCACGTAGTACTTCGGCTGCAGCTCGCGGAGGATCGTCTCGGTGTCGAACTGGTTCACGTGTGTGTAGCTGATGAACCGAATCGCGTCCACGATCGCCGCGCGCTGATCTTCGGGAAGCAACGGGGGATGCTTGGTCCACACGTACTGGTCGGATGCGACGTTGCACAGCAGCGGAACGTCGAGCTGTTCAGCCGCCGCACGGAAGTATTCGATGTGGCCGCGATGGAGTGGATCAAACGCGCCGTCCACCATCGCGACTTTCTTCCGGTAGTCCTTCAACTGCTCGAATGCCAGAATCACGGTTTCACGAGCAGCCCTTTCTCCTGCAGCTCCTGGAGTGCCTGGTCGAAGAAGTCCACTGCAACGTCCGGCGTCGTCTTCGCCCACTCGATCAGCTCGGAGAACCCATCTTCGAGCGACACCTTCGGGGAGAAGCCGAGTGCCTGTCGCACACGCGATATGTCCGCGGTGTTGTGACGGATGTCGAACTTGCGCCCGGTCTGCGTGATCTGCGGCTCGATAGAGCTGCCCAGCAGGCGCCCAAGGAGCTTCGCGATGTCGAGGATGGTGATCGTCTCGCCTGAACCGACGTTGACCGGGAGGTAATCGGCGCCCGGCTTCTCGAGCATCAGGACGAGGCAGTCCACGACGTCATGGATCGACACGAAGTCGCGAAGCTGCCCGCCGTCCTCGAAGACAATCGGCTGCTTGCCGTTCAGCAGGCGGCTCAACCAGATGGCGGCCACGCCTGCATACGGATTGCTGAGACTCTGGCGCGGACCGTACACATTGAAGAACCGCGGCGCGACCGACGGAATACCGTAGGTCTTTCCGATGAGCAGCACCATTTCTTCCTGGTGGTACTTCGTCATCGAATAAATGTTGTCGCGGTAGAGCGCCTTGTCCTCGGGTGTCGGAATCGATCGCACGTGCGCCGCGCACTGGGGACAGCGCTGCTCCCAGTCACGCATCGCCAGCTGCCGCTCTGGACGGATCGTCGGCGCGACCGCGCCGTGCGTGGCACATTCGTAGGCCCCCTCGCCGTAGACGCCGATCGACGAGGCCACGATGACTTTCTCGACGGTGTGCTTTGAGTTGACCAGAATGTCCAGCAGCAACGCCGTGCCGCGAGTGTTCACATCGACGTATCGATCGACCTGGTACATGCTCTGGCCGACACTCACGGCGGCGCCGAAGTGCACCACCGCCTGCGAGCGCAGCACGAGCGGTTCAAAAACAGATCGCTCCCGCACGTCGCCTTTGACGTATTGCGCCTTGGGGTTCGCGTAAGTTGGCCACGTGCCGGAGCGGTGAACCTGCGGTTCGAGGTTGTCGAGCACCGTCACACGGTAGTCGCGCTGAACGAGCGCGTCCACGAGGTGCGAACCGATGTAGCCGGCGCCGCCGGTCACGAGGATGTCCCTGATCGCCATGTGCAACTGATCCTAGGGAAACACGCCGATTAACTGCATGCGGGTGTCGGCGGACCGAAGAACGGCTCGCCGTTCCGGTGTGTGGCCCTCATATTGATACGAAAGAAACTCGAGCGGATGACGAGCGGCTGCGAGCGTGACGTAATGCGGAGGCAACGTCACCGGCTCCGGACCCGGGAAGAGGTGTTTCGTATTCACCCAGATCGTCTCGGACAATTGGCCCATGTCCGGTGGCACGGCTGATCGCCGCCGGAACGACGGCGAGCACTGTAAACACCGGGCGATCCGGATCGTCGATGCCGCTGAAAATCCCTCGGTAATCACCTTCGATCACAGGCTGCAGAATCCGGTCAGGATTGTGCCGTCGCTCGTCGGGCCAGTAATCCTGGCCGCCCGACACGCATAGGATGATGCGCACGATGGCCGACATGGCGAGAATCGAACCGACGACATACCGCGAAGAGCGGGAACACGAGGACACGTTCAGCTGCCACTGGGTGTCGTGAACGATAGTCCGAGCCGATCGACCGCGGTCACGTCCAAAGGCGAAAACCGCACGCCAAAGTTCGAATAGACACGCCGCGCCACGTCGAGGTGACCGTGGAGGAACCTGGCGTCCGCGAACACCGCCGTCGTATCGATGCCGAGCATTGGCGCGAGCCACGCCAGCGCGCCGCACGTGCCCACAAACGACGAGGCTCGACTGATGATCGCCGTTTGCACCGCGAGGTTGTCGCGAGGCCGAAGCGACTCCCGAACGCTGTGAATCCGCGACGCGGCCGCGAACGAATAGTCCTCGTGATCGTCGAGCGCGAGCCCTGTGTCGAGCATGACGACCGGCATCCGCTCGGCCAACCCCAGCACGATCGACTGGAGTGTCCGGCGCACCGACTCTGTCGGCGGCAGCGATGCCGCGGTATAGAACTTCACCGCAACGAACCCGGCCGGTAATTGCGGCACCGCGACCTTCGGGGCCGCGACCGGTCGATATCGCGTTCGGCGTTCCAGAAACGATGGCGGGCGGTGGCCCAGCCAGAACTGATGAAACAGCCGGTAAAGAAATGACGGATGGAGGACCTGCGTCGTGGAGACGCCGATGCGGCGCTGTACCTCGGCGACAATCCGCTGATCCATCGCGGAGATGCCGAACTGTTTCAGCGTACCGCGATCTTCGACACTCCGTTGTGCGTTGCCGGCCGCATACTCCTCGGGTGACATGAGGTCGAAGAGTTCCACCGCGTTGGGCGTGAGGTCCGAATACCACGCCGCTGCGCCGCCGCGAGTGACGACCACAAGGCGATCCCGTGGAATGTCGTACTGCGACTGTACCCAGCGGACGAACGGTATCCAGTAGAGGACTTCGTATCCGACTTCCGAGAGCCACGGTCCGACGATGATCGGATCCCGGCCGGAGACGGCCCGGCCAATCTCGCGCTCGACCCGCCATTCGGCGCGATACGTGTCGACGCGTTTCTTCGTCTCGCCGATCTCATGCACCTGTTTGTGAACACGCGCCCGTACCGACACCGCGCGGCGCAACTGCTTGGCGGAGATGTTCACGAACGCCACCCCGCCGTTGCGAATCTTCTCGCGCAGCAGCTTGAACCGACGCCGAGTTTCCGCGAAGACCGCTCGCTTCGCGGTGCGTGCACGCGCATCCACCGCGGCCCACCCGGACACGGGGCCCGTCGTCATCGGCGACCCCACGTAGAAATGTCGCTGACAAAATCGGCGCCTCCGGCGGCGTCCCGGACCTCCAGCAGGCCTGACGCGCCGATGCCGTCGAATGCCGAGCGCGCCATGTGAAGGTGCGCCGGTGAGAAGCCGCCAGGATCGCTGTAGAACGCCACCGATTTCACACCGTGAAAGGGCGCCATGTAGGAAAAGCCGCCGTAGGTGCCGACAAACGCATCCGCGCGCGCGACGATGGCGCTCTGGATGTGAAGATTACGCGCCGGCTCGATGCCTTCCGGCAGGTGACGCACACCGTGCTCGTCCACACGATCGCCAGCGTGGTCGTCGATGTTCAATCCGGTTGAAAGCGCCACGACGGGACCGCTTGCCGCGAGAAGGCGCAACGCATCGCGCACGAACGCGCGATTGTGCGGCGTCGGCGGGAAGCATTCGTTGAAATAGAACTTGACCGCCACGTAGCGAGCGGGCAGGTCGAGCACCGTCGTCCGCGATGGTGCATCAAGCCGGGCGTACCGGACGTGGTCGTGAACCCATCGATCCGGCTGATGACCCCACCAATACGGATTGAGCAGGTCGTACATCAGCGATGGATGCAACAGCGACCAGCCGCTGACGTGCGCGTGGCGCATCGCGGCGGCCACCACCTCCCGATCGAACTCGCTGACGCGCGTCTGCTTCTGTTCGCCCAGTTCGCGCACCCGCAAGTCGTGCTGCTCGCGGAACATCTCGGGGCTGACTTGTTCGAACACATCCGCGTAGCGTCCGGCAAACGGCCGGTACCACGCGTCGGTGCCGCCACGCGAGACCACGATGAAGCGTTCGGCATCCAGGGTCAATTGTTCGGAGCACCAGCGAAGAAACGGCACCCAGTACAGCAGCTCGAACCCGACCTCCCCGAGCCATGGACCGGCCACGATGGGAACGCCGCGGTGTGCCATGGCGGCTAGCTCGCTCCGCAGCCGTTCGCTCCGGCGCCGCGCGAGAAACGCGCTTGCCGCGCGCCGAATGGGGCGCGGCACGACGTGACGCCAGGAGCTCATCGCCGCGCGAGCAGACGTTCCGCTTCATCCCAGTCCGCGGGAGAGTCGATGCTGAGCGAGTCGCGCGCATCGATGAGCAGCGGGCGGCAGTCCTCTCCGTAAATCCCACCGGTGCGTTCGAGCGTCGAGCGGCGGAACGCGTAAACCGTGCCGTCACGCGAGTAGGCGGCGCGCGCGTCCTGCCGTCGGGTTACCCGCGCGCCATCCGGAAGAAACGGCTTCAAGCGATCTGCTTCGATCCGCATCACATAGTCCGGCGACAGGTGACGTGGAACTTCGACGACAGTCACGACCGAATCAGCGCCGGTCTCACGCAGCATGCTGACGGCCTCACGAATGTGATCCGGACGCCGAAGTGGAGAGGTCGGCTGAAGCAGAACAATAATCTCGGGCGACCAGGGCTGCCGCGACAGTTCGGCAAGGGCATGCTCGATCACTGGCACCATAGGTGTGTCGTCGGCCGCGAGCGCAGCGGGGCGTACGAACGGCACCTCAAGACCTGCTCGTCGTCCGGCTTCCGCGACCTGGGACGAGTCGGTGCTGAGGATGATGCGGTCGAGCACGCCGGATTCGCGAGCCACCCGAGCCGCGTACTCGAGCAGCGTATGGCCGGCAAGCGGGCGCACGTTCTTGCCCGGTACGCCCTTGGATCCGCCACGGGCCGGAACCAGACCGAGGATACGCAATGGTTCGGGGCTCACGCCTTCGGTCCTGAGGCCCGAGCCACATTCTGCACATACCTGACCTCACGAAGGAGTTCGTCTACCGACGCGGGCGGCGGGAGTGCCTTGTCGTCGGCAGTATCCGGTCGGCAGATGTAGCTGACGTGAAGGTGATCCGCCGCGTAGTCGCGGCGGAGGATTCCAAATCCACTCCTCCGCAGGTACGCCCCCATCGTCTGTTCGGTGAGGTAATAGGGATGGTCGATCTTGATCGCATCTTCGACCGACCAGTTCCGCAGGTATGCGGCGCGAAAGTCGACGATATCGATGAACAAGAGGCCACGCTGCGACAGCAGCTGTCGCACGCGCGCGAGCGTCCCGCGGACGTCGAGCAGATGATCCACGGTCTGGCAGATGATGACGACGTCGAAGCGCTCGTTTCCGAAGTCATGCTCTTCGACGAGACCAGTCACCGTTTCGAGACCGAGCCGCCGCGCCTCTTCCACTTCGAGTGGGGCCGGGTCGATGAGCATCCCTCGCAGGCCGAACTCGCGCACGAAATGGTGAGCAACGACGCCGGTTGAGCCACCAATATCGAGGAGCGTACGGGCGCCGGAACCAGCGATGAACGGCCTGATGAAATCCGCGCGCTCGATGGCGTAGTCGCGCTGCTCGTCCTGAATGGTCTGCGCATCGATCAGGCGGCCGTGAAACGCGCTTACCAGCGGGCGATAGACACCGTTGTAGAAACGACCGTAGGCCTCCGCAGTCATCCGCGGATTCAGAAACACGAGGCCGCAGCGCCGGCACGCGTGCGCCTCGGCCGGATAGCCATACCGATCGCGGTGCGTGAGGACGACGAATTCCGCTTCACTGCACAGATTGCACGACGTCAACGCCTGCTTCGGTTGCGCCGCATAGTCGTAGCGGAGTGCTGCGATTCGACCTCGCCGGTCAGTGGCGATGGTCACCATCAATACGTCAATCTCTTCTCGATCGTGAGCCCGGCCTGCGCGAGGCAATCCGCGATGCGCGCGCCGGCCTTGCCATCGCCATACAGCAGATCGCGTTTCGGCTTGCCCCGCTTGACATGTGTCGCGATCGCGTCGGCAATCTCCTTGCGGGAGTGACCAACGTCGATGACGTTGTGGCCCCGTTCGCGTCCCATCTGGCGGGTACCGATGTTCACCGCCGGAACGCCCAGATACGAACACTCACGAATGGCGACGCTCGAGTTCCCGACGATTGCGGTTGACGCGCACAGCAGCCGCAGAAAGTCCTCGGGAAACATGTTTCGGAACAGGTGGAAGTTCCGCGGATTTTCCTTCTCACGAAATACGCGGATCCCCTTTGACGTGCCGTCGGATCCCGCGTCCACATTCGGCCAGAACCAGAGGACTGGAAGGCTGAAGTCCTTCACGGCGTACAGCGTCTCCTCGACCTGATGCCGCGCCCCCTCGTACTCCGTGGTGACCGGGTGCTGCATCACGACGAGATAGCCCTTCGACAGATCCGTCTTCGGACCAACTCCGCCGTATTTATGGAACGGGTCGAAGTCCATGTTGGGGTCGCTTGCGACTTCGGCGGCGATATCGATCGACGGGCATCCCGTCACATGAACGGTTTCCGGATCTTCGCCGAGCTTCCGCACACGTTCAGCGGCGAGCTCGGTCGACACCAGATGCAGGTTGGACAGCTTCGTCACCGAGTGCCGAACCTTCTCGTCGATCGATCCGGTCACTTCGCCGCCCTGGACGTGCACGAGCGGGATGTTCATGTAAGAAGCGGCGACAGCCGTTGCGAGTGTTTCGTAGCGGTCCGCGATCGTCACGACGGCATCGGGCTGGATGTTGTCGAAGACCGTTGCCAGCTCCGACAGTCCGATGCCCGTCGATTTCGCCGACGTCACCAGGTTCTCCCCCTCGAGGACCATGTAAACGCGCGCCTTGATCGGAAACCCGTCGCGTTCGATCGACTGGATCGCACTGCCGTATCGATCGAGCAAAGCCGAGGCGGCAACGACGAGTTGCAGTTCCAGGTCCGGGTGCTCGTCAATCGCTTTGAGCGCGGTGCGGATGCGGGAGTAGCTGGGGCGCGCCGTGACAACGACGCAGATCTTTCGTTTACGGGTGGTCAATGGTGAGCGAGTCCTTCGATGTCTTCGGCGGCCAGCAGCTGGTCGGCGACAACAGGCCGCGCAAGACGGCGTCCGATGATCTCGTCGAGGCGATCGGGCGCGAGACCGGTACCTGGCTTCTTGATGGCCACGTGTTCACGCGCGATGACGGTCCCGGCCGGCAAATCCGTACTGGCCACCAGACTGCGCGTAAACAGCTTTCGCAGCGGCGCGGTTTCCTTCGCCGACGCATCCTTGTCGAGCGGATGCGCGTTCATACGTTCGATAAACCGGATTCCGTCCACGAGCTGACGGAGTTCCTGTGTCGTGACCGACGCTACGACGTCGGGACCGAACATCTCACGTGACAACGTCACGTGCACTTCCAGCATATCGATGCCGAGCGTCACGGCCGCCAGTCCGGGATAGATCGTGGCGGAATGATCAGACAGGCCGATCCAGCAGCCGTAACGCTCGCGGTACAACGGAATCAGGTTGAGGCCGACCTTCTCCGGCGGGCAGGGATAGGCGGTCGTGCACTGAAATACGCCGACGTCGACGTTGCGTGCCCGCACGCGCGCGACCGCCGCGTCAATTTCCTCGATTGGGCTCATCCCCGTCGAAAGCAGTACGGGTTTGCCGGTATCGAGGATCCGCTCCAGCAGCGCCGCATTCGACGTTTCGCCCGAAGCGATCTTCCAGAGCGGCATACCGATGCGATCGAGCAGCTCCACCGCCTGAATCGAAAACGGTGAGGAGAGAAAGAGCATGCCGCGCTCGCGTGCGTGGTCAGCGAGCCCGCGCCAGCCTTCTTCCGTGAACTCCATCCGCTTCCAGTAGTCGTATCGCGTTTTGTCCTGGCGGCTGAACTTCACGCGAAACGGCTCTGACGGCGTACTTTCCGCCGCGGCGATGTGCGTCTGAAACTTGACGGCATCGGCGCCGGCATTCGCAATCGCGTCGACGAACGCATGCGCGAGGCCGAGGCTGCCGTCGTGCGTCAGCGCCACTTCGCCGATGACGAGACACCGGCCGGAGCGAAGCATTGGCTCAGGGCTCAAGGCTTAGGGCTCAGGGAGGTCTGAGACATGAGGTTCGAGACAAGGGCCTCTTGAGCGATGGGCCTCGAACCCGAAGCCGAGCCGCGAGCGATTGGATCCAGCGCTCGCAGGTCAAGTGCGGCAAAGTGCCCGGCGCCGGCTCGATGACACGCGCGAAGCATGACGCCCAGGTGCGCGTGCAGCCACTTCGGATCGACGTACACCGCGGAGGTATTGACCCCGAGCATCGGCGCCAGCCATGCGAGGCTGCCGCACGTCCCCACAAACGACTGCGCTCCGGCGATGATCTGCGTCTGCACACCGAGATTGTCGGCCGGTGTCATCCAGGGCTTTGCGCTGATGATGCGAGTCGATGTGCCGAAGGCATAGTCGCTGTGCTCGTCGAGCACGAGACCCGTATCGAGCAGCACCACATTGGTGCGCTCGGCCAGCCGTTCAACGAACCATGCGAGCATCCGGCGGACGTCAGGGGTGTCTGGAAGCGATCGCGCAGCGTAGAACTTCACCGCGACGTATTCGCGCGGAAGATGGCCCTGTTCGCGCAGCGCCGGCGCGGCGATCGGTTCGTAGCGGGTATGCGCGTCGAGGAAGCTCATCGGCCGCTGCCCTGACCAGAACAGCGAGAACAGCCGGTACATCAGCGACGGATGCAACACGGCCGCACGCTCGCCGAGCACGCGCTCGACCATGCTGACAACCTCGAGATCGAACTGTGAGATTTCGAGCTGTTTGGTCGCACCGCGCTCACTCGTCCGCCGCGCGAACTCCAGCGGATCGATGTGCTCCCACGTCTCGACGTAACGGGCGGCGACGCCCTCGTACCACGATCGAGTCCCGCCTCGGGAAACCGCGACGACGCGGGCGGGGTCGAGGCGAAATGCGGCCTTCACCCAGCGAAGAAATGGAATCCAGTAGAGCGCCTCGAAACCGACTTCGGACAGCCAGGGGCCTGCGACAATCGTCCGACCGCTGTTCACGACCGCGTCAAGCTCGCGCTCGACCTCCCAGGCCACGCGCGACCACTGCAACTGCTCCCGTAGTTCGCGGCGATGCCGGCGTGCGTCGCGAAGCGGACGCTTAAGACTTCGCCACAAACTCATGATGCGGCGCACCGAAGCCCAGACGGAGCAGATCGACCGATCGCAGATCGAGCTCGACGAAGCTTCCTTTGCGCAGTCCGGAAAACACGCGTTTGGCCAGCTCGAGGTGATCGAACCGGAAGCCGGTGGTGTGCGAATAGAAGGTCAGCGCATGGGTGCCGCTGAGCGGCGCGACATACGAGAAGCCGCCGTAGGTGCCGACGTACGCATCGGCAGCCGCAATGATGCGCGTCTGAACGTCAAGATTCGTCGCTGGCGTCATCAGGTGGTCGATCGTGTGAACCCGCCCACGGTTGCCCTTCGCGATGTCGTCATGATCGTCGAACCGCTGGCCGGTGTTGAGCAGCACGACATCGGTATGCCTCGTCAGCTCCTCCAGATACGACGCGACAAATGCGTGATTCTCAGGCGTATCCGGAAGCGCAGTGTTGCCATAAAACTTCGCGGCGACGTACCGGTGCGGCAGATGCGGCCTGAGATCGCCAAGGTCGACGGGCGGCAGTGGACCGAAGGACGTGAACGCCTCAACGAGTGTGATCGGCACCCGCTGGAACCAGAAATGATCGAACAGCCTGTACATCGTCGACGGATGCAGCAGCCGGACGCCGCTCAGGCCCCGCTTCTCGGTGACCTTGGCGATGATCTCGCGGTCGAAGCTCGAAATCTCGACGTGCTTGAGGCGGCCGCGCTGTTCGAGGATTCGCGCCTCGTTGCGCGAACGAAATTCATCGGGTGAATAGAAGTTCAGGACGTCTTCATAGTTGGTGGCGATGTCGCGGTACCACGACGCCGCTCCGCCACGCGAAATCACCACGAGCTGCGATGGATCCAGGTTGCCGTACGTCTTGGCCCACGACAGGAACGGAATCCAGTACAGGAGCTCGAATCCAGCTTCCGACAGCCATGGGCCAATGAGTAGCGGCCGCCCGCTTCGCCCGAGACCCGTCACGAGCTCGCGCGTCTCCTCCGCTTCCGGCAGGTTCCAACCAGCAAGTTTTTTCGCCGGGTCCCGCTGCCGTCCCGGCTTGGGCGTCAGCGCCGAGGGGGGACCAAGTGGCGCTGCGGTCAGCTGCTTCTCGCCGAGCTGACGCTGCGCAAACTGTTTCAGCGCAATAAACGTTCGGCGGTGGCTGTCCTGCGCCCATTTTTTCACCTGTAGCCTGGCGAGCTTGCGATGCGGCTGCGTAATCAGCAGCAACTGCAACGCAGCGACAGTGGGATACAGCGCCAGACGCAGCACGCGCTCGCCAAATCCATCACCAACAGGTCGCGGAGAGGGCCTTGAGCCCAGCTGCTCGATGGCATCTGCGAACCGCGGTGTCGCAGGCTCCATCGCACCGAACGGCCGGATGAAGCCTTCGACGAACCGGTGTGCCTTCATGTCACCGACGCCTTCGGGCGCGAGCGACTCGGCAAGCAGCTGCACATGCTCGTCGAGCGTTCGCGCAACGCGCAGCAACCCGCCGTTCACGTTCAGCAGATAGTGGAAATGAATCGTCCCTTCCTGGTTGTCTTTCGAGATCTCCGGATCGAGGACGGTGTGTACGGGTCGTTCGACGACCGCCGCCTCCAGGAACGCGCTGGTGTTCAGACCGACAACAGCGGCGCTGTAATACATCGAGTCGAAGTAGTCGCTCTTCGCCTCCTCATCGACCGGGTGATCGCCCCAAAACGCGATGTTCTTGAACCCTGATAGATCAACCTGTTTCCACTCGTCGAGTCGTGCGGGGTGCGGCCTGATCAGAATGCCGATATCCCGCAGCCGCGGATCCGAGCTGGTGCGGATCGCCTCAACCCATCGTTCGACGAACGCGGGCTCGTTCGCCGTATTGCGGAACAGCGACGAACACAGGTACACAATGAACGGCCGATCCGATCGCAGTCCGACTCGCGAGCAGAAGCTCTCGCGACTTCGTGACGCGCTGCGACCGAACCACTGGTCGTAGCAGTGGGCGCCTGTCACCACGACGCGCTCCGCCGGCACGCCGTGCATCTGGATGGCTTCCTGTTTCTGGATCTCGTTCCAGACAACGATGAGATCGGGGAGGTTCCGAATCAGCGCCTTGCTCGAGAGGTGATCCCAGCTCGCAACAGCCAGCACCGTCTTGATGCCCAGCGCTCTGGCCGCCGCGAGGTGGTCCATCTGCGGCGAGCCAAGTTCGAGCAGCGGCGTGATGATCACGGCGTCTGGCGCCTGAGTACGGATGTACTCCTCGAGATCCCCATTGATGGGAATCCCTCGCTCGACAAGCCGCAGCAGGCGGCCGAGTATGGCCCTGCCGCGAGCGCCTGTTCGCTCCGCCAGCGCGACGATGCTGCGTGGCGCTCGTTCGCGCGCACGCCGAGTGAGATGCGGTGTGGCCGCGTACCGCGGATCGAGGTAGCGCAGATAGTCGATTCCGAGGCGCAGACGTCTGGCGAATTCGGCCCACGCACCTGGCGCGCGGCCCGGCGTTGTACCGAGCGTGATTCCTGGATACTGTTCGGCAAGGCGCTCCACCATGCGGCGACCGCCCATGGCTTCCTCGCGGTCGGCCGACAGGTGCAGGTGATGCCCTCTACACGCAAGTTCCGTAACGGCAGCCTCGAACAGACGCAGATAGGTATAGTGCCGCGCGAAAAACAGGATCTTCATCAGGCGATTCCCGCTGCCCCGCTGGTCTGCTCTTCCTCCGTCCGGCGCTTCTTCGCCTTCACCTCGCGCTCATCGAGCAGGAGCTGTCTGCCCGCCGGGACGCGCGCGAGAACGCGAAGCGCCGCGAAGCCGACCTTGCCTACGAGCGGCGCTCGTCGCGGAACGTCCACTGGCCCCTCGACCGCCAACGACTCGAGAGCATCCGCCATCACGCGTGTGGCTGACACGCTCAAACCGCGCGGACGGACGAACGCGCGCACGAAATCCTGCTGTCGTTTCAACACCGCATCCGGAGTCGAGTGGACCACGGTCGAGAGCTGTACCTCGTGCTCTTCAAGCGTTCGCGCGATTGTCAGCAATCCCCCCTCAATCAGATATCGGAAGTGCAGCGTCCCTTCCTGGTTGGCACCGAATTCGGGAGGCAGGATGGCCAGCACAGGGCGCTGGGCGATGCCTGCCTCGATAAATGCGCTCGTATTCAGTCCAACGACGGCAGCGCTGTGATACAGCGAATCGAAGTAATCGGCGCGTGAGGAGTCATCGACGGGATTGCCGCCCCGGAACGCGACACCGGGCACCACCCGCCAATCCACCTCGTCCCACTCGCGCACGCGCGAAGGGTGGGGACGAATCAGAATCCCGATATTGCGAAGAGCCGGATTGCTGGACGCGCGAACGTGCGCCGCCCAGCGCATGGCGAACTCAGCCTCTGACGGACTGCCGGGAAAGAGCGCCGAACAGACCCACAGCAGAAACGGTCGCTCGTCGGGCAGGCCGACGCGACGTGCGAATTCCGTGCGGTTTCGTGACGGCAGACGGTCGAACCACCGATCGAAGCACTGCGCGCCGGTGACCACCACGCGTTCGGGCGGCACGGCATGCATCTCCAGCGCCTCGCGTTTCTGCACGTCATTCCAGACAAAGAGACGATCCGGAACATCGCGGATGATCGCCTTGCTGGACAGGTGATCCCAGCTCCAGACACACACCGCCGAGGGAATGCGGCGCGCGCGAACGCTGCGCAACAGATCGAGCTGCGATGAGGCGACAACGCCGACGAGCGGCGTGATGACTACCAAGTCCGGGCGTTGTTCGTCAACGAACCGCTCGATCGCACGACTCGGCGGCAGCGCGTGATCGATGGCATCGAGCAGGCGTGCGATCAGACGGCGCCCACCTGATGCGCGCAGCAACGGCAGCCGCAGGGCACCGAGCAACCCTCGTGGCGTGCGCACACGCGCACGCCGGCGCAACGCGGGAGTCGCCGCATATTCGGGGCGAAGATAGCGGAGGTAATCGAGGGAAAGGCGAATCTTGGACGCGAGAAAAAAGTAGGCCCGCTCGCGCCGCGGCATCATGCCGAAGGTCACCGTGTCGTGCCGCGCGGCCAGCCGCTCGACGATGTCGCGCCCGCCGAGCGCCGAGTCCTGACGTTCGGCCGTCAGGTGCACGTCATGACCGCGCCTGGCGAGTTCGTCGACGACCGACTCGAAGTTCCGGAAATATCCGTAATGCAGCGCCGCGAACAGGACTCTCACCGCAGACCAGTGCGATGCGTAAACATCAAGAACTGATACACCGCCTTGCGCGTGGCACGCCGGCTCTTGGCGACCAGAGTTCGCGCGCCGACCAGCGTGTAATAGACCGCGTGCCGAAACGCCTTCTTCACGAGCCTCTTGACGAAATGCAGATGGTCGACGCCACGCCCGATGCGCTTCGATGTCTCCGTCTTTCGAATCGAGCGCCATCCGGAGGCGAGGACGTACTCCGCGATCATCGCCAGGCCGAGACCGTGCTGCCTGAGCACGACGGCATGCTGCAGCGATGGCGGCCAGGTGAATCGTGGAGGTGTATCGCCAGCGAACAGGGACGTTCCCTGACGCGTCACGCTCGCGGCGGCCGATTGCCGCCGATACCAGAGCGGCTCGTCCAACTGCCGGATTCCGCCCTGGCGCGAGAGTTCGGCGATCAGAAGGCGGTCCGGATTGAGTACCGATCGAAATATGCCGGCAGCGTCCAGGGCGGAGATCCGCATCAGCCCGTACACCATGTCGCCCGAACCGAATCCTGCCCAGCAGAACCGCCGCCAGCGTTCTCCGGCATCGGCCTGGTCTGACGTGTCGAACACGCGCGGCTCTTTATCGACCACCGCACCTGTGTCGTCGATGCGGAGCGTGCGCGGATAGGCCAGCACGGCGCCCGGATGCGCGTCCAACTCCGCGATCATTCGGACGAGCCACTGCGATTCCCAGCGGTCGTGATCGCTGACCCACGCAAAGAATTCGGCTTGTGGGTACTCGCGCCGCGCGATCTCGACGACTTCTTTCCATGTCGGAACCATGCCCTGGCGGCGCTGATGACGAAAATACCGAACGCGATGGTCGCGCTGCTCGTACTCGCGCGCGATGCCCTCGACATCGCTGCCGGAGCCGTCGTCGAGCATGAGGAGGACGAAGTCGCGATGGATCTGGCCGAGAATTGAATCGGTCGCCTCGCGCAGATGACGCGTGTTGTTGTAGAGCGTCATCCCAAAGACGGTGCGTGGCGTCACGACGCTCGACATTCCGATGTCAAAGCCATGCAGTGTCCGTTAGACTGGTCGAGATTCCCACACGCATGCACCGACAGGGCCCCACTTTCCTGATAGCGGGCGCGCCCCGCTCCGGGACGACGTGGCTGTACCACCTGCTGGATCGTCATCCCAACGTGTACATGGCCAAGCCGGTTCGGCCAGAGCCCAAGTTCTTCCTCGTTGACGAACTGTACGAACGGGGCTTTCAGCATTACGTCGACACGTGGTTCGACGGTTCGCTGGCGTACGCCGCGGCGGGCGAAAAGAGCACCAACTATCTCGAAAGCGCGGTTGCCGCCGAACGCATCCACCGTCATCTACCGGACGTGAGGCTCGTATTCATCCTGCGCGAACCGGCGCAGCGCGCGTACTCGAACTGGGCATGGTCGCGGATGAACCGGATGGAAACACTCGACTTCGAGGACGCGCTCGAGCAGGAAGAGGCACGTGAGCGCACCGTGCCGCCGCATCTGCGATACGCACGGCCGCACGCGTACTTTTCGCGTGGGCTGTATGCAACGATGCTCCGGCCGTATCTGGATCTGTTTCCCCGCGAACACATCCTCTGTTTGAAGTTCGAGGACATTATTCTGCAGCCCGGCGATCTCGCCTGCCGTCTCCACCGCTTTCTCGAGGTGGCACCGCGTCCCGACGATATGCTCGGTCTCGATGTCGTGAATCCTTCGGAAGCTGGCGACGCGATGTCCGATGACCTGCGGCAGCGTTTGCGGCACCGTTACGCCACTGCCACACGGGAACTGGTCGCGCTCCTCGGACCGAACTTCGAGGATTGGATCCCCGATGAACGGTAAACCCAAAGTCCTGGTTCTCACGCCGGTCTACAACGAATCGGCCGGACTGGATGCGTACGAAGCCTCTGTCCGCGAGGTACTGTTGGCGCGCGCCGACTGCGACATCTCCGTCCTCTTCATCGAAGACGGCAGCGACGACGACAGTTGGGGGCGGATTTGCGCACTTGCCGCGCGCGACGGCCGCTTCCGCGGGATCAGACTGTCGCGCAACTACGGGTCTCATATCGCCCTCAGCGCCGGGTTCGCGAACATCGGAGACGCCGATGCGGTCGCCACGCTGGCCTGCGACCTGCAGGATCCGCCCGACGTCGTCTCGCGGTTCATCGATGCCTGGACAACCGGCGCCGACATCGTCTGGGGCAAGCGCATCAGCCGCGCGGAGTCCTCATTCCGTGTCTGGACGAGCAAAGTGTTCGAACGATTGATTCGACGCTTTGCGATGCCGCGGGGGTCGCACTTCACGACCGGAAGCTTTTTGCTCGTCGATCGCCGTGTCGCAGACTGTTTCGCCCGGTTCCAGGAGCAGAACCGCGTGACCTTCGCACTTGTCGCCTGGACCGGATTCAACGAAGCGGTCGTCGAATACCACCGCGAGCCGCGCCGTTCCGGCGTCTCGGGATGGACGTATACGCGGATGGTCAAAACGATGTACGACACGTTCATCGGGTTTTCGGTGCTGCCGATCCGTCTGATGACCATCACCGGTGTCGTCGTATCGCTGCTGACGGTTCCGATCATCGGATACCTCGTGATTCGCAAGCTGACCGGCCAGCCGTTGCTCGGCTGGACGAGTGTGATGCTCGGTGTCACGGTGTTTTCAGGACTTCAGTTCCTGATGATGGGCATCGTCGGGGAATACCTGTACCGAATCTACGCAGAAGTCGTGCGCCGACCGCTGTACTTCATCAGTGCGACCACCGGCGCGAGAGGACGGCGTTGAGCGCCTCCGGCGTCCAGCGCGGCTGCTGCATCTGGCTGACCGGATTCAGCAGCGCAGGCAAGTCGACGATCGCGCAGGTCCTCACGAAACATCTCGAAGCGCGCGGCCGCACGGTCACGTTGCTCGATGGCGACGTCGTACGCACCCATCTGTCGAAGGGTCTTGGATTCAGTAAAGAGGACCGGGACACCAACATTCGACGCATCGGATTCGTCGCGTCTGAAATCGTGCGCCATGGCGGCATTGCGATCGTCGCGGCGGTGAGCCCCTACGAAGAGACGCGCAATGAAGTCCGCCGGATGGTCGGTCACGACCGGTTCGTGCTCGTACATGTGGCGACGCCAATCGAGGTGTGCGAACAACGCGACGTCAAAGGGCTGTACAGCAAAGCTCGGCGCGGTGAACTCAAAGGCCTGACCGGGATTGACGATCCGTACGAAGCGCCTGTCGCGCCTGATCTCAGACTGACGACGCTCGATTGCGATCCGAACGGCTGCGCCGCAGGGATCGAGACAGTGCTCCGGAGTCGCGGGATCATCTGACACGGCGAAGCGCCGTCCCCACCTTGAAACGCGCCCGCTGCTGGGCGCGGCGCGTCCGCGCGGCGACCTTCCGAAGCCAGAACGCCGTTTCGTATGCGAGCTTCCGGCGCTGTCGGCCAAGACGTACCCACGCCATGGCGATGTTGTTTGCTGCGTGGGCCGCAAACACGCGCGTCTGTTTGCGGGCGACCTTGGCCGCAAACGCCACCTTCTCGCTCGTGCGATCGAGTTCTTTGGCCGCGTCCGTCTTTCGATATGTGCGCCAGAGGGAACTCGTCTGATACCGCGCGAGCATCCCAACGAGCGCCGCTGTCGGAATCCGTACGGGCGGATGCGGCGACCGTGCATACTCGCGCGCGATGACGTATGCATGCTGCAGCGTCGGCGGCCAGGCGAACCACGCAGGTAACGGTCCGGCAATCAACGTGGTGCGCTGGCGCGCGATACTGGCCACCGCCGATCGTCGCCGCACCCAGAGCGGCTCCTGCACCTGAGCGATCGGACCCTGCAACGTCAGTTCGGCGATGAGCAATCGATCCGGGTTCATCACCTCCCGGAAGATCCCCGCCGCGCGCAGCGCCGGCACACGCATGAGACCGTAAACCATATCGCCGGATCCAACGCCTTTGCGGCAGAACTCACGCCAGCGATCACTGACCTCACTCAACCCGACGGTCTGGAAAACGCGCACGTCCTTCTCGACCGGCGTCCCGTCAGGCTCCATGCGCTGTGTCATCGGATACGCGAGCACGACGGAAGGATTTGCGTCGAGCTGCTCAACGAGACGTGCAAGCCACTGCGGATGCCACCGATCGTGATCGCTCACCCACGCGAAGTATTCCGCTGACGGGAAATCGCGCGTCGCAATCTGGACGACCTCGCGCCAGGTTGGAATCATGCCGGTCCGTTCCGCGTGCCTGAAGTACGTGATGCGCTCGTCGCCCGCGCCGACGCTGCGTACAACCGCCGGCGTCTCGTCACTCGACGCATCGTCAAGCATCACGAGCGCGAAGTTGCGATAGGACTGGGCCAGCAGAGAGGCGGCCGCGTCCGGAAGATGCCGGGCGTTGTTGTAGAGGGTCATCCCAAGGACAACACGCGGCGCGCCACCATTCGCCGGAGACGGTGTCACTGCTGTCCCGATCCAACGAGCTGTTTCAGGCCGCCTTTGATGCGCGCGAGCTGCTTGCGTGCGCTCAGGCCGCGGCGCCACTTGGCCCATTCCTTCAACCGCTGCTCGTGTTCACGTGCGCGGACTTGCTCCTGTCGGGCGCGCGCCTTGTTCTGGAAGTAGAGTGACCGCTTCTCGAGAACGGCCTGCTTCCGCTCGTCGTTCTGCTCCTCGCTTCTAGCGCGCGCGACGTCGATCGCATCCATCATCAGCCAATGGCCGACGCCCGCTCGCGTCGCACCTGCCATCCATCCGACGACATCCTGGATGGCGGTGGCACGCGCGAATCGCGGATCGACGTTGCGCGGCAACGCCGCCAGCTGTTCGACGACTGAGACGAATGCAGGCGTCGCTGCCACGCCGAGACCGTGTGGACGCACGAACGCCGTCAGAAACCGGACGTTTCTCTCTTCGCGCTCCGCGGAGCGTGACAACACGTCGGCGAGATCACGAAGGTGCGCCGACATGTCAGGTGCGGCATGGAGCAGGCCTCCCTCGACGTCAAGCAGGTAGCGGAAATGGGCCATGCCGTCCTGGTGCATCCGGTACGCCGGCAGCAACAGTGTCAGCACGGGTCGTCCGGCGATTGCGGCTTCAAGAAATGCGCTCGTGCAGAGACCGACGACGGCGTGGCTGAACATCAAGGCATCGAAGTAGTCGGCCTTGGAGGTCGAATCGATCGGTGTCCCGCCGTGGACGACGACATTGTTCACGCTTTCGAAGGCAACGTCGGTCCACTCCTTCAGCCGTTCCGGATGGGGACGGATCAGCACGCCGACGTCGCGCAACTTCGGATCGGCTGACGTTCGCAGCGCGGTCACCCAGTCTTTGACGAAAAGCGGTTCAACCGGCGTCGGCACCGGACTCATTGCAGAACAGACGTACAAGACGAAGGGCCGCGACGGGTCGAGTCCCATGTCCGTGCAGAAGGCGTCCCGCGTGCGCGACGGCCGTCGATCGAACCATTGGTCGTAGCATTGCGCGCCGGTCACGACGATGCTTCCCGCCGGCAGGCCGTGCATCTCAATGGCCTCACGCTTCTGGACGTCGTTCCAGACAAACGTTCTGTCGGGAGCGATGTGAAGCAACGCCTTGCTGGACAGATGATCCCAGCTCATGATCGCGGCGGCAGCAGGGATGCCGAGGCCGCGCGCGGTCTTCAGCTGCTCGACAGCCGATGAACGCGAGAAGGTGAGCGACGTGAGGATGACCGCATCGGGGGCCAGTGCTTCCAGCCACGAACGCATCGCTGTGCTGCGCGGCATCGAGCGCTCCAACCACTTCAGCGTCGCAGCGATCGGCGAGGCGCCCAGGCCTTTCATCAGCCAGCGGACGACGCGCGGCGTGCGCTCGACATTGCGAAGCCGCAGCTTCGGCACATCCGCATAGCGCGGCGCGCAGAAGCGCACGTAATCGAGCGCGTAGCGGACTTTCTGCGCGAACGGCATCCATGGTTCGTCGGCCGCCGATGGAACGCTTCCGTATGTGACGCGCGGATACGATCCGGCCAGTCGCTCAACGAGTGCCTGGCCGCCGAACGTCTCGGCTTCATCGGCGGCAAGGTGGATGTGGTGCCCTTGCGCCGCCAGCGTTTCGAGCACCGACTCGAAGTTGCGGAAATACGCGAAATGCGGCGCCGAGAAGAGCAGTCTCATCGTCTGAAGCCGCGCTTGAGCATCATCACGGGCGGCATCGTGCCGAGGCGATAACGCCACTCGCGCCATCGATGGAGCCGCCGCTTGCGCCGTTCTCGTTCCTCGTCGGCCTCCGCCTGCTGTTCGCGAAGCGCCGCCTTGGCGCGCGCTCGTTCGAGCTGAAGTTCGCGTTTACGGCGCCGATCTTCTTCGGTTCGGCGAATCACGTCCTCGCGTGCGCGCTGCTTCGCCTCACGGCGCGCGGTCCCCTCAGCCACGCGCTGTTCCCGCGCCTCCGCCGTCGTCCGACTCCGTTCGACGCGTTCGATGTCGCCCTCATCCATCAGCAGCCATTGGCCGAGGCCGTGGGTGCCGGCGAGACTGAGCCGCAGCACCGCGGCCGAGGCCATGGTCGAGGGCGCGGGCACGCTCGCGGAGCGCGCTTGTCTTGCCACCCGTTCGACCGCATCGACGAAGCGCGGTGTCGCTGCGTTCTCGAGACCGTCGGGCCGCACGAACGCCGTCAGGAAACGTCGCCTCCGTTGTTCGTGCGCGGTGTCGCCACGGATCGCAGCTCCGAGCTGCCGGACGTGGGTGGAGAGGTCGTGTGCCGTTTCCAACAATCCGCCGGCAACTGTCAGCAGATATCGGAAATGCGCCATGCCGTCCTGGTGGATTCGGTACGCCGGCATCTGCAGGGTGAGGACGGGCTGGCCGAGAATCGCCGCCTCGAGAAAGGCACTCGTGCACAGACCAACAACCGCGGCACTGTAATGCAGGGAATCGAAGTAATCAGCCTTCGCGTCGCCGGCAATTGGCGCGCCGCCGTGGAGCGCAACGTTGGACATCGCGTCCAGCGTCACGCCATCCCATTCACGCATACGCTCGGGATGTGGACGTATCAGAATTCCGGCGGCACGCAGCCACGGGTCGTCGCTCGCACGAATCGCGCTCACCCACTCCTTCACGAAGTGGGGCTCGAGGGGATCGGGGACAGGACTCATGGCGGAGCACACGTACAGGACGAATGGACGCGCCGGGTCGAGACCAACTCTCGCGCAGAACTCATCGCGCGAGCGTGACGGCTCGTACGTGAAGCACTGGTCGTAGCACTGGGCGCCGGTGACGATCACCGAGTCTGCAGGCAGTCGATGCATGTCGACGGCTTCCTGCTTCTGCACCTCGTTCCAGACCAGCGTCGCGTCGGGCGTGATGTGCAGCGGCGCTTTGCTCGACAGATGGTCCCAGCTCTGAATCGCCGCAACGGTCGGCATACCGAGTGCCCGCGCGGCCTTCAATTGATCCATTGCGGAGGACCGCGACACGGTCAGCGATGCGAGCACGAGAACATCCGGTGATTCCGTTTCCAGGAAGCTCTTGACGCGTTCGCTGACCGGCACGTGCCGCTCCGTCCACTGCAGCGCGGCCTGCACCGGAACGTGCATGCCGAGCACCGCAGCGGGAGACGACGTCAGCCATCGCACCACGCGCGGTGCGCGGCTGATGTTGCGGAGGCGCAGCTTTGGGGCGTCGGCGTAACGCGGATGAACGAAGCGAACGTAATCCAGTGCGAACCGGACCTTCTGCGCAACGGGAAACCACGGCTCGTCGTGCGCGACCGGCGCCCACGCCCATCTGACGCCTGGATATTCGCTCGCGAGCGCCTCCACCAGCGCGTGGCCGCCAAACGTTTCGCGTTCGTCGGCCGCGAGCACGACCGTGTGACCGCGCTCGGCGAGCGCACGGATGACTGGCTCGAAGATCCGCAGGTTTGCGAAGTGCAGCGCTGTAAAAAGAACTTTCACTTCCGGGCGATGACTCGCAGGTTCTTCCCGTAGCAGCCGGCGTTGGCGAGAAACTGCAGCGTGTCCGCAATCTCCGCGAGATCGTCGGATGGCCGGTTCAACATTTCACGGCGATGCCAGATGTAGTCCTGGATATCGAGACCTTCGGTCGCGACAAACTCAGTCGTCAAGCCATTGCGTGACAGGAAGTCGCGCAGCGTCGCTGGCGTGTAGTAGTTCAGATGGTGCGTGGGCCAAATGAAATGCGCATCGGAGCCCATCAGCAGCCGCGACGCCGAATCGTAGTTCGGCACATACAGGAAGAGGATGCCGCCCGGCGCGAGCAGATCGATGCACGCCCGCAGCGTGCGCACAGGTGCGAGCAGGTGTTCGAGGACGTCGAACAATGAGATCGCGTCGAAGCTCGCAGCGGGAAACCCCGCGTCTTCAAGCGCCACCGTCCGCAGATCCAACCCACGGCATCGGCCGAACTCGACGGCTGACGGATTCAGATCGATTCCTGTCGCGTTCCACCCGCGATCGCGCGCCGCTTCGACGACAAATCCTGTACTGCACCCGACATCGAGATAGCGCACCCGCTGGCCGTCGCGCGACCGCAGATGTGTCTCCATGATGCCGACACGCTCGGTGCCGAAGCGCCTCACACGATAGTCGTGGCTGCTGATGCCAAGGTCTCGTACGATCTCCTGGTATTCAGCCGACGCGTACACGCTTTGGTAGTGATCCTCGTCGAAGGTCGGGTTGACGTACACGAGATCGCAGACGCCGCAGCGCACGACGGACATGTGGTCCTTCGCCAGTTCCGGCTTCTCCGCGTTGGCGCCGCATGTCGGACAGGCACGTGGCGTCAGCAGGTCGTCGGGGATCTTGCCGAAGCGTGCGATCAGCGCGTCGATCGGATGCGTCCGCTTCTCGATGAGCGACTTGTAGGACGTGCCCGGACGCAGCTTCGCGATGTCGACGGGCTGATATTCGGCGAGGTGCCTATACGGAATTTGCATTCGATCGCGCGGACAGCACGGCTTCGACAAGCCTCAGATCCCACGGTGTGTCGACGTCGAGCGAGTCTTCGGCGCTCATCGCCAGCGGCCACGACTGCCGGCCGTACAACGAACCGCCCTTGATCACCTGAACACGCGTGGCAAGCACAGCGGGCCCGTTTCGCGCGTACACCCGCGGCTTGTCCTGACGTCGCGTCGCAGTCGGAGCGTCGAGAAACGGCTTCAATAGTCCCTCTTCGATGCGCATGACCGACGTGGGATTGAACTGATGCGGGACTTCCACGACAGAGACCACCGAATCGCCGCCGGCGCGCTCGAGCCAATTCACCGCCGCGTCGATGTGTTCACCACGGCGAAGCGGCGACGTTGGCTGCAACAGGACGACGATGTCGGTGCGAAAGCCGTCTGCTTCCAGCGTCTCGATCGCGTGTTGCACGACCGGCAGCATCGGCACATCGTCGGCAGCGAGCGACGATGGCCTCATGAACGGCACTTCCAGGCCCAGAGACCTGGCGCAGTCCGCAATGCGCGTGTCATCGGTGCTGACAACAGTGCGCGTCAGGACGTTGCTTTCTTTGACAGCGTCCGCGGTGTAGGCAAGCAAGGGACGCCCGCCAACGAGCGCCAGGTTCTTGTCGGGGATACCTTTGGAACCGCCGCGAGCGGGAATCACGCCGAGGATGTTTGACACTAATAATGCAAACGCTTCTGGACGCGCAGCACGGCGGTCGCAAGAACGTTTGCGATGCGCGGTCCAGCCTCACCGTCTCCGTAGAGATGATCCGACGGGTACCGGCCGTGTGCGATCTGGCGCTTGACCGCTGCAACGATTTGCCCGCGGTCGTAGCCGACGTCAACGACGTTCGGGCCACGGTCGCGTCCGCACTGCCGCGTGCCGACGTTGACCGTCGGGACGCCGATGAACGCTCCCTCCCGCAACGGCGCACTTGAATTCCCGATCGCACACGCGCAGCTGTTCATCAGACGCATGTAGGTTTCGATTGGGAAGTTCTTGTAGAAACGGATGTACTCCGGCCGGCGGTTCTCACGGAACTTGCGCATGCCGCGGGCGATGTCTTCCGATCCGGCATCAGCATTCGGCCACAGCATGATCGTCGGCATCCGCAACTCGTCGAGCGCCGCCAGCGTTTCGTTGATCTGCCGCTCGCCCTGTCCGTACTCGGTCGTCACCGGATGCTGGCTGACGAGCAGAAACGGCTCGTCGAGGGTGATGTGGGCGCCGGCTCCTTCGCGATCCAGCCAGTCCACTGAATCGATATGCCCGTTGCCGCGCACGATTTGTGCGACGAGATCGACACGCGGACATCCGACGACGTGCACCGTGCCGGGATCCTCCCCCATGCGGACGATGCGTTCGGCCGCCTGCGTGTTCGCCGGAAAATGCACGTGGGCGAGCTTGGTCACCGCATGCCGGATGCTCTCGTCGATGGTGCCGCTGATTTCGCCGCCCATCGTGTGCGCCACCGGAATGTTCATGTACGACGCCGCGACGGCCGTCGCCATCGTTTCGAACCGATCGCCAACGCTGATGACCACGTCGGGCTTCAGATGATCGAAGACCGTCGGCAGCTCCAGCAGGCCAAGCCCCGTAGACTTCGCCATCGTCGCGGGCGTCTCACCTTCGACGATCATCGAGACTTTCGCGTCGGGCGTGAACCCGTCGGCCTCGATCACATCGACAACGGATCCGAAGCGATCGAGAAGCGCGGAGGCACCGACCACAAGCTGCAGTTGCAATTCCGGATGCGACGCGATCGCGCGCATCGCGGATTTGATGCTGCCGTAATTCGCGCGCGACCCAATCAGGACACAGACTTTTCTCACCGTACTCGCTCCCGCGCGCGTGCTTCCTGCCGCTGCTGGCGGTAACCCTCCAACCGCGCTTCTCGCTCCAGCAGCTTGCGCTGCCGATTCGCATCCTTCTCAGCCCGCCCCAAGGCTCTTCGAATGGCCTTCTGCTCGCGCGTGGTGCGCCGCCGCTCCGCCGTTACCTGCTCGCGCGGCGATAACGTCCACCGCTCGAACCGTTCGTTGTCCTTCAGCGCGGCGATTCTGCGAAGGGTCCAGCGCCAGGCAGGCGCGAAGGGATCGACGTGAATGGGTTCGACGCGATGACCCTGCATGGTCTCGATGGCGTTGACGAAAACGGGCGTTGCGGCGCGGTCGAGTCCGAGCGGCCTGACGAAGTCGCGCACGAACGGCTTGACGCCGGCAGGCGGCGCTGCCACCGCGCTCTCGAGTTGCGCGAAATGCTCGTCGAACCCGTTGCCCACCGTGACAAGACCGCCGCCCGCCGTCACGAGGTAGTCGAAGTGAACCGTCCCGTGCTGATTCTCGACAAATTCTGGAACTACGATCGTCAGTACCGGACGTCCGACGATGCCGGCCTCGATGAACGCGCTGGTATTCAGTCCAACAACGGCGGCGCTGTGGAAGATCGAATCGAAGTAGTCGGCGCGTGCGGTTTCATCGATGGGATTGCTGCCCCACACGACCGCATTGAGCTGGCTGAGGTCGATCGCCTCCCACTCCGCGACGCGTGAGGGATGCGGCCGCACGAGTACGCCGATATCGCGAAGTGCCGGCTCGCTGCTCGCGCGCAGGCGCCGAATCCATTCGACGACGAAGGGGGCTTCCGGCGCGCTCCCGTGGATCAATGCCGAGCACACCCACAACACGAACGACCGCGTCGGATCGAGCCCGATCTGATGGCACAAGTCCTCCCGCGTCCGGGACGGGGCACGGTCGAACCAGTGATCAAAGCACTGGGCGCCCGTGACGATCACCCGATCCGGTGGAACGCGATGCAGCGCGGTGGCCTCTCGCTTTTGGGTCTCGTTCCAGACGAACACGCGGTCCGGGCATTCACGAATCAACGCTTTGCTCGACAGATGATCCCAACTCCACACACAGAGCGCCGTGGGAACGCCGAGCCCGCGGGCCGCTCGCAAGTAATCGATCTGCGACGAGCCCAGATCGATGAGCGGCGTGAGGAGCATGACATCCGGCCGCTGTTGTTCGACGAACGCACGTATCGATGGCGTATCGGGAATGGCGCGCTCGAGCCGGCGAAGCAGCGCTTCCGCGGTCCGCCTCGCCCATCCACCCGCGGCATGCACCACGGCGCCAAGCGTGACAAACGCACCCGGCGTCCGGCCTCGCGACCGCTCACGCAGCTTGTATGCACGATCGAAGACGGGATGCTGATACCGCAGATAGTCGAGGCCGAGTCGAAGGCGGCCCGCCGTCCATGTCCAATCGTCCGCGAGGCGCTCGGGGAGAACGCCGGCCGTGACATTCGGGAATGCATCGACGAGCGAGTGCACGAGTCTTGTGCCGCCGAGCGATTCGTCCTGTTCGACGGCGAGATGAAGCTGGTGGCCGCGCGAGGCCAGCTCGCGCAGAACTGACTCAAAGTTGCGGAAGTACGTGAAATGTCGCCCGAGAAACAGAATCTTCATCAGCTCCCCGACGAAGAGTGGATCAGCCGGCGGTAGTACTTCGCCACCGTCGCCCTCCACGCATGCCGCTGTTTCTCGCGGCGCTCGCGCGTCAGCCGCTCCTCACGTTCGCGCAGCTTCTCTGCCCTGCGAACCTGCTTCGCGTCCTGATGGCGCGCCACCCGTTCAGCGCGTTCGCGTGCGTGCGCCTCGACGCGCAGACGGCGCTCCTCGAGCCGCTGCGCCTTCTCGGCCGCGCGCTGCACCTGCAGCGCCGCGTTACGCGCCGAGCTTTCTGCCGCTTTATCACGATAGCGTCGTTGGCGGCCGACGGATTCGATGAACGTGCCGCTGGTCTGCCGTGCGATTGGTCGGAGGGCTGCCCGCACGATCGGCGCCCACACTGGATCACGCAGCGGCGCCGGGGAGATCGACGCAAGACGCTCAACGGCATCGACGAAGGTATCTGTGGCGCTGACGGTGAGCCCGTGCGGGCGGACGAATGCTTCCACAAACGCACGATTCGAATGCTGCGCTGGATCGGCCGTGCCAAGCGTGGTCGCGAGCTGCGCGACGTGTTCTGTGAGATCACGTCCCGCCCTGAGCAGACCCGCGTTCAGCAGGTAATGGAAGTGCAGCGTCCCTTCCTGGCAGGTCTGAAATTCAGGCAGCAGGAACGTATGGACCGCGCGTCCGACGATGCCTCCTTCGATCAGTGCGCTGGTATTGATGCCGACGACAGCGCTGCTGTGAAAGAGCGTGTCGAAGTAGTCGGCCTTGCTCGGCGTGTCGCTCGGCGCGGTACCGCGACGGGGCCACAGCGAGACATTGTCGAACCGGGAGAGCTCGACGCCGTCCCATTCGAAGCTGCGTTTCGGGTGTGGGCGGATCAGAATCCCGATCCGTCGCAGGTCCGCATGAGCGCTGTTGCGGAGGGCTGCGATCCATTCAAGGACGAACTGCGCTTCGTTCGGGCTCCCTTCGAAGAGCGCTGAGCAGACATACACGAGAAAACGGCGCGCCGGGTCGAGGCCCACCTTCCTGGCAAACTCGTCGCAGCTGAGCGCCGGCTGCCGATCGAACCAGTGATCGAAGCATTGCGCACCCGTGACGACGACCCGCTCAGGCTGGATGCCGTGCATCGTCACCGCCTCGCGCTTCTGCGTGTCGTTCCACACAAACACGTGATCCGGCTGATCGCGAATGAGCGCTTTGCTCGACAGGTGATCCCAGCTGCCGATGCAGACGCCTGTCGGAATCCCGAGGGAGCGACTGATGCGCACGACGTCGTGCTGATACGAGCCGAGATCGATGAGCGGCGTCACGAGCGTGACGTCGGGTCGATGCGACATCACGGCATCCTTCAGTTCTGGCGCCGGTGGAACCGCGCGTTCGGCAGCGCGGAGGGTCGTCTTGAGAACCGGGCGCACCCAGCCGTGGCCGATTCCTGCGTAGTCGGCGAGCGCTCGAATCGACTCGGGCACGCGATCGCGAGCGCGGTCTCGGAGAATCGGCGCGCTGGCGTACTCGGGCTGAACGAAACGGACGTAATCGGAACCGAGCCGCTGCATCAACCGCAAGTCGAGCCACTCGTCGTCGATGGACCGATGGGCGAACGCCATCGTGATGTTCGGCGACGATGCCACGAGCGCGTCCGCGGACGGGGTCCACTGCCCGGTCGGATCCGGATCGTGTCCGATCAGCAGATGGATCTGGTGGCCGCGCGCGGCAAGCATCCGGACGACTGATTCGAAGATGCGCACGTACCAGAAGTTGCGCATCGACAGCAGAATGCGAAGCGGCCTAGGCCTGTCCATCACCGCGAAGGCGCACGGCGACGTGGTATCGCACGTGGCGAAAGAGCCTGACGGCGCGCCGAGGCGTAATGAGAAGCCAGTACACGCCACGGCGCACACCGCGACGGAACATCCCTGCGACCCGGCGGATCACCCACATGACGCCTCGGGCCGGACGGATCACAACCAGTCGAATGACACTCCGCGTCGTTCGACCGAGGCGTCCCCCCGCTTCGGCGAGCCCGTTGCGGGAGAGCAGGCCGCTCCCGCCGCCGAATTCCGTCACGCGCAGCACGAACGCAAAGGGCAGAACGGCGCACCGGAGCATGCGGACGCCGATGGAGTCGCGAGGTGGAACACATGGCAACTCGGCCGCCCGTTCGAGCGCGTCCGCCAGGAGCGGCGTGCACGGAACATCGAGCCCCCGCGGGCGCAGGAACGAACGCACGAACGACTGCGTCTCCGCGCGGCAGACGTCGGGATGGCGGAGCGCGTCGGTCAACTGCGTGACGTGCTCGTCGAAGGAACGAGCCACACGCAGAAATCCGCCATTTTCAGGAAGCAGATAGTGGAAGTGCAACGTGCCTTGCTGGGTCGCCGCGAAATCGCCGGTCATCAACGACAACACGGGCTTGCCGAGGATGGCCGCTTCGACCATCGCGCTCGTATTCACGCCGACAATCGCCGAGGCGTAATAGAGCGAATCGAAGAAACTCGTGCGCGCCGAATCGGCCGACGGAGTGAAGCGGATATTCGGAAACACCGCGACGGGGCCGAGATCGCTGAAGTCGGTCGTCTGCCACCCTTCAACATTGAAAGGATGTGGCCTGACCAAGACAGCGGCGTTCGCGACAACTGGATTGCTCGAGGCCCGCAGTGCCGCAATCCATCGACGCGCGAACGGTGCCTCGACGGCTGACGGCGCGATGAATACCGATGAACCGGTATAGAGGATGATTTCACGATCGATGGGCAGGCCGACCATCGTGCAGAACGCTTCGCGCGACTGGCTCGGCCGGCGCTCGAACCAGCGATCGAACAGCTGCGCCCCTGTCACCTCGACGCGTGCCGACTCGATGCCGTGCAGCGTCACCGCTTCGCGCTTCTGTTCCTCGTTCCAGACCGTCACCGTGTCGGGGCGGACGCGAAGCTGTCCTTTGTTCGTGAGGTTGTCCCACGACGCAATCGCCGCCACTGCGGGAATGCCAAGCGATTGCGCGGCCCTCACGGCGTCCACCTGATCCGACGCCGCGTCGACGAGCGGCGACACGATCACGACATCCGGCCGGTGCGTGGTGAAAAAATCCGTGAGACGACGGCTGACCGGAATCGCGGATTCGAGGCGTGTCAGCCAACGATACGAGCGGGCGAGCTGCCGATCGCTGAGCGTCTTATTCCTATCGAGCCATGCCATCCACGACGGCAGCACCTTCCGCTTCATCCGCGCGCGCAGTGCCGGCGCGTCCGCAAAACGCGGCTGCAGATAGCGAACGAAATCAAACGTCCCGCGGACCGCGCGTGCCAGCGGCGTCCAGACATCCAGCCGCTTCGGAATCACACCGAGAATGCGGACGCGGGCATCGTCGAGGCCTTCGAGGCGCGCGTGCTTGCGTTCCCGTAGTCGATTGACGCCGATGCTGACCTCATGACCGCGGTCGAGCAGCAACGACATGGTCGTATCGAAGTAGCGGATGTACTCCGCAGAACCGACGATGAAGAGGAACTTCAGCCGGCGAGGAGCGCTCTCGCCTTCCGCTCGACGCTGCGAGCGTCGGACGCGCTGAGCGACGCGAGCGGCCCCCGCCATCGGCGCGAGAATCGGCAGCCAGAGTCCGGCCCCAACAGGTCGCGTGCGGCGCGGCGCCGGCCGCCTTGTCGCTTCCAGTTCCACCGCTGCGACAAAACGATCGGCAGCGGGTTGCGCAAGGCCGTGTGGCCGCACAAACGCTTCGATAAAGGCGCGGCTTCGAGGATCAGTTCCGCCCTGGCGCCGCACGGCATCCGAAAGCTGCCCGCAGTGCTCCTCGAGGGAGGACGCGACCGTGAGCAGACCGCCGTTGACGTTTTTCAGATGCTGGAAATGCAGCGTCCCTTCCTGCTGGCCCGCGAATTCGTCGGTCAGCACGGTGTAGACCGGGCGACCGACGATTCCGGACTCGATGAGCGCGCTGGTGTTGACGCCAACGACGGCGATGCTGTGATACATCGAGTCGTAGTAGTCGGACCGCGCCTCGCGATCCACAGGGTTCGCACCCGCGCGAGGCCAGATGCCGACAGCTTCGTAGGACGCCGGATCGAACTCCTGCCACTGCTGCGCATGCTGCGGATGGGGACGGATCAGCAGCGCTGCGCGGCGCAATTCAGCGTCGTTCGACGAGCGAATCGCGTCGATCCATTGACGAACGAACCCAACTTCGTACGGCGTGATAAACGGCGACGAGCAGAGGTACAACAGCAGCGGTCGATCAGCGGGAACGCCGACCTTCGCGCAGAACTCGGCTCGCGAAGACGTCGGTTGCTGCGTAAACCAGTGATCGTACGCCTGGGCTCCGGTTACGGTGACGTCGTCAGCGTGGATGCCGTGGAGCTCGGCGGCTTCGACACGCTGTGCCTCGTTCCAGACGATCACGCGATCAGGTCGTTCGTGGATGAGCCCTTTGGTCGTCAGGTGATCCCAGCTCCCCACACCGAGCACGGTTGGAATGCCGAGCGTGCGTGCCGCGCGCACGTAGTCGACCTGCTGCGAGCCGAAATACAGCAGCGGCGTGACGAGCAGAAGGTCCGGTTGTTCCTTGCGCAGAAAGTCGATAGCCGCTGCATTCGCCGGAACCGCGCGCTCGAGCGTGCGCACACATGTGCGCATGGCCACAAGGCCGGCGCGCGAACCGAGCATCGGCAAGCCCGCGAGTGTGGACGCGATGGCAGGTGCCTGCGATGCGCCACGCGCGCGGAGGCTCGGGGAGTCGTCGTATCGGGGATCCAGGTACCGCCAGTAGTCGAGCGTCAGACGGAGCTGAGCTCCGAGCGGCTGCCAGAACGGATCCTTCTGGACCCTCGCGTAGCTGTGGCGAATCCGCGTCGGATAGTCGCGTTCCAGCAACTCCAGTGTCTTAATTCCACCAACGTGGTCTTTGCGGTCGGCAACCAGGTGAAGGTCGTGACCGCGTTGTGCGAGCAGGCGGACGGCGGGCTCGAAGTTTCGGAGGAACCCGAAGCTACCGAGGGAAAACAGGATTTTCATGAAGCGTGGGGCGCGACGGTACGGACTACCGTCCTCTCACCTACAGAAAAGGCGCGCAGAAGCTTTAAAACCGGCCGCTTCGCATACACGATTCGCAGGGCACCGCCAGATCCAGCAGAAACTGGCGCGCGCTCGCTATGCCATGGGAAGTGGGCCGGTGTATTGGATTGGGCCTGCCGCTAAAACCGGACAGCAATTAGTCGGCCAGATTGGCGACAACCCCTGCATGGTAAGCCATTTCGGGGCGAGAGACAACGCGGAAACCGCTGAACTTTAGCGCCGAATGGCCCGGCTACCCGCCCAGCACGAGACGCTGTAACGGCGACAACGACGGGTTGATCAGGCGACGGAATGGCGCGGCGGTCTCTGCCGCCGCGGGGAGCATGAACGAATACGGCGTCTGGTACTGAATCATCGCGGCCAGACGTGGCGGGGCGCCTTGCGCGACGCGCGATCCGAAGTGAAAGCAGCGGCTCGTGTCGACGAATACGGTTGTTCCGGTCGGCCCGAGGATGACGTGCTCTTCCGGCGTCCCGACGGCCGCGCGCACCTGCTCGTCGGTCAACCGGTGGCGATACCAGTAGCCGGTGCGCCGCTGCACCTCCCGCGTCGTCGCCGCGTCGAGCAGCGTCAATGGCCCTGATGGGACGTCGACGTCGGTGCAATACACAAAAATCTTTACCTGCGTGACGTCGTCGCCGTCGCAGTGATAAAGCTGGCTGCTCGTGGGATCACCCGCGACGGTATCGGAGTGAAACACCGAGATCGTCGTCAGCAGCGGCACCACACCGAGGTAACGCGAGACGGAAGACAGCACGTCCCCTCGAAGCGCAAATCTGAGGATTGCGGAGTCAAGTGTCAGCGACGACGAGTCGAGCACGTTCTGCAGGAACCGCTTGCGGTTCTTTCCTGACGGCGGACTCGTGGCATCGTAGCTGGCAAGCGCAGCTCGCGCCTCATGGACGATGGCGTTGGTTTCGGGGAAACGTTCAGGCGACGCGACTACGAACCCGGCATCCGCCGGAATGTCGACATCGGTTCGCGACAGCGTCGCGAGGTTCGACCGTCGAGGCGCATCGCGGAGAAAGCGGCTGGCGCGGCGCGCGTTGAAATAGATTCGGCGGAGCCCAGGCCCGCGTACGCGGAATGCTTTTGCGATTTTCGATTGGAGCGTTGGCACTGCTCAGTACAGACTACCAAAACCGCTCGAATCGACGTCTGCTCCTCACGCCGAATTGGAAGGCGTCGTGCCCGGCGTGCGCAGAGGCGGACGCTTGCCCTTCGCCGGCTGCCCGTCACGGGCGACGTTGCCGGCTTCCGAAATGACATACCGGTCGAGCGCCCGCCGCAGCAATCGTGGAACCAAACCATCTGATGCGGCAACGCGGCGCGAATGTCCAAGCTCCTCAATCGCGTTCACCACAATGGGGGTTGCCGGGACGTCCAGGCCACGCGGTCGCACGAATTCCTTGATGAACGGCTCGAGAAGTTGCGCATTTGACGGCTGCCGCAGCTCTGAGTCGAGTTGCCGATGGTGCTCCTCGACCGTCGTCGCGGTGCGCAGAAACCCTGGCGAGGTCAGATGCTCGAAGTGGACCGTGCCACTCTGTGTCGCGGCGAACTCGGGTGCGAGCAGCGTGAAACTTGTGCGTCCGACGATTCCCGCTTCGATCATTCCGGTGGTGTTGACGGCGACGACGCCTTCGCAATGGAAGAGCGAATCGAAGTAATCGGCCTTTGAGGCATCAAACAGCGGCATGTCGCCCTGGCGTGGCCACCACCTCGCGCTTCTGCTCGTTGTTCCAGACAATCACCTGGTCAGGCTGGACATTGACCGTTCCCTTGTTCGTCAGATTGTCCCAACTGGCGACAGCCATCGACACCGGAATGCCAAGTCGTTTGGCGGTCTTCACGTAGTCAATCTGGTAGGACACGAAATCGACGAGCGGGGTCACGCCGCGATCCAACGACCACCTCGTGCCCACGTGACGCAAAGAGTCGTATCGTAAGACGCGTAGTTGCGCAAATATCCGTGATTGCACATCACGAACAGAATCCGCATTGGGGAGGGGCCCAATTCTTAGATCGGCTGAGCTGTCCCGAGCAAGGCTTTCCCCGGCGCGGTCGTTTTCGGCCTTATACGAGCTCGGCGACGACGAGGCCCACGTGGAACTGGACCTTTTGCGGGAGGTCCGTGAACGTGGCGATTGGACGCAGCCCAAACCGCGAGAGCGCGTCGATGCGCGCGTCGAAGTACTGGTTGGATGCGATGTAATGACGCCGCATGCCGTCAGCGTTCAGTTCCTGAAAAGGCTCGATCATGACGACGTAACGCGACGCTACGCGTCTGAGTTCCTTGAGTACGGCATCCCGGATGGATTCCATCTGCTCGAGTGCCAGCACGGTATAGACCACGTCGAACGCGCCACTGCGGTACGGCAGCTGCGCGCCCGTACCGCGCGCCAGGCGAACTCGGCGAGACGCGAATCGATCGCGAATGGAACCGACAAAAAATTCCTCGGCCGCGGGCGCGAGCTCGTGATCCCAGAGCAGCTCACGAGCCGCATGTATTCCGGCCTCTGTCAGCTCCAAGCCACCGAAGCGGACTTCGGGAAAATGCGACGACAGCAGCAGCAGATTGAACCCATTCCCGCACCCGACCTCCAGGACCGTGCGCGGCGCAATGGCTTCGAGCGTCTTGAGGAGAACGAGTTGGTGGATGCGTTTACGCGCAATGCTTCGGGCCAGACAGATCCCGCGCGACCATTCGAACGCCGTCGGCCTGCCCGCCAGATGCTCATCAAGCCCTCGGCTCCAGATGACGCTGTACTGCTCCTCGATGCGTTCGCGGTCCCGTGGCGGAAGCTCGTTCCGGCGGAACCGGTCGTAGCGGCGCTGCTCCTTCCGCTCGAGTCGTGCCACGATCGCGCGCCACTCAGGATCGTCCGCGCCAAACCGCTGCAGCACATATGGCGCGAACGCACGCTCGATGTCGTCAGCGGAGATCTTCACCTCAAGGGCCATCACTCCGAATGCGCTCTCATCATACCGATATAATCGACGTGGGCTCGATGGACGCGATTCAAGTGAACGGGCTCGGCAAGCGGTACCAGATTGGTTCCCGCGTCAAGCGGGACCTGTGGGCGCTCCAGAACGTCACGTTCAACGTGCCTCGCGGCACTATTCTCGGCGTCATCGGTCCCAACGGAGCCGGCAAGACCACCTTGCTCAAGGTCCTCTCGCGCGTGACGCCGCCCACAACCGGGCGCGTGGTGGGACATGGCCGCGTGATCCCGTTGCTCGCCCTCGGCGCGGGCTTTCAGCCGGATCTGTCCGGGCGCGAAAACATCTTTCTCAACGCGGCGCTCTACGGCATCGCCGCCGGCGAAGTCGAAGCGCGAATCACAGACATCATCGAATTCGCCGGCATCGACCAGTTCATGGACGTGCCGGTCAAGAAGTATTCGAGCGGCATGTACCTGCGGCTCGCGTTCTCCGTGGCCATCAACATGGAACCTGACATTCTGCTCGCCGACGAAGTGCTGGCTGTCGGCGACCTCGAGTTCCAGGAGAAGTGCCTCGATCGCGTGCAGCAAGCAGGCCGGTCAGGGATGACGGTATTGTTCGTCTCGCACGACATGACGGCGATCACCAGGCTCTGCGATCAGGTGCTCTGGCTGAATGCAGGCGAGATCATCAAGCTCGGGGATCCGGGCGACGTCGTCGCCGAGTATCAGAATTCCGCGTGGGCATTGACGGCGTCGAAGCTTGGCCACACGGGATCGCATATTTCCGCGCTCACCGAAATCCTGTCGGTCACGTTGCGGTCGGCCGACGGCCGCCAGATTGGGGCAGTGCACGCGAGCCAGGAGTGCCGGATCCGTATCCTCCACCGCTTTACCAAGCCGGGCTACTTCGGACGGTATACGATTCACGTCCGTGCGAAAGGTGCGGTCGCGTTCCGGTCCCGATTTCCCGACGACATTCTCGTCGAACGCCCAGGGGTCTATGCGGCTGAGGTCCGGATTCCCGCGGGCTTGCTGGCTGACACGATCTATACGGTCGATGTGAACGTCGTGGCGTTCCGTGGCGACGAGTACGTCCCCGTCGTCATCCACAACGCGCTGAGCTTCCAGGTTTTCGATCCGGCATCCAAACAACGAGATCACCTTGGCGGGGTCGTGTCACCGCGCCTCGCATGGGAACTCCGACCGGAGCGGATCGAGGCTGAGGCACCTGCGGTCGCAGAAGCGGGACGTCAATCACATTAGCGCGCGCGCACCAGGATCAGTTGAACGTCAGCACCGGTCTCGTCTCGGGATTCCACCTTCCATCCGACCGTCGTTAAAGCCTCGAGTGCCTGCGGTTCGTCGGCCGCGACGACATGTAGACAAATGCTTTTCAACGACGCGCCGCCAAGCGTCAATGACGCACCCTGCAATACTGCCAGCGGCGACGCCAGCGATGAGATGCGGACATGCTGCGGCGGCGGCATTCGATAGCGCTCGATTGCGGTATCTAGTCGCGTCAAACAGGCAGGCTGAAAGTACGGAAGGTTCGCGCCACGGTGCTTCACACGCCAGTTGATATCGTCGCGGATCGTGTATCCGGGATGGCCGGGCAATCCAGCGGGATGCCGGATCTCCGCGAGACCGTCGCGCGCGGCAAGTGCGAGCGGAATCGGAACGACCCATGCCTGGCAACCGCGCCGCTGGACGTTCTCGCATAGCTCCGCGTACGCCGCGTAGCCGGGCTCGAAGGCGACCACCGTCGCGCCTCGACGCTTGACCGCAGTCACGACGAAGTCGCCTGCGCCGGCGCCCACGTCGTACATCACATCACCGAAGCCTACGTGCTGCTCCAGCCACTCCATGCTTCGCGCGCCGTCCTCAGCATGTGCAGCCACCGGCCGCGACGACTGGGGTTGCGGCCTGCCTACACTGACGGCGTCATTCACGTGCGAAGTCGCAGCCGGGGGTTCTTCGGGCGATCGCGGAGCCTCAGAGGCCAGACGTTCGAGCGTCTCGGCAAACAGCGGAGCAACGGGCCTGTCAATACCGTGCGGACGAAGGAATGATTGAATGAATTGACGAATCGCGTTCTGGTCAGGAGGTTGTGACAACGCAGCTTCCAACTGCATGACATGGTCGGCAAATGAATGGGCCGAGGAAACGAAGCCACCTTGTTCCTTCGTCAAGTAATGGAAGTGAATCGTGCTGCTCTGGCCATCGACCGCACGGTCCTCCGCGACAATGGTGAAGACGGGGCGCCCGACGATGCCGGCCTCGAGTTCCGCGGTGGTGTTCAGTCCGACGACCGCGTTGCTGTGGACGATTGACTCATACAGACCCTGCGGCGTCCCCAAATCTGTCTGAAGGACGACGGCGCGCTCATCGTCGAACGGACGCGCGGTGCGCGCGATCAGGTCTGGCGCGGCTGGCCATCGGTGACGCGGCATCCTGAAATCGTCGGGCAGGAGCGCGATATCCGGATGCGGACGAACGACGACGTTGCACGTACGAAGTGCTTCCGAGGTGCTGCCGCGCAGCTCGCCAAGCCAGCGTTGGATGAACGGAAGCTCGCCCTCCGAGACAAACTTGGACGAGCAGACGTAGAGCAACGTTGGACGTGCTGGATCCAGACCGAGCGGCTCGTGAAACTGCTCGCGACTCATCGCAGCTTGCAACGAGAAGAACGTATCGAATCGCGGAGCGCCGATGACCGTGACGCGCCCGTGCGGAAACCCGTGCAGGGCTTTGGCTTCGTCGCGCTGCTGCTCGTTCCAGACAAACATCCGATCCGGCCACCGATGAAGCGTCCCTTTGGTGCTCAGGTTGTCCCAGCTGTAGAGCAGCATCCAGGCGGGAACACGCATGCGCGTGGCACTGGCGACAAGATCGGCTTGCGCCGGACCAAAGTGGACGAGCGGCGACACGAGCAGCACGTCCGGTTTTTCACAGCGCAGGAACTCGTCGAACAACGGATCGCTCGGCACACTCTGTTCGGCGAGCGCAAACACCTGGTCCAGTCGGCCCACCTGTTCCGGGGGAATATTCACCAACGCGTCCGCCATCGTGTCCGTCGAGGCGTCGAACTGCAGGTCCTGGCGTAGACGGTGAATGATTCGCGCCCGAAGCTTCGAGGCCGATCGCATCGCCGGTTTCAGATAGTGGACGCAATCGCGGAGACGGCGGACGAGGCTGGCGAGCTCACTCCATTCATCAGTGCGGACCGCGGGACAGGCTGTCACGCGAAACGACGGATGGTTCAACGAGAGATTGATGCGCGCTTCTGTTTTTTCGTCGCGCTCCTGGATGGCAAGCGTCACCGAGTGACCGCGATCCACCAGGCACCGCAGCGTGCCGAGGAATGCGTCGACGTTCCGTTTCTGCTTAACGACCAGGAGAAATCGCATCCGGTGTGTCTACGGCCATCGCATCGGCAGGCTCGCGCGATGCGCCTCGAGCCGTTGCAACGCGTTCGAGCGCATCGCACAGATGCGTGTTCGCGTCTGTTGTCATGCCGAGAGGCCGCACGAAACGCGCGACGAACGCGTCGCTCTGTCGAAGATCCGGTTCGCCTTCCGCAAACAGCCGTTCCAGTTGCCGCACATGCTCCGCGACATCATCGGCGACGACGGTGAACCCGCCTGCCGCCTCCGACAGATAGCCAAAATGCAGTGTCTGCTGCTGGCTGTGGGCGAACGCCGGATCGCGAACTGAGAAGACGGGCCGGCGGAGGACCGCAGCTTCGATCATGGCGCTGGTATTGATTCCTACCACGGCGCTGCTGGCCAGCAGCGAATACCGGAACGTCTCGATGTCGGCATCGCTCATCAGCACGCCCGACGCGTACGACATTGGATGCACGACCGCATGCGGATCGCCGAGGTCCGCCTGCTGCCAGGGCTCGGTGTTCCCGGGGTGCGGTCGGATGATCACGAACGCCTCGCGCAGGTGGGCGGCGTTCGAGGTGCGAAGCGCCGCAATCCAGCGCCGTGCGAACTGCACTTCGGAATCGCCGGGGGCCATGTTTCGGGACGATCCGACCAGCAGGAGGATGCGCCGGTTCGCCTCGATTCCGAGGCTGCGGCGAAACGTGTCGATGGCATCGGGCCGCGGCCGATCGAACCATCGATCGAAGGATTGCGCGCCGGTCACCATGATTCGGTTCCGCGGGACGCGGTGCAGCTGCTCCGCTTCACGCGCCTGAATGTCATTCCAGACGACAACCGCGTCCGGGATCAGGCGAATCAGCCCCTTGCTTGTCAGATGATCCCAACTCGCCACGGCGACGACCGTTGGAATTCCAACCGCCCGGGCTGCCTTCAGGACTTCCGTTTCCTGCACACCACTGCCACCGATGATCACGAGCGGACTGACGACCACGAGATCGGGGTGCAGCTGCGTCAGAAAATCGCGCATCGTGGCGTTTACGGGCAGCATTCGCTCGAGCCCGCGCTCGACACCGATCGCCGCGGTCACCACAACCCGCGGCGCACGCGGTATGTGCTTGATGAACGCAAACCCCGGCGACAGCTCGCGCTCCGCGCGTCGGCGAAGGTACTCGGCCTTTTCAAAGGCAGGCTCGAGGTAGCGTGCACAATCGATCGCAATCCTCAGATTCTTCGCGACCGGCGACACCCCGCCGGGAAGCGTCCCGAGTGAACGAACACGATCGCCGGCGTTGACGGGCACTTCGAGATCA